>Ga0116171_10000003_pt1 | contig 300821 bp, 318 predicted proteins | sample AD_JPNHW2_MetaG_FD_89798 | JGI IMG/M metagenome (GOLD analysis project Ga0116171, IMG submission 89798) | Active sludge microbial communities of municipal wastewater-treating anaerobic digesters from Japan - AD_JPNHW2_MetaG | ecosystem: Engineered > Bioreactor > Anaerobic > Digestate | place...
CCATCTGGGTCGACGCCAAGGTCAACGAGAACCCCCAGGTCATGCGCGATATCAAGGACAAGTTCCTCCGCTATTACAGCGTGACCCTTGGGAACTACGATGTGACCAAGCATTTCCTCTCGGTCAATCCAAGAGTGATCGAGGTCGACGCAACAAGGTGACAGAAAAGAGATAAACTCACGAGAAATAAAGAAGTGAAATCAAAAAATGACGACAGAGATTGAAATTCCGATTGGGGAGTTCCCCTCTTCAGCAAAGGCAGTATTCTCACTGCTGGTGGATGGCAAGCCGCGGACATTAAACGAGATGGTCGGGAATGTTGCGTTCTCACCACGGACCATCCGCAACTCACTCAACCGCCTCAAAGATGCAGGTCTTATCGTGGCCAAGTTTAATTTCAGGGATGCGCGAAAACCCCTCTATCAGCTCAAAGTCACATGAAGGAAAAAAAGACCAAGGGAAATCCTCTGGCCTTTTATCAATTTATCGAGGTTTTATCATGCAAAAGATGATATGCGTTGTCTGCGGCCATATCTACGATCCTGAAAAAGGGGACGTAGGTGTCAGCCCCGGTGTAGTGTTCGAATCGGTTCCAGGTGACTGGTGTTGCCCGGTGTGTGGGGCAGCGAAAACAAAGTTTGTGCCAAAAAAGTGAACATCTTCCCCTTCTTATATCCTTTTTACAATTTTTTCTTATGACCATTTTTCCCCCTTTTGAACAATTATGGTACAGCAGGTATCAATCCAAAAGGGGAATTTCCTCCCAGGCTCCCTTCTATTTATTCCGGTTCAGACCTCCACATTCAGGTACACCCTGACCAGGATGCCTATAACAAATGAGATTGCGGCGATACCAAGACTTATGGTGGCCATCTCGGAGAATCTTTTCAGGAAAGGGAGATCCTTTGCCACAGAGGTATAGAAGGTAAAAAGAACGATGATGAGTATGCCCAGAATGAGGGTGAGGGCAAATGCCTGCAGCGGTTGGTTCATCAGGAGAAACGGCATGATCAGGACCACAACAGTCAGCACATACGCCCCACCCGTATAGAGGGCTGCAGTCAGCGGATTGTTGTCTGACCGCTCTGATTTCTGGGAGAGATACTCTGAAGACCCCATCGAAAGAGAAGCAGCAATACCCATGATCAGCCCTGCTGCCGCAATCAGTTGATTATTCTGGAGGGCAAGGGTGAACCCTGCGAGGCTTCCGGTAAATTCAACAAGAGCATCGTTGATACCGAGAACCACTGATCCGACGTACCGTAGACGCTTCTCATCGAGCATGCCGACGATCTGATGTTCATGTTCTTCTTCATCCGCTAATATCCGTGCTGCTTCCGGAATGAACAGCAGGATTTCTCGGTATGTCTCCACTGCCTCGGATTCACGTTTTTCCATCAGTTTTATACCAAATGTCAGGCCGAAGAGGCGGGCGACAAGGAGATAGAAGACCAGTTTCAGCCTGTCAGGTTGCACATCTCTTCCGCTCAACCCTTTCCAGAAGGAGTAATGGCTGAGCTCCTCTCTCGCCATCTTTTCAAGGACCTGACTGTTGTGGAGATCCGGGATCTGTGCTGCGAGATTCTGGTAAATCTTATACTCAGTGATCTCTCCTTTCTGGAACACCTCGATGCGCTCAAGAAGTTCAGGAGCAAGCGCCCTGCTTGCGCCCTCTGCGATAAGCATATGATGATATCAGCACGAGCATTGTTCAATGTTACCGCAATACATCGGAATTGACCTGCGTGTTCCAAATGGAAGCGTGAAATGAAGTTTGTAACAGTAGGGTGGTGTAGGTATACTCAATCCGGTATCGAAAATGAATCCATTGAGATCATGATTAAATCCAGGCTGTTAAGGAGGAATATTTTGTTCCGGTGAGAGGAGAATCTCATTGGGGAGCCCGGAAAGGGCAACAGCAGCAAGTGCCCCGATAACACCTCTGCCGCCATGCAGGGTAATTCCCTGCCTTCCGGCCGTCTCCTCTGCAAATTCCCTGCCAACCATCTCTTCCCGTGCCTTTTTGCCGTATAATCTCAGAGGGGGATCGATACAGAATCCCTGTTTCACAGCAATTCCCCATTCCCCTGAAAGAGCCTCGTCCTCAACGAACAATATCGCCCGCTCCACCACCTTTCCAATTGATTCATGGGTCGTTGCAAGTTCGATGTAGCTGCATGAATTTCCGGCTGTCCTCCACGGTATATCCGGGCTGAGCATGACGACACGGTGATCAATGGGGATCACTCCCTTTCTCGCACCAAGATACTGGAGCAGGGCAAGCGCAAGGGCAAAGGTTGCCCCTCCCTCCGAACTGTCAGTGTCATCGATGCCAATTATCAGGTGTGAAAGGGCACGGGTCCTGACCGCACCAACCACAATAGTACCTTCCCTTCTCACCAGGACATCGCATACCCCGTCTGCATGCCCTATCATGTCGGTCAGAGAATATGCAGGGCCCCCGATACAGCGGATATGCTGTATGATATCATCTCCATCACGGGTGACTCCGACCACTCCCACTGCAGGGGAAGGAGGCAGCCCGATCTTCACATCAGAATATCCAATCCGCGCGAATTCCCGGAGGAGCTGCCCGTCCCTCTGTACTTGCTTCACCACGCCATTGGCAAGCATATGATGATGCCCGCAGAAGGCGGCACATCCCCCGCTCAGGCATTCGTGAAAAATCTGGACCTGATCTCCATCCACGGTGGTGAAAATTTTCCTGCAGGCGCTCTGGGGGAGGGCTGAAACGGTGGCATACCGTGCAGGTGAACGCCCTTGTTTCTTCTCCCGCTGGATAACACACCCCTCTTCAACCAGACGGGTTATCCAGTCCTGCGCTGTGCTCCGGGGAACCCCTGCCCCGTTCTGGACATCGGTGACGGTAAATGACCCCCTTTCGACGGTATACCCTCTCATCAGATGGAGAAATTCCCGTCTCCGTTTAATTACCCCTCGCATGGCTATCCTTGATGAAGAGGAGGTCGCCAATGCAGGCACTGGCCGTCTCCCTCGAACCCGCCCCCTTTCCGATGAGGGTGATCTCTCCTGCCATATCCGTGTCAATCGTTATTGCATTGAGGGTATTTTCTACCACGAGAGGATGGGTCCGGGGCAGGATTCGCGGAGCGACTCTTAAAATTCCTTTTTCCGGTATAGCCTCTGCAATCAGCCGGATCGTACAATGCTGATCCTCTGCCAACCTGAGCGCATCGTTCGTGAGCATATCTATCCCGGTGATGGTGACGTCAGAGAGTTTCACATTCCTCTTCCATATGGTGTTGGAGAGGATCACGAGCTTGATGGCTGCATCGATTCCCTTCACATCGTAGGTCGGATCTGCTTCAGCGTACCCCATCTCCCGGGCTTCCAGGAGTGCCTGTTCATAGGTGAGACCTTCTGCGGCCATTCTTGTCAGGATGAAATTTGAGGTTCCGTTCAGTATGCCATATACGGCAAGCACCCGGTTGCCGGCAAGCCCATGCTCGAGGGTATGCATGACCGGGATCGCGCCCCCTACTGTCGCTTCATACCGTATGACAACCCCATGCTTCCGGGCAAGGGACTGCAGGGTGGAGAAATGCAGTGCAATGGGACCTTTATTGGAGGTGACCACATGTTTTCCCCTCCCTATGGCTGTTTTCATGAAACCGGTGGCAGGCTCACCAGAATCTGCATCAGTCGGTGTCACCTCGACGAGCACATCGTAATCGCACCGTTCGACAACATCAGCTGCCGAGAGGCTCTTGTCACCGCAGTATCCCCTCTCGCGTTTTGCCATCAGGACTTCCTCGATATGGATACCATCAGGGTCCATGAGGGCACTCTTTGAGTCTGCAATACCGGTGACCATAAGCCCGAGCTCCTTTCCATCGATCATTTCAAGGAGGCCTCGGCCGACGGATCCCATTCCCAGGATAGCGATCTTCATCCCGTTGCCTCCAGCGGCTCAATGATGAGAAGATTTTTCTCTTTTGCGACTCCGCGGAGGATGCCCAGAGCCTGTTCCATGTCAGCTTTGTTGACGGCCTTTATCACAAGCCGTGCGGACGAGGGTTCATTTATTGCAGGCATCACCATGGTGAGCTCGGTCACTTCTGCAAAACCGGTGCAGTCAATCCTATCTACGGTATCTCCTAGATCGGTATGCATGATATGCCCGATCATGATCATGGTCTGTTTATACAGGAGCCGCTCTTTTCCCAGCCGGAGTACATTGACTCCCTGGCTCTTTATCAGTGAGAGCAGTTCCCCCAGACGTTGTTCCTGCAGTTCGAGCACAATCTGGACGCCCAGTACATCTCCTTCAGCCTTCTCATCCCTCTGATGAATGACCGCGATGATATTTCCGCCAACTTCCGATATCGGCTTCAACGCGGCCACCAGCTGACCGGGAGAGTCCTTCATCTCCAGTTTCATGGATACCTGCACCAGAAACCACCTATACCTCTATTCGAATCCGGGAGTGATAAGCCTTTTACCCTCACATGCCGGATTTCACCAATCCCTGGCAAAAAAAGAGAGGGTGGGAGAGATCCCCCACTCATGAAACAACGATTACTATTCTGCCTCAGGGGCCGGGGGGGGAGTGTTCGCGTCAGTTTCATCCGGAAGAAGACGATATCTGTGACAGAAAAAAGAGAAAGAACGGTTTCTCTCCCTCGCCTCATGCACCGAGAACAAGGTGATAATATCGCCCATGAACGCGATTCTTGATTTGTAATGGCGGGGGATCATGCCATTGAATATCTCCTTGGTGATATGATTGGTGCTCCCATACCTCCTGATGCCGAGGCGATGCTGTGCCCGCTCATCCATGCCGGCAAGGTACCAGCTTTCGATCTCCCTTATAATAATGATAAAATGATCATTTGCATAAAGATCATACCTCTCGTTTAAAAGGCGCTTTTTTGCCAGGACATTGGGTTCCTGATCGATATCGGCACACATGATGAAGTCATGCCCCATTTCGCCGATGCTGCGGATGAAACTGTTCACCTTCTCATTCTTCATGCAGGCATACATGACAATCTCAACAGACGTATAAAGGTCAGCAAAAAGCGGTTTTACTACCCTTGAGAAGAACCGCTCATCGTCGTTCCCCTCAACCAGAATGAAGAGGCGCCGTTCCTTCATTCCATTCCCAGGAGGTTCTGGATAAAGAGATCCTCGATGCCGATCTCATGTTCAAGAAACGTACGTATCTCTTTTCTGGTAAAAGGACGGCTCAGTCGTGAAAATCCCTCTGCATCCCTTGAAATGAGTAAAATGTCCTCGATATCGACCTGTTTCACCATCTCGGGATTGTGTGTGGTGACAATGACCTGTTTCGATGAAGCGGCATCCTTGAGCATCTCAACAAGCTTAGAGATAAGGAACGGATGGATATTCCGTTCAGGCTCCTCGATGATCGTGACCGGCCGGTTCTCGAAATAGAGCGCGATTATGAGGGCAAGGATGTTGATAGTACCATCGGAGACCATGGATGCGGGGAGAAATTTGTTTCTGCTGTAAATTTCCTTCAGTTTCAGGAACAGTGACATGTCCATAAATTTTTCCACCGCGATCTCGTCAACGAATGGTACCATCTCCCTGATCAGGCTGAAAAATTCTGTTTTCTTCTTCGGATCTTCAAGGATATTCTTTATCACGATGGCAAGATTGCTCCCGTCCTTCTCAAGTTCGGTCTTTCCCATGATAGGAACTGCACGCTTCAGGAGTCTAGGATCAAAATCGTATACCTTCATCCCGCGAAATATCCATTCGATAGGGGGTATCCCGGGAACTGATATCGGGAGGTTCATGATCAGCCATTTCAGGGGGATCTGTCTCTTCTGGAAATACTGGGGAAAGAGATCCAGGTCTTTCAGTTCGAGTCCTCCGGGTGGGCAGACACAGTATGCAACCGATCCATCGACTCTTGAGAGGGTGAGGGTCCCGGCACCGAGTTGATGTATCCCTGATGCTCCGGAATGGCAAAAATTTCCTGAAACCGTCAGGAGATCGATTGAGATCTCGTAACTTTCACCGCTGTCGGGGAAGGTCAGGGCAAATTCATACTTTATCTCGTACGGTTCAAAATATACGGGAAGTCCATCCTTCACTCCGATAACATCCGCCCTCTTCTCCTCCAGAACATAGACTATCCTGAAGGCGAAAGGCATTGCCGGCCCGATAATGGTATTCCGGAGATATTCCACTCCTCCCTGGAGAGAGATGGCATTATTGAGCCCGTATTTGGCAATATCCCTGATGAATTTGAAGACCTGGATAAGATTTGACTTTCCGGATGCATTTGATCCGATGATGATGTTAAAATTGTCCGGTGAGAACTGAAGATCCCGGAAACTTTTGAAATTGCTGACGGCAATCTCACGTATTGGCATGACAAACCTTCTCAGACTCGGTATACAATAATCTTTGGCCAACCAATTCATGAAAATGATCAGGGTGCGGAAATGTCCAACAGAAAGAATGTTCTTGAAATCAAACTCATCTACTCCATGGAAGGGTGAGTATGGGAGGGATAATCTGTGCAGAGACACTCACCAAAACGTATGGCTCGCTTACTGCTGTCGATTCAATAAGCTTTTCAGTACAGCAGGGAGAGATGTTTGGCTTCCTGGGACCGAACGGGGCCGGGAAAACGACAATAATGAGGATGATCCAGTGCATATCACCAAAGACGAGCGGCAGCCTCTCTGTCTTTGACCTGGATGTCACCACCCATCCCCGGGAAATCAAGGGAAAACTCGGGGTACTCCCTCAGGAAACAAATCTCGATCCGGACTTCACCTGTTTTGAGAACCTTACGAATTATGCCCGCTACTTTGAGATCCCGAAACGAGAGGCAGCGAATCGTGCAGAAGACCTCCTCTCTTTTGTACAGCTCGAGGAGAAGCGGGATGTTCCCATTGAAAAACTATCCGGTGGTATGAAGCGACGGCTCCTTCTGGCACGGGCCCTTATCAACAATCCGGAGCTCCTTATTTTAGATGAGCCGACGATAGGGCTCGATCCGCAGGGTCGTCACCTGATCTGGGAGAAACTGAAAAGTCTTCAGGCTTCGGGAAACACCATCGTCCTCACCACGCACTATCTCGAGGAGGCGGAGCGCCTCTGCAACCGGCTGGTCATCATGGAGGGCGGGAAGATCCTTGTTGAAGGAAGCCCGCAGGATCTCATCTCGAAATACGTGGGTGCTGACATTCTTGAAGTGGAACACTCCCGCCCTGTAATCGATTGCCTGGACACTATGCCTGTGCGATACGAAATATTCGGAGACATTGTTCAGGTCCATACCGATAAGCCGAGAGAGATAGCAAAAGAGCTGTTTGAACGCTGTAATCCCGGCCGGGTATATGCACGACAGGCAACGCTTGAGGATGTGTTCCTGAAACTGACTGGGAGGATCCTTAGGGAGTGAGGGGGACATGGATACCTATCTGATTCCCCGAATATCACGATTGTCCCTCAACGTGTGGAGAAGGAACTGGGATGTGTTCTTCAAGACCTACCAGGTCAATTTCCTCCCCCCCTTCATAGAACCGGTCCTCTATCTCCTTGCAATTGGTTTCGGACTCGGGATGTATGTCGGGGAGATCAATGGCATTCCCTATGTAAATTATATCGCCCCCGCGTTGCTCGCCATCTCCATCATGAACGCGTCGTTCTTCGAATGTACCTATTCTTCTTACGTGAGGATGTATTACCAGAAGACGTTTGATGCCATGATCGCGACACCACTCTCGCTGGATGATGTGATAACAGGTGAACTCCTGTGGGGTGCAACAAGAAGTCTCATTTATTCATCGGTGATGCTGCTCGTTCTCATTCTTTTTGGCGTGGTCGACCTCCCGTTATCCCTCCTCATTATCCCATTCTCATTCCTCGCAGGCCTGCTCTTTGCCTGCATCGCAATGTGTTTTACTGCGATCACACCTGGTATCGATGCACTCAATTATCCGGCGTTCCTCTTCATCACCCCCATGTTCCTCTTCTCGGGGACCTTCTTCCCGCTTGAGGTGCTGCCGCAGACAGTACAGGTCATTGCTGTTACTCTCCTGCCGCTTACCCAGCTCGTTATCATCACCCGTTCACTTACCCTCTCATCCCTCTCCCCCCTCTTCTTCTACAGCCTTCTCTGGATAATCATGGTGACCGCCCTCTGCTTCATCCTCTCTCTGCGGCTTATGCGCCGGAGACTTATCGTCTGAACTGCAGGATTCAGGATCATAACTTAATACTGTCACGTCATTTTTCTTAGAACCGGGATACAACCTATGACCGTGTATGCATGCTGCCAGACCAACGTGGTGAGCGTCAAACCCGATGCCACCGTCCAGTTCGTAGCGAAGCTGATGAGAGACAAGAATATCGGCTGTGTGGTGGTTACCGATAACCACCAGCCGGTGGGGATTGTGACCGACAGGGACATCGCACTCCGGAGTGAAACACTCTGTGGGGAACCTGAATCGGCCCTGATTGAGGGCATTATGACCCGGGATCTCAAGACTATCCGGAAAGATACAGGAATATTTGATGCCATCCAGGAGATGAAAGCCTCAGGGATCCGAAGGATGCCGATCGTTGACCAGGGGGGCCGTCTTGTGGGACTGCTCACCGTTGATGACCTCATCAGGCTCCTTGCCCGCGAAATGGCTGACATCGCACGTATTATCGGAAAAGAGAGCCCCGCTCTCTGATACGACCATTTTTCAGGATTTGCCGGTAAAGATTAATAAAAGCCCTGATGCAAGATTTCATCACGATTACCGGAATTTTTATTTCCAGGTTCAGGGGAGCACCTGATGTCTGAACAGGCAAACCGCAGTTCGCGGGGAGTCATCCTTGTCATCGTCACGATCGGCACGTTCCTCAATCCGTTCACCGGTTCGAGCATCAACCTCGCCCTTCCGCTTATCGGCGAGGAGTTTGCCATTGATGCCATCATGCTGTCCTGGATCCCGGCAGCATATCTTCTCTCTTCAGCGATTTTCCTGCTCCCTGCCGGAATGCTCGGCGATATCATCGGGAGAGCGAAAGTATTTTCCACCGGAACCCTGGTGTACACCTTTGCATCACTCCTTGCCTTTTTCTCCCCTTCTGCATCCCTGCTTCTTGCCTGCAGGTTCCTCCAGGGGATCGGGGGTGCGATGCTGTACTCCACGGCTATTGCTATCATAGCTGATCTGTACCCCCCGGGGGAGAGGGGACGCGCAGTCGGTATCAATGTGATGGCGGTATACGGGGGGATGACCCTCGGCCCCTTCATCGGGGGGATCCTCACCCAGCTCTTCGGGTGGAGGAGTATTTTTTTCATCACAGTTCTTCTCGGGTGCATTGTCCTCCTTTACGTCAGGAGGATCCCCCCAATCCTTAACGAAAACCGGCGGGAAACATTTGATTATCAGGGAGCGGTACTCTCTGCTATAGCACTCGTCCTCTTCTTTATAGGCACGTCACGGATCCCCAACACTGATGCGTTCATATGCATCCTTCTTTCCGGGCTGACGTTTCTTATATTTTATCGTGTGGAATCTGGAAAATCCTCACCGCTCTTCCCTATCACGCTCATCTCTTCAAACCGGACATTTTCGTTCTCAAATCTCGCAGCTCTCATCAATTACAGCGCAACATTTGCGGTGACATTCCTGCTCAGCCTTTACCTGCAGATTGTCAGGGGAATGTCTCCCGCAACAGCAGGATCGATCCTCCTCATCCAGCCCTTTATCCAGATGGTCATCGCTCCGGTTGCAGGCAGGCTCTCTGACAGGACTGATACTTCACGGCTGGCAGCGATCGGTCTCTTTACCTCTTCTGCAGGGCTTCTCGGCCTGGCTTTCCTCGGGATGGATACGGCGCTTTCATGGATCGTCCTCTTCCTTATCTTTCTGGGGTTCGGCCTTGGGCTCTTTTCCACCCCCAACACCACCGTTGTCATGGGGAGTGTGGAAAAGAGCCAGTATGGAATCGCGTCCTCATTTCTGGCAACGATGCGGAGTACCGGCATGATGCTCTCGATGGGTATTGTCATGATCGTCTTTTCAATCCTGCTGGGTAGCACTTCTATCAACCCAGAAATGTCTCAAGGATTCCTGGCAAGCATGCAGATTATTTTCCTCGTTTTTTTCGTGCTCACCATTCTTGGAGCTCTCATCTCTCTTGATAAGAAAAATCCCGACCGAAGAATGGAAGCCTGATTTGGACTTCAATTGGATCTCAACGCAATCTCGCTCATGAGATTGTTCTTTTTTCCTCTATCGTGGAAATGGGCTTGAAATGCTCCTGTACCCCAAACAGTATTGAAGGGAAATTCTCAAGAACAAAGGCTGCAGGGGAATACACGATGCCGATTCGAGACCAGGTGCATCGATGAGGTCACAATTCATTTGACTATGGACGCCTTATTGCTACGGGAGCTGATGATTCATGACGTTCTGGTTCTTTGTTGGTATCATGGCTGCCGCATTGACAATGTTTGGTTTCATCCCACAGATAATCAGGATGAACCGAACCAGATCGGTCAAAGACATCAGTGTTCTTACCCTGGTCCAGTTTACTCTTGGAGTGGCGCTTTGGGCGGCCTATGGCTTCTTTATCAATGATCTCATTGTTGTCGGTGCAAATCTGGTGAGCCTTTCCACCCTGATAGTCGCACTGGGCCTTTATTTTCATTACCGGGGCACTTTGCAAAGAACTGACATATCTTCAGAGGGAGGATGATGTCCGGCTTTCACCCAAAGGTGCAGTCTCCGGTCCACCCGGAGGAGCGTGAACTGTAATGATCCTTCCCTTCGATCAGGGTGGCGGACCCATAGATAGCCGTGGCCAAATCCTCTCGTATGCCATCCTGGCACCCAGCCCTTTGAATATCCAGCCCTGGTCAGTACTCTGCAAGGACTCATGCCGGATTGATCTCTATCTGGACAAAAGGCGCCTCCTGTCTCTCATGGATCCAGGATCCCGCCAGGCCTGTATCTCCTGCGGTACATTCATCGAGAACCTGGATATCGCTGCGCGGGAAGCGGGACTCAGGGCTGAAATTTCATTATTTCCTTCGTCCTGGCCAGTAGGTGATATTGATCCTGGGCAGCCTGTTGCTGAGATCGTGCTTGTCCCTGATCTAGGAGTGGTGAGTGATCCCCTCTTCGCATGGCTCGAAACCCGGCATACAAACAGGAGTATCTATACGAACGATCCGATCCCGTCAGACATCATCTCCATACTCGCGGATGCAGCCAACCAGCCGTTCACTACCCTGGGATTCTCAGCCGAGCCGTCATTCCGGCAGGAACTCAGTACGCACATCACCGATGCAATGGAGATCACCTTCTCCGACCGTGATCGCTTCTCCGAGTTTCTGTTCCATGTCCGGATTCCCCCGATTTCCGCCCATCAGTATTCGGACGGGTATGGGGCGAGTGAGACTGGACTTGATGGTGTTCGAGGCTGGCTCTCACTGCTCCCCCTCCGGATAAGCCCTGCAGGATTAAGAAACGGCCTCGCAAGGGGACTGATTCTCCGATTAGCACGAAAACAGGCAGAATCAGCTGCTGCGTTCGGCTGGATCGCGACAAAAGGCAGTTCCCGGCATGACCAGGTACGCGCGGGACGCACCTATGAGCGAGTACATCTTACTGCTGCTTCGGCAGGCCTGTCCCTCCAGCCCATGACATGCGTCCTCGAGCCCTATTCCGGGATGGGGGACCACTACAGGAGGGTGCTGGATCTTCTCGGCATCCCTGACACGCACACCGTCCAGATGCTGTTCCGGCTTGGATACTCACATTCCTCTTCACAATCCAGGAGGCGGGATGTTCAGGATTTTTTGGGAGATACTGAATGATGTTGCACCCCTGGGATCACCCTCCTGATACAACCAGCTGCATTCCAAGGGCAACAAGATAGAGGGCCACTCCGCAGAGCGCGAGCGGAATCGTATATCGGCGAATCACCTGTGCGAAGTCATCCCCGGTAGTCCGGCTTACGATCCAGAAGAAAGGATCGGTCACAAACGAGAAGACAAAACACCCTGCTGCGATCATGAAAATGAGTGCAACCGGATGAATCACCTCAGCAACGTGTGTTCCCGCAAGTATTCCGGCTGCCAATACCGCGGTAACAACCCTGGAACCCTGTGCGGTCTGAATCAGGGAAGCAAGGACAAAGGGGACCAGGAGAACAGGGATGATTGCTGTTATCTGTCCCAGTGCTGCTTCAGAAAAACCGCTCGCGAGGATCACTCCTGCAAGTGCCCCTGCACCGCAGATGTCGAAGATGATAACGCCCGCATGCCTTGTTCCACGCTGCAATCCGGCTGCCCGGATCCCGGGAGCCGCTGTCACAATGGCGGTAGTAGCACCAGCGAGCATGATCACCTGTATCAGTGCGCCGTGCGAAAGGCCAAAGGCAAGTCCAACCGGGATCGCAAGGAGGATCGCAATAAAGGGTGCATATGCACGGAGATTTCTCTTTTCAGAGGACGAAACGGTTTTAAAGGTGAAGTCGTCAGGTCTGGCCATGCTCTCAGGTTTGTCACGGGATCCGAAACAGAAACGGTACAAGAGAAGAAAAATGAAGAGCAGCAGAAGCGAGAGAGGAATTGCCAGGGCATCATACGAGACGGGTGACATATCGGGGGCGAGAGACTGGACGAGAGGGATAACCGCAGGAGTGGGATAGACCAGTCCGAATGAGATGAGGCTCCCTATGGCTACACAATACAGGAGCAGCATTCTGGTTTTTTCTTCACCCATAAGCCCTTTCACCACGGGCGAGAGGATGATGAATGCGGTAACACTGCATGCTACAGGGAGAGCCAGCAGGTATCCTGAGAGGCCTGATATTGTGTAAGGGTTGGCCGAATAGTTCCTGATATCATGAACAATCTGTTGAATATCCCCTTGCTCATCGAGGATAGCTGCAATGATGGCTCCCGAGAGGATGATGAGCGCAAACAGGGCAAATATCCTCCCGAGACCTGTCGTAATCACGCTGATCAGCTGATCGGGGGGCATCCCGATCAGGATGCCGAGGAAAAGTGCCCCCCCGGTCAGGTTAAAAATTGGCGGGATGCGGAATCGTATCCCGAGGAATGAGACGAGAAGGAGGGTCAGGAAAAAGGAGGGGAGGGGATCCATCTGATACACTTCATTGTTTTCAGGATGATAAATGCAGGGGTTCAGCAGAAATCAGCCCGTTTCGTAAGATCATCGAGACCGGGACCGATACCAAAGAACATAATGGCTGGAACGAATGATAGGTTCATCAATGACAGCCGGTGAGGAGAAGATACTGTCTGAAAAAGTGATCAATGCACTGGGGCGGACCTACCACCTGGTACTTACCGGCAGGGATCTGGGTGATCGGTACCCCGGTATGATGATCTATACCCTCCAAGTCATGTCAGGAGGGGAAGTTATCGCCCGTTTCCGTACAAACACCTACGAATACCCCCCTTCATCCCCGATCAGCGCATCAGGGGTCATTCAGGCCAGATCGGACGAATGGGTGAAAGAGCTGCTCTCGGATCCCAGTCGATTTCTGCAATCACGGGAGCGGATGATGATCAGGGAGCCGGATGATGTCCCCTCTCATGAGGTCCTGATCTTCCAGGGGAGCCCGAGACCGGCAGGGAACTGCAGCGTTCTCGCATCGTGGGCTCAGGCAGAGGCCGAACGCACTGATAGCAGTGCACGTGTGGTGTATCTCGATGATCTTGCGATCCGGGCCTGCATTGGATGTTACCAGTGCTATAATACCGGCGCCTGCATCTTTGAAGATGATATGACAGGGATACTCCGATCAATCTCCCACGCCCGGATTATCGTGATCTGTACCCCCGTATTCACCAACACCGTCCCAGGCAGTCTCAAGATCATGATCGATCGATGCCAGGCCTATCATGCGGAGCAGGCTCTTACCGGAAAGAAGTCCGGGAAAACGGGGCTTCTCTTCTCTGTGGCCGGGCGTCAAGGACAGGAGAATTTCTCATGTATTACCCGTGTTATTGATGCATTTTTAAAAAATATCCACATAAAACCCGTCAGAAGTGTCTTTTTTGATGATCTCGACAGGATTGGGGATATCCGGAACATCCCGTATGCAGAGGAGAAGGTCCGGGATGCCATGAGGAAAATTCTTAGGGAGAGAGGGTGAACGCCGCGGTTTTTGCTATGTATCCCCCAGATAATAGGGAGCCAGTAATCATCCTGTGGGAGTGTCCTGTACTGCTTTGAGAATATCATAATCATGGGAACCACAGAAAAGAGCATCTATGAAACAGGAGGCTGTGCGGAACCTCAACCGGGATATCGCGATATGTACGCGTTGCAGGCTCTCCCTGACACGCACCAATGCCGTCCCTGGTGAGGGGCCGGTACCTTCCGCCCTTTTTTTCATCGGCGAAGCTCCGGGGAGAAATGAGGATCTTACAGGAAGACCATTCGTCGGACGTGCGGGTCACGTGCTCGAAACGCTGCTTGCTACGATCGGTCTTCAGCGTTCCAGTGTTTTTATCACCAGTATCGTCAAATGCCGGCCACCTGAAAACAGAATCCCAAGGAAAGATGAAATAGCGGCCTGCGGAGGGTATCTCCAAACACAGATACACCTCACCGCTCCCACCTTACTCGTCCCCATGGGAAGGCTTGCATCTGAACTGGTCTTCTCGCATTTCGGGCTGCCGAACATTCCTATTGGCCGTATTCACGGGCAGCTGGTGTATGCCGGGAAATCATGCAGGGATCTCGCGATATTCCCGGTCTATCACCCTGCTGCAGTGACCCATAATCCCCCTCTCAAAGGAACAATTTTTGAGGATTTTCAGGCCCTCGGGAGACTAATCGAGGAGAAAGGTCTGAAACTACGGGATGAACAAGAGTAAAGTGAGCCCATGACAAGGCTGGATGCACATTTTTTCAGGGAGCCAGGATCCTGCCAACTTCGGTGGATCGAATCATACCAACCCCGATCGCTGCCATATCCAGACAATTCGAGCGGTGAATCTCCTGGTTCTTTGCTGTGACAGCATCCTCGATGAGGTATACCTGGTAATTGAGGGCACAGGCATCAAAAACGGTCGTGCGGATGCAATTCGGTGTCTGGATCCCAGTCACAAAGAGGGTGTCGGCCCCCATCGTCCGGAGCAACAGATCGAGCTCGGTATGCATGAATGCACTCATCCTGGTTTTCCGGATAATGTATTCGCCTTCACAGGGTTCCAGCTCGCTGATGATCCCTGCTCCTTTCGTCCCTTCAACAGCGAATGGCAGTTTCCTGAAGAGATCGTCCCTGAACCGTTCCACATCCGATCCATCCCTGCGGTGTATACGGATGACATGGAAAATCGGGAGCTGTTCTTTCCGGAATTCCGCAAGTACTCCCCTGATAGTGCCCGCGATACGATCGGCCCCTTCCACCTTCAAGGGGGCGCCATCCCGGACGAAATCATTCTGCATATCGATGATAAGGAGGACAGGTTTTTTCATCGGGTATCATTCCCTATCCCTGATCTTAGGTGGAGCGAGGTGAAAAGTGCTGTCCCAACCATTCCATCAGGGAGGATCATACATCTTCTCAAGCTGATCTTTTGGCAGGATCAGGGAGAGCTGAACCTTATTCACAGACATGTCTCCATGCATACTGGTTTCTACGCTTTTTAAGCGATTTACACTGTCCAAAATACGTCTCGCCCCATATCCAGGGCTGGTAATTCCGGCACATATCCGGTCTCACCGGATGGATACTACAGAGGTAGGTCTCTTTTCCATGCCTTTTTAAAAACGGGCAGACGGTCAGATATTCCCCTGTGACAGGATCACGCATCTCGATCCGGATGACAGCCCCGAGATCTTCCGGTGTGAGATCGGCACAGTTTACCCAGGCCCCGTCATCTTCTGCAGCGAAGAAATACCGGAGGATATCTGTCCTGCCCTGCTCAAGCCAGGTGTAGAGATTCAGCACAGTGGGCGTGACCGAATTCCCAAAAATTCTGCAGCACAGCCCGCACTGTTCGCATTCCTCACTCTGATCATCCGGTTCACTGGGGGTATCCGGCATCCTAATCGTCCTTTTTGCTGCATGATGGATCCTGCGACAAACACCGAATACCGGTTCTGGAGGATGTGTTCTGCATCAGGGACCCCAGATGATCATTTCGGTTGATAAGATCCCCACTTCTCGAGCGCCCGGGCAAGTTCCTTTGATCCCGCTGCCTTCTCAGGAAGAGAGATCCCTTCCTTCCATGCTTCGATTGCCTGCAGTGTCGCCTCAGCCCCTGCCCTTGTACCGTCAGGATGTCCATGAATCCCGCCACTTACGAGAAGCACAAGATCCTGCCCGTAGATATCAAGTACATCGGGGACAAGCCCGGGATGAAGACCTCCTGATGAGACCGGGAATGCGCTCTTCAGGCTTCCCCAGTCCTGTTCAAGAAGGATGTTGCCCGAGGGCTTTGTCAGCGAATTCCGGAGGACATCAGCCAGAAGTCGCACTTCCTTTTTTGAACCGATCAATTTTCCAACCGCTGTGCCGGTATGGATCTGGCTCACCCCGATAAGGCGCATGAGCTTGGCGAGGAACTGCATTGAGATCCCGTGTTTCGGGTCGCGATCGAATGCCGCATGCATTGCACGGTGGGCATGGATAGCCAGCCCGAGATCCGAACAGTAGTCCCTGAGTGTCGAGACAGCCGAAGTCCCGGCAACCACGACATCGATCATGGCATAATTCCAGCCATATTCGGCGAGGAGGGAAGCGCGTTTTTCCATGGTATAGGTATCGGCAGTGATATTGATGAATGCCGATTTTCTCTCCCCGGTACGCTGCTCTGCCTGGTCCCTCTTTTTTGCGAGGGAAGAGACACGTTCCTCAAACCGGTTGAAGGAGGTCGAGGTCAGGTTCTCATCGTCCTTGACAAAATCAAATCCTCCCATCCAGGTCTCGAATCCGATTGCCGCGTGTTCTTCAGCAGAGAATCCCACCTTTGGTTTTGGGACTGCCCCTGTCAGGGGTCGCCCATGGACCTTCATCATATCGCGGATCCCGTCCATGCCGAAGTGAGGACCTTTAAAATGTTGCAGATACACCTGAGGGAGGGTCACATCGATCAGCCTGAGATGTTTCAGCGCCTTCATCCCGAAAATATTTCCGGCAATACCGCTCAGCAGCTGGGACGCATTCCCTTCCTCCCAGAGGGCAACGGGGTACGCGATCTTCACAAAGGATCCCTCTATCTCAAAGGCTGTTGCCTGTAGATCTTTCATACGAGGGGGTAGGGAATACAGCGTCGTCCATGTCCCCGTTGAGCTCTCTGATGCAATCCTTCCAGCAGCCTCTTCCCTGCTGATCCCAGCTGCCGGCTCGAAGCGATACAGGCAGACCAGCTCATCTTTTAAAGGGACATAGCCGGTGTCCACGAAATCCATGTACCAGTCAATCGACATTGAAACTCATAACAAAAAAGGATCTGAGACCTGATAAGTCTGCACAAGCCATTTACTTTTCGTGAAGGAGCCCGTACCAGTGCTCAACACCTGCCGGATGAGCGAGAGAACGGGGTGCAGATCGGGTCTGATCCGGGATAAGATTACCAGTAACGAAATCATGGGTTCCTGCGAGGGTGGAGGGAAGGTGGAGATGAGAGAAATGGATTATTTTTTCATAACAATCCGGTGATTTTGAGGGTCCACCTGGTATGCCTTCGGATTTTCCAGAAGATCAAGGGCATTAATTTTCAGATCGATCAGTTCTGAATAGTTGAATGATTCCAGTTTTGTATCGTTCCCTTCGGGATAGTACACTGCAACCCCGTTCTCCATTTTTCTTGTTGCCACGATGTCTTTCATATCATAGCGATTACCGGATCTCAATAAAATACTATCTCTCCAGGTGAGGGCCCCTTCTTTATAAGCATATCACATCTACTGGCGTTTCAGAGATTTGGAGAGAAAGAAGAAAACCGTTAACATCTTGGAAAAGGGACACTCGTATACGAAGGCATGAAAAATCCATTCCATGTGATGCTCATCCCGACCCTTGGTTGTCCCGCACACTGCAGCTACTGCTGGAGTTCTGATGCGGGATCCCCAAAAATGAGTATTGATACAGTCAGGGATGTTGTCACCTGGCTGAAAGAGTTCCGGAATGATCGCGTCACCTTCACATTCCATGGAGGTGAACCACTCCTTGCCGGCGCTGATTTTTACAGGCAGGCTCTTCCACTGCTCTCCCAGGAGCTCAGCCACCTGAACCCCGAATTTGCCATGCAATCCAACCTGTGGCTCCTCACGCCGGAGATTGCAGAGATCCTCGCCCAGTACCAGGTTCCCCTGGGAACCAGCATCGATGGTCCCGAGGAATTAAACGATCTCCAGAGGGGAGAAGGCTATTTTGCAAAGACGATGCGGGGGTATGAGATAGCAAGAGCCCATGGCCTGAGGGTCAGCTTCATCTGTACCTTTACCAATTATTCCGTCCGATTTCGTGAGGAGATTTTCAACTTCTTCCTTGAGAACCGATTCAGGTTGAAACTTCATCCGGCCCTTCCCTCGCTGCGTGATAAAAATCCGGAACAATGGGCACTCGATCCGGATGAATATGGCGATTTGCTCGTATTCCTCCTTGACAAATACCTGGATAATCTGGATTCGATCGAGATCATGAACATCAATGATCTCTGCCGGTGTATTTTCACAAGGAGGGGATCGGTCTGTACGTTCGTGAACTGCACGGGCAACACATTTGCGGTGGGCCCTGACGGGAGTATCTATCCCTGTTACCGGTTTGTCGGGATGCCGGAATGGGTAATGGGTCAGGTCCGGGATGCGCCAACAATGGAGGAATTGTCATGCTCAGGTGCGTGGCAGAGAATGCACCAGTATGAGAAGTACGTGGATGAAGCGTGCAAGGAGTGCAAACACCTCCGTTACTGCCGCGGGGGGTGCCCATATAACGCTATCGTACCCACCGGAGGAAAGATTGCCGGCGTCGATCCCCATTGCAGGGCGTATACACGGGCTTTCAATGAGATCGGAACACGGCTCAATGATGAGATGATGAATACTTCATTCCTTGACGGGGCTTCGTCCTTCCAGGGAGCACCGGGTGCACAGAAGAGGCCGGGAATTATGAGGCTGATGCATAAAGTCCTTTTACGGTAAATGAGGATCTGCATTGCTCTAAAAATCCCGGGACTTCTTTTTTTGGTATTCACGCCTTAAAGTGTTCGCTTTTCTGATCATTCCATTGTGGATTGAGACAATCGCGATACCATAGGGAGTAATTCCAGGGGGATGATGTCGATTATGAGGTGTTATCAGGACGACATATCTCAAGAGACTAGAGACCTACCTCCACAGAGGATGATCTCCAGGGAGCGCTGAGAAAGTGAATTAATATCCCGTCGCGTAGTAGTATCCTCCTTCCTTCAGCACACTGAGGGGAACCCTGAACAGCTCCGTCAGATTCTCATCAGTGAGAATCCTGGTTTTCGGCCCATCCTTCCAGAACCTGCCATCCTTCATCAGAATCACCCGTCTGATTTCAGGGATTATATCATGGATGTTATGGGTCACGAGGATGATCCCGGTGCCGGATCTCGCAATCTTTCTCAGCATCGAACGGAACGTGTGCAGTGAATGGAGATCGAGGCTGTTGGTGGGCTCATCGAGAATGAGGGTCCTTGGATCATGGACGAGGGCCCTGCCGATAAGAAACCGCCGGGCTTCACCGGAGGAGAGCGAGGTCATCGGCCGTTGCTGCAGGTGATCTATTTCAAGGAAATCGAGGATCTCATCGGTCTTCTCCTCCATGCTTGCCGTTACTTCATGCCGGAAGAGGCCTACACTCGAAAAGAACCCGGATAATACCACATCGCGCCCGGAAATATCCCGTGTAAAAGTGAACAACAGGTCATTTGACACGATCCCGAACAGTGCTCTTAGATCCCAGACGTTCCAGACATCGCGACCCCGCATCCGGAATATCAGGCCGTTCTCATCCTGCACTGCCGGGTAGTACTCCCTGTTGATGGTCTTGATGAATGAGGACTTTCCGGCACCGTTCGGACCCAGGATGGCAATGTGCTCTCCCTGGTGAATGGTGACCGAGATATTGTCGAGCACTGATTTCCCCCCTTTGATAATGGTGACATTCCTGAATTCCAGGAGAGGGGGGTAGTTGGTATCGGGATCAGGATTCATAGGGAATTATTTCCATCGCATTCTGGCTGTCATTATACATCATATGTCTGAACCGATTAAAACTACGATGTCTTTCCCTGTTTTCAGATTTTCCCGATCCCGGGATGACGACCCGATCAAAAGAACTGAAGGCTGGATGCAAACTCTCTGCCGCATCCGTCATACAATCCCCGCAGGGAAATCCCGCTGGCTGATTGCCTTGGATACGCCAGCCATTTCGCTCATTTTATCGGGCTCCTCCACAGACAAAATACCCATGGTACAGATGACACCCGATATCATGGAAGCCTTCAGATCATGCAAAATTTTCCCGCTGGCAACCGCATCGAGGGATGGCGAACCGAATGTGGTCCCCATGGGCGCTGTCTTCCCACGCGATCCTGCTACGATCTGGATAGGGAACCAGTTCATGAAGACGACGATCAGGAATATAAAGGAGAACCCAAGGGCGAGTCTCTACGTCTGGGGCCCCGGGATAAAGGGATGTTACAAGATCAAAGGGGATGTGATGATAAAGACTGCGGGAGACGAGTATGAGACGATGCGCCGGGAAGTGGCAAAGGCAAAGCCAGGGCTTGTCTGCCGATCGCTCCTTGAGATGAAGATCACAGAGATCTATGAATGCATGCCCGGCGAACATGCCGGTGACCGGCTGGTATAGAAGCGAAGGATTCCAGAACCCCTTTTTCATCCTGATAAAGATATTCCTCCGTGCTTCCTGGCTGCAGAAGGGTCATTCCCAGTTACTCTCTTTTTCGAAACGTACATAAGCCGTAGCCCCGATGCTGATCAGGGATATTGCCATGAGGAAGACTACACTCCTGAGAACCCTTATCCATGCTCCTGAAATTCTCGTCATTCCCGTCGTTCATGACCCTCTTTGCGCGAGGATAGCTGAGCAGGCCGGAATTAAAGCCGTTTTTTCGGCAGGGTATGCAAACTCGGCAGCCTATCTCGGAAAACCTGACGTATCCCTGATGTCGTTATCCGAGATGGTCAGTTGTGCATCCCGGATCGTCGATGCTGTCACCATCCCGGTGTTCGCAGACGGGGATACCGGATACGGGAACGTGACGAATGTCATCAGGACCATAGAACAATATGAGAAAGCAGGAGTGGCGGGTATTTTCATCGAGGACCAGGTATTTCCCAAACGGTGTGGTCACATGGATGAAAAACGGGTGATTCCGGAAAGGGAGATGGTGGCAAAGATACGTGCTGCAGTCGATACAAGAAAAGATCCCGATCTCGTGATCATGGCGCGGACGGATGCAATCGCAGTCGAAGGAATTGATGAGGCGATTCAGCGGGCTAACCGCTACCATGATGCAGGTGCTGATCTTCTGTTTGTCGAGGCCCCCGAATCGGTAGAACAGATGCGGCGGATATGTGCTGAAGTTAAAGGGCCTGTCTTTGCCAACAACCTTCCCGGTGGTAAATCACCGTATCTTCCTGCGAAGGAGCTGGAGGATATCGGGTATGCTGTCGTCGCCGATGCCACTTCATGCACCTATGTGATAGCAAAGGCGGTCCGGGAACTGTTCACCGAGATATCCGGGAGAGGATCTTCTGCAGGATTGACCGATCGCATGATCCTCTTCGATGAGTTTAACCGACTGGTTGGTCTTCAGGAGATCAGGGAGGCCGAGAAGTTCTACTATTCAGGAATGGACTGATGGGGTTGGAGCTCTGGAGCTCCCTTGACAATCCCTGAACCGAATGGGGAAAAGCCCCCGGATTCTTTTTTTCAATACCCTGTTGACACTGACAGGGGAAGGAAAATACACCGGGCACCCCTGTCATGATTTCAGCGCATGGTAAAACCTATGGGTCAGGCCAACTTATCGTATGAAGTATCGAATTGCAGCATGTCCCCCCTTGACCTCGCTCGTTTTACCGGACTATCGTCCGAAGAAGCTCAGCTGCGGTTACTCAGTGATGGTCCGAACGAACTCCCTTCACGCGAGACCCGCGGAATAATCGGCATCATTCTCGATGTCATCCGGGAGCCCATGTTCCTCCTGCTCGTGGGAGCAGGCTCTGTCTATTTTATCCTCGGTGACATCGAAGAAGGTGCCCTCCTCCTCTCATTTGTCCTGGTTATCATTTGCATCACGGTCTACCAGGAACGGAAGACCGAACGTGCCCTTGAGGCACTGAGGAACCTATCCAGCCCCAGGGCACTGGTCATCAGGGATAGGGAGCTGGTGAGGATTGCCGGACGGGACGTGGTCCGGGGCGATCTCCTTTTTGCGAGCGAGGGAGACCGGATCGCCGCAGACGCCCTTCTCCTTGCATCCACGAACCTTTCAGTGGATGAATCCCTCCTTACCGGAGAATCGGTCCCCGTACGGAAGCTCCCTGCGGAAGGCACAACCGGTGAGCGCAGACCGGGAGGGGATGACCAGCCGTGGCTGTACTCTGGAACTCTCGTCGTCCAGGGACAGGGTGTTGCAGAGGTGGTATCAACAGGAATGCACACCCGGATGGGAGAGATAGGAAAGGCACTACAGACCGTCAATCAGGAAGAGACCAGGCTCCATTCCGAGACGGCACATATCGTCAGGAGCATTGCCTTCCTCGGCCTTTTCCTGTTCCTTGTCGTCGTTATCGTCTATGGCCTGACACGGGGGGACTGGCTCCACGGGCTCCTTGCGGGAATCACCCTTGCCATGGCTATCCTCCCGGAGGAATTTCCCGTTGTCCTGACGGTTTTTCTTGCCCTTGGTGCCTGGAGGCTTTCAAAGATCAACGTCCTTTCCCGGCATGTTCCTGCACTCGAGGCCCTCGGCGCAACAACGGTACTCTGCACTGATAAAACCGGTACTATTACCGTGAACCGGATGACCGTTGCAGAGTGTGTTGTGGCCGGTTCTTCTTTTGACTGCCTTGCCGGGGCCGGCAATCCGCTGCCGGAACCGTTCCATGAGCTCCTCGAGTATGCGATCCTCTCCTGCAAGAAAGATCCCTTCGATCCGATGGAGCAGGCACTGTTGAAGACCGGGACTGACGATCGATCTTTTACCGAGCATCTTCATGATGACTGGGAGCTCCTGCTCGAATACCCGCTCTCCCGCGAGCTCCTGGCAATGTCCAATGTGTGGCGGTCAAGAAAGGGGAATGAATACATCATCGCTGCGAAAGGTGCACCTGAAGCGATCTTCGATCTCTGCCATCTGGGAGACAGGGAGAGCTCGGCACTGACTACCCAGGTTGAGGATCTTGCAGCGCAGGGACTTCGCGTCCTGGCAGTCGCAAAATCCCATTTCCGGCCGGGACAACTGCCCGATGGCCAGCACGCATTCCCCTTCACCTACGTTGGCATGATCGGATTTGCCGATCCCGTGCGGCCAGATGCAGCAGCAGCGATACACGATTGCAGGACCGCAGGTATCAGGGTTGCTATGATCACCGGTGATTACCCTGCCACGGCTCAGAACATTGCCCGGCAGATTGGGCTTTCGGATAGTGAGATGGTGCTCACGGGCTCTGACCTTGCGGCATTACCGGCAAATGAGAGAGATGCGAAGATCCAGACCACCTCAGTCTTTGCACGGGTGGTTCCTGATCAGAAACTCCAGATCGTTGAGTCGTTAAAGGCTGGCGGGGAGATCGTTGCCATGACCGGGGATGGAGTGAATGATGCCCCGGCATTGAAGGCTGCCCATATCGGCATTGCGATGGGTGGGAGGGGGACCGATGTAGCCAGGGAATCTTCTTCGCTGGTACTCCTTGATGATAATTTTGCATCGATTGTTGCAGGGATACGGATGGGGAGGAGGATCTATGCGAATCTGAAGAAGGCGATGGCATATATCATCTCTGTCCATGTCCCCATTGCAGGGCTGTCACTGATTCCGGTCCTTTTCGGATGGCCATTGATCCTCCTCCCTGTCCAGATTGTGTTCCTTGAACTGATCATCGACCCTGCCTGTTCGATCGTGTTTGAAGCCGAACAAGAGGAGCCGGACATCATGCGACAGCCCCCACGAGATCCGGAAGAGCATATCCTTGATCGCCGCACGGTGGCAATTGCACTTATCCAGGGATTTGTCGTTCTCGGGATTGCATTCTCGATATATGTCTATGGAATGATGCGGGGACTTTCAGCAGATGAGCTGCGCACCCTCTCATTTGTCACGGTCGTGGTTGCCAATATCGCTTTGATATTTACCAACCGTTCCTGGACAGAGAGTATCGTATCCATTTCCAGAAAACCCAACAAGGCATTCTGGCTGGTCACCGCGGGAACGGTGTTCTTCCTTGCCGCGGTCTTGTTCCTCCCTGAACTGAGATCTCTGTTCCAGTTTGCACCAGTCTCTCCTGGATTCCTCCTCCTTTGTATCCTCGGGGGGATGCTCACCGTTGGATGGTTCGAGATCTACAAGATCACCGAACCAAGACTCAGGAAGGCCTGAATCCTCACGCTTGCCATTCCCTTCAAACTTCCCGAAATGGTCTGAAACCACCCAGGGTGGCATCTGGCAGAGTAGATTGTGGATAAATATCCTTCCTGATGACCGGATGATACCGATCAGCAAAGAATGAAAACGGTCGTGGTGGAGGAGGTTATCCTTGCTCTCTGAAGGGGAATTGACGATCGTATATCCTTAAAAAAATGGAAAATTAGCCTCATCTCTTACAATATCCTTATGAAACCTACTGGCAATGTATCAGACACAAAAAAAGAGTTACTCACTGGCCAGTTTCTCCCGGGCAACTTCGAGTTGTTTGAGGGTTTCTTCTGCAACTTCAGGATACTTGAGATCGAGTGACCGGATCTTTGTGGAGATGATATCCGCGATAAGGCTACGGGCTATCCACTTGTAATCTGCAGGTATGATGTACCATGGCGCTGTATCGGTGCTCGTCTTGGAGAGCATCATCTCATAGGCAGTCTGGTAATCGTCCCAGAACTGGCGCTCTGCCAGATCGGAAAGGGCAAATTTCCAGTATTTCTCTTTGTCCTCGAGACGGTCCAGGAGCCGCTTCTTCTGTTCCTCCCTTGAGATATGAAGGAAAAATTTCATGATGAAGGTGCCATTCTGCACCAGGTGGCGTTCAAAGGCATTAATATCATCATACCGGGCATTCCAGAATTTATCGCCCCGTTTTCCAGGGGGTAACTGTTGGTTATCAAGGAGTTCCGGGTGAACTTTTACCACGAGTACATCCTCGTAATAGGAACGGTTGAAGATACCTATCTCTCCCCGTGCAGGAAGTGCACGGGTATACCGCCAGAGGAAATTGTGATCGGTCTCTTCCGAGGTGGGAACTTTAAAGCTTGTTACTCTGCATCCCTGCGGATTCACGCCGGCCATGACGTGCTTGATGGTCCCGTCTTTCCCCGAGGTGTCCATGCCCTGGAGAACAATAAGGATGGAATACAGATTGCTGGCCCAGAGGAGTTCCTGCGATTCCGCGAGGGATGCCCTGTTTGCCTCGAGTATCTCCGCTGCCCGCTCCTTTATCGCATCCTTTCCCACTCTTTTCAGTTCGTCGTCCTGGGCCCAGCCGGTATCGTATTGTTTCAGCGATACCTTGCTCCCCGGGCTGACCATGAGTCTCCTGATGTACTTCTTTTTTATCATCGATCTCTCCCGATTGAGTTATCCTGAATCCACATGCGCTTCTCTCGTGCATCCATGGCAAGCATGACCCTTTGAAAGGATTGGCCCCAGGAGGTCATACTGGTGCCCCTTTTGAGTGTGTAGAGGCACCCGGAAGGATATCTGCCACCCTCCCCTTGAACTGGCTCATGTAAAGGTTGTAATAGAATCCCCCTGCTTTCATCATCTCATCATGAGTGCCCCGCTCGACGATCTCCCCGTTATTGATCACAAGTATCTGATGGGCATTGGTGATCGTACTGAGCCGATGGGCTATCACAAAGCTCGTCCTGCCCTCCTGCAGTTTCCGGATTGCAGCCTGGATGGATCGTTCAGTGCGGGTGTCCACGTTACTTGTTGCTTCATCGAGGATCAGGATCCGCGGGTTGGCAATCATCGCCCGGGCGATGGTCAGCAGTTGCCGCTGTCCTTGCGAGAGATTCCGCCCGCCATCCGAGAGGATGGTCGCGTAGCCTTTTGGAAGCCGGGTGATGAATTCATGGCAGTTTGCGTCTTTTGCAGCCTGGATACATTCCTCATCGGTGGCTCCCCCCCGTCCGTATTTCAGGTTGTTCATGACCGTGTCTGAGAAGAGGAATGGCTCCTGGAGCACTACCCCTATCTGTCTCCGGAGGCTCTCCTGGGTGACATCGTAGATACTCTGTCCGTCGATCTCGATCGATCCGCTGTCGATATCGTAATAGCGGGTGAGAATGTTGATGATTGTGCTCTTCCCTGCGCCGGTTGGACCGCAGAGGCCGATCATCTGACCGGGCAGCGCTTCAAAGCTGTTCTTTTTGAGGATCTGCCGCCCGGGCACATAGCTGAAGTCCACATCTCTGAACACCACGTGACCGTTCACCGGTTTCAGATCGACTGCTCCCGGTTTATCGACGATATCCGGCTCCTCATCGATGATTTGGAAGATCCGGTTTGCACTCACTGCGGCCGAGAGGATGAAGTTATAATTGGCAAAGATGGTGGTGAGGGGGAGGGCAAACAGGAGGGTCAGGGAGAGGAACGTCGTAAGGACACCCACCGAAAGATCATGATTGATGATCATGACCGACCCGAAGAGCGCAACGAGCGAGACATCCAGATTCGTCACAAGGACCGTGAGGGGGTTGATCACCAGCGAGAGGACCTGTGCCCTGCTTCCGACCTCCCTGGCCCCTTCACTCACCACGGTCTGACTGCCGGCAATGGCATCCTGCTGGCGGAATGCTATTATCGTCTTCTCACCGGCGAGTGTCTCTTCCATGAGCCCGTTTAAGTCCGCGAGCCGCTCCTGGAGGAGAGCAAATGCAGGGCCGGCAACCTTCGCAAGCAGCCACACGAGCCCCATCATAAGGGGAATAGCGATGCATGCAACAACAGCGAGTGTGACACTGAGGAGGAACATGGCTGCGAGGGTAATGACCAGCATGAAGAGACCCATCAGCATAGTCCCAAGAGGCTGCTGGAAGAATGCGGTGATCACATCGATATCATTCGTGACCCTGCTCATCAGCTCCCCGATCGGCTGCCGGTCAAAGAAACGCAGGGAAAGGGTCTGCATGTGCTCGAAAAGGTCCTGCCTGATCTGGAAAAGGGCTTTCTGCGTGACATCCGCGAGGAACCGGTATCCGAAGTAGTAGGAGATGAAGGTGAGTACGGACAACCCAGCCATCACCATCACCTGCTGGTACAGATCTGCCGTAGTACTGGGTCCGGAAAGGGTATTGACCGCGACCCCGAGCATCACCGAAAGGAAGATGAAAGAGACTGTACCCACGAAGAACAGAACTATAACAAGGGTGAGCAGAGCCTTCCGCAGGCCCAGATACGCGATCATCCGGCTGAGCGCTCTCATCCTTCTCGGGCGACGGATTTTTTCAGGTTTTGAGAGGGTTCCTGTCGTTTCGGTGGTCATTTCAGATCCTCCCTCCGCACACCACCAAGTTGTGATTCGAAAATTTCCCTGTACAGCGGATTGGTGCTGATCAGGTCACGATGACTCCCCTTCGCGACGATCGCTCCCTGATCGAGGAGGATAATGGTGTCTGCGGTGAGGACGGTACTGATCCGCTGTGCGACGATGAATTTGGTAGTATTGGGCATCATGGTTCCCAGCGCATCCTGGATGCGGCTTTCGGTGACAACATCCACGGCACTGGTACTGTCATCGAGGATGAGAATGGAAGGCCGGGACGCGATCGCCCGGGCGATGGAGATCCGTTGCCGCTGCCCTCCAGAAAAGTTGGCTCCTCTCCGGGCTACACGGGAATCATAGCAACCGGGGATCGCTGAGATGAAGCCATCGGCATCGGCTGCCTTTGCTGCCGACACAATGTGATCATAGGGGATTTCAGGGTCGGAGAACGCGATATTCTCCTTAACGGTCCCGGAGAAGAGGATACTCTCCTGGAGGGCGATTCCTATCAGGGAACGGAGGTGATCCTGGGGGAGCTCCCTGATATCGGTGCCATCGATGGTGATCCGCCCGGTCGTGACGTCGTAAAATCGCGGGATCAGGTTGATGAGGGTGGTCTTCCCTGAACCGGTCGGACCGAGGAAGGCAACCGTCTGCCCGGGTTCTGCGACAAGCGAGACGTTCCTGACCGATTCTTTCCCCCCGGCACCATCATAGCTGAAGGAGACATTCTCGAATTCTACCTTCCCTTTCAGGTGAGCCGGATCCAGGTGCTGTGGGGTGGAACTGTCCGCAATTGCAGGAGTGGTATCAAACAGTTCCACGATTCGTCCTGCAGACGCTTCTGCAGAGATGATAGCCGGCAGGACGAATGAGAGGATCAGCAACTGGGCCAGGATGAAGAAGAAATACTGGGTGAACGCGACGATCTGGCCGATATCCATGGTTCCGGCCAGGACCTGGGTGCCTCCAAACCAGATGACAAGGGCATTGGAAAGACCGAGGATGATAAAAATCGCGGGAAGGAGCAGCGCACTATAGTAGAGTGGGGGTAATGAAGCCTGACGGAGATCATCATTCTTTCCTTCAAACCGCTTGTTCTCATATCCCTGCCTTACGAAGGATTTTACCACCCGGACGCCTGCAAAGACCTCCTGGAGCACGTTGTTCAGCCCATCCAGCATCTTCTGCCGGTTGATATACTGTTTCTGGAGCATGATCGCGACAGCCCCAAATATCAGCGCAGTAACGACGATGACGAGGAGAAAGATCCAGACCAGATCGGGGCTGTCTATGTAGACAAACACCAGCGCGGCAAGGATCATGAAAGGGGCGTACAGAATAAACCGTGTGGCATAGTTCACTGCCATATTGATCTGGTAGATGTCATTGGTGAGACGGACAAGGAGTTCCCCCGTGGGATACCGGTCAAGGTTCCCAAACGAAAACGTCTGTATTTTCCGATAGGTTTCCTTGCGAAGGTAATGTGCAGTGCCCTCTCCCAGCCGTGCTGCGATGTACAGGTTGGCCATCGAGAATGACCCTGCGAGAATGGCAAAAAAGAGCATCTTCAGGCAGCTTTCCACTACCACTTCAACGTCACCGGCAACCACCCCGTTGTCCAGGAGGTTGGACACCTGGACTGGTATCATGAGCATGAAGAGTGCCCCGAAGAGTACCAACACTTGGGACAGGGCGATCCATTTCCATACCTCCCGGTACACCACCAGTAGACGGCGAAGATTCTCAAGCATGGTCGTCAGCCACCCCCAATCTGGAGCAGCATTGGTACACTCATGCTACCCTGGGGTAATGAGAGAGGGAAGTATCTCTGGTTTATCACTCTGAAAAGTTCCATGGTGAATTGAGAAGCAGAACAACTATTTAAACTAAATCCCCTCTGAAATGGATTCGGTCCGATCATTACAGAACAATCTACATATCCTAGCAACTCCAGGCACTGAAGCTTAGCTTTGATAAAGGATTACAATTGTTACGACGGCTACAATAATGAGAATCACGGTATTCCTGTTTATCCCGGTCCTTTCCCCACGTTCAGAGAGGATCAGCCCCCTCCGGATCGTAGTACACAGAAAGCGATGCTTATATCTTAGGGAAAGGATGAGAAGATACATATCCTGTATGCCTGTAGATGAAGAAACCCCTGTTATCCCGGCCCTGGCAGAATCGGAAAAAGGAGACTACCAGCGATTGTGGAAACCCGGGTTCCTCCTTGCCATTATTATCATCGCTCTCATTGCCATCGCTTTTACCGCGGTTTTTATGACGCTGTATGGATACCTGGACAAGGTGATCTGGCTGGAAAATGATTTTGTACTGTCCAACCGGTGGACTATACCAGCGGGCGTGCTGATCTTCTCCCTCCTCGTTGGGCTCTGCCAGAAGTACCTCCATGCCCCGAACGTAATCCACGGAAGTGCCATGGAATCCATGCGGAAAGGACATGCCGGGAGCGACTACCGGACCTTTCCGGGAGCCTTCCTTTCGTCCATCTGCTCCCTTCTCTCAGGGGCAAGCATCGGGCCAGAGGGCACCATCGCCACAATGGTCAGCCAACTTGCGATATGGGTCCGGACAAAGATGCGGATCGTCCGGGATTCCCATGATGCTCACCTTGGATTTGATATGGCAGCCCTTGCCTCGGCATTCAACGGCATTGTGGGGAGCCCGGCCTTTACCGGTGTCCTTGCGACAGAGTTCCAGATTGGGGAGAAGAATGTATTCAAATTCCTCATCTGGAACCTTGTGGCGGGGCTCGTGGGATATTTCTTCTACCTCTCCCTTGGATTTACCTCCTTTGCAGCCCTGCTTCCCTTCCCCCCCCTCGAGAGCCTTTCTGCCATAATGGTGGTTTCTGCCATAGCCCTCGGCATAGTCGGGTCTCTTCTTGCGATCTTTACCGGACTCTGCCTGAAAGGAGCCGGGGAACTCATGGAGAAGAGTTTCGGGGAGAGAGTAGTGTTCCGGACCGTCGCTGCAGGGATTGTGATTGCGGTCGTCTGTTACTTCCTCCCGGAGCTGTTATTTTCCGGTGAAGCCCAGATCCATGCCTTCGTTCAGAACCCAGCGGCGTTCGGGATCGGGATGCTCCTTGTGCTTGCAATCCTCAAGCTGGTACTCTTCGCCTTGTCCTTCAAGGGGGGGTTCCTTGGTGGTCCTGTCTTCCCCATTCTCTTTGCCTCGACCTTGGTCGGCCTTGCGCTCTCACTCGCTGTCCCCGGAATCCCGGTCGGCATCTTTGTGCTCTGTGTCGAGGCTGCAACCATCGCGTTCGCACTCGGGGCTCCCTTAACTGCGATCATTCTTATCGTAGTGCTGGGGAATCCTTCACCCTACCTGGTGGCGCTTATCGTAACCTCCGTGGCCACCGCCCTGATCCTTGGGGCTCTGCTAAAACCGATCATGGAACGGCGGATCCGGGAAAAAGCCGCGCCATCTGCCGGGTAGACTTCACCGTGCCGGAGACACGTCCCGGTCATGTGCTGAAACCAGTAATCGCCCAGGCCGAAACGACCTCGTCCTGGATTGTTGAATTACGGCAAATCAGCGATAATTACCCTCGCGGAGAAACGGGGTTGAAGAATGATAAATCTGGTTTTTTGGTCACCATTGGAGCACGTACAATCTCAATAATCCCACTGTGCCATGATCACACAGAAACCAGCCCTTGCATCTACCTCTGTCACGGTGAACCCGGTCTCCTCAAGGAGTGCACGGACCTCTCCCTGCGAATAAAACTGCGCTACGGAGAGAAACCGGCCTTTTCCGCCTTCCTGAAGGTATCTCTGATGGATAGGCCCCATGCGTTCGATGAATGCGAGCGTAAGAGGCCCCCGGGATACAAGAATGCGGTGGAGTTCCCTGAATGCAGGAACCGGATCCTCAAGGAAACAGATGACGGTTACGAGCAGGAGTGAAGAACATGAGCCATCCCTTAGTGGGAGCGCCTCGGCCAAGGCCCGGACGACTTCGATCCCTTTCTGACGTGCCATCCGACCGAGGGTACGTGAGGGTTCGATCCCTAGTGCAATCCCCAGGGGGGCGGCGAAACGGCCGGAGCCGACCCCCACTTCGACTGAGCGGGAGTTTGCTGCCGGGAGCACCTTCATGATGCGGGAGAGTTCTGCGAGATACTCATCGTGATGCTCATCAAACCACCGGTCATAATCCTCTGCATACTCTTCAAACACGTCCTGCAACAGGGATCCCTCCTTATGTCCCGTAGAGGCGCTTCCGAACCCGTTCTCCGATGGCCTGCTCTCTCTGTTTCAGGCTGGAGAGATCAACATTACCCTCGCGGAATGAAGAGAAGAGGGAATAGACAAAGTCCACGGTCAGGTCCATCACCTCCTTCTTAAACCTGACTTCAACCGTGGTATCCCCGGCAAACCCCTTGATGGAGAACCAGTCAGGCTTCTCGAACTTGTAGAATCCTTCACCGACACTGGGGAGTGATTCAACCTGCCCAAAGGTGCCAAGATAGCGAAAAAATCCCGGAGATATAGGGGAGTCGAGGAGGAACTCCTTCATAAAGGATCCATCAGCACAGACCTTATGCCTGACCGACCGTAGAATCCGCATTCCTGGCTATCTCCCGCATGGCATCCGCTGCAATCCGGCATTCTTCATCGGTCGTGAACCAGGAGTGGCTGATCCGGACGCACCCCTCACCTCCGTCAATGGCTTTATGGAGTAGCGGGGCACAATGTAGTCCGGTCCGGGCGATGATGTTGAATCCCCGGGCCAGCATGAATCCCACGTCATCATTCTGGAGGCCTTTGATATTGAACGCTATGATGGGCAGGTCCGGGTGGTCATTGTAGATCATGACATTCTCCTCCTTCTTCAGTTCCCTGATGAGAAACAATGTTTGTTTTTCCGCCTTTTCACTGATGGTTGCCAGTCCCGTCTCGTTAAGGAACTCTACTCCCGCTGCAAGAGCTGCCAGGCCCGGGTAGTTGTGGGTCCCGATCTCGAACCGTTCCGGCATCCCGCGGGGATGGAGGAGCGAGAGCGAGTCCGTCCCGGTCCCGCCAAACCGGACCGGTGCAATGGTTTCCGGGTCCCGCAGGAAAAATCCCCCGGTCCCAGGGACGCCAAGGAGACCCTTGTGGCCGGTGATGACGAAGGCATCGACCGGAAGGTCCTTGAGGCCGATGGGAATATGGCCGGCAGTCTGGGCACCGTCCACGATAAAGAATATACCATGGTCATGCAGGATTTTCCCGATTGCCCTGATATCCTGGGCTGATCCGAGCACATTGCTGCCATGGGTCATGACCATGAGGCGGGTATCGGGCCTGATGGAATCTTGAACAGCGTCGGGACTGACAGAACAGTCCTTGAAGGGGATGATATCCAACCGTATGCGGCCTTGTTGCTCATATTCGTGCAGAGGACGGAGCACGGAGTTGTGGTCCAGTGCCGTGGTAAGGACATGGCACTCCTCCTTTTTTTCCGCAAGAAAGCCAGAGATGAGGATATTCAGGGAATCCGTTGCATTATGGGTGAACACAAGGTTTTCGGGGGGTGCTCCTCCAAGAAACACGGAGAGCCTGTCCCGGGCCAGCGTGAGGTAGTCATCACCCTGGGTCCCTGTCGTTCTCCCTGATCCGAAGACCGGGAGTGAGAGGGAGTGCGCAATCGCTGCAAGCACCCCAGGAGGTTTCGGCCAGCTGGTTGCTGCATTGTTGAGATAAATAAGGGGTTTTTGAACGGGGACCATCTTTTTTTAAGATCTGACTATCACCGGGAAAAAGGGATCGGTTGTACCACGAACCATTATCGCGGGATGAGAGGTACAAATAGTACATGGCCGATGTCACTCCTGCGGTTCTGAGGGAAGCAGCAGAGGTCCTAGGAATCCAGGAGCATGCCTCCCTGAATGAGATCAAGCAGAAATACCATGAACAGATCAAGAAATGGCATCCTGATGTCTCAAATCTCGATCCGGCCGCATCTCACGAGATGACCATCCGGTTGAAGATGGCATACGATCTCCTGGCTGATTATTGTATGAACCATGTTTTCTCGTTCCGGATCGAGGACATCTCACGGGACCTTGAGCTGAAACCCGCGGATTTCTGGATGGAACGGTTCGGGGATGATCCTATCTGGGGATAAATCCTGCGTATTCTGGATTATCGTGCTATCTTAGGTGTCGTTATATCCCGATTCCTCGCATTGATTATATCCAGGATTGTTGATAATGGCGATCGGGAGCCAAATGCTTCATGATTGTCCTGATGGAGAGAAGGAGTGAGGGATAGTATGGTAAGAAAATTTTCACGACCCCGTCTTGTTGTCAGCAGATGTATCGAGTTCGATCCATGCCGATATGATGGCTCAAAAATACCTTCTCCAGTAGTGGATCGCTTGAAAGCCCATGCTGACTTCATTCCGGTATGTCCCGAGGTTGAGATTGGCCTTGGGATACCGCGGGCAACGGTCAGGATCGTCAGGATTGAGGGGGTTGATCACCTTATCCAGCCCGCGACCGGTCGGGATGTGACGAGTGATATGATCAGTTTCGCAGGTCAGTTCCTCGATAATCTCCCTCCTGTCGATGGTTTCATCCTCAAAGGCGGCTCACCCACGTCCGGGATCAGCAATGTGAAAGTCTATCCATCAGCTGAAAAATCGATGGCAGTTGAGAGGAACGCAGGCTTTTTTGCACGGGAAGTGCTGAAGCGGTTCTCTTACCTGCCCGTCGAGGATGAACTTCGCCTATTTAATGCACGTATCCGTGACCATTTTCTTGCCGGCATCTTCATACATGCTGCATTCCGCGAGTTAGAGCAGACCATGGATCGGGAAGCCCTTGCACGGTTTCACGCGGCCAATAAGCTTATTCTTATGGCATGTCATCAGCAGAATCTGCACAAAATGGGACAGCTTGTCGCGATGCGGTCAAAAAAAGAGCCAGAAGACCTGTTTGTTCAGTATCATGAGCTGCTCTGCTTTGCGCTCAAAAATGTTCCCCGCTATACCAACAATATAAATGTCCTCCAGCATGTTCTCGGACATTTCAGCAACCGCGTCACCAGCGAGGAGAAAGCGTATTGCCTCAGGTTGATCGATCGATATAGGAAAGGCCATGCCACGCTCGCTGAACCCCGGGACCTCCTCCGTTCGTGGGTGATACGGTTCAACGAACTCAGCCTTCTGGATCAGACGTTCTTTGCGCCGTATCCATTTGAGCTTGCAGACCTGCCTGCCGACATGATCGAGCGGGGGCGGGATGTCTGGAAGTACCTGAAACCATCAAATGCCCAAAAAAAGAAGGAGAATCCCGGTAAAAAATGAGAGTCTCTGCACGAAAAAAAAGAGCAGATTTCACAGCGGGCCATGAAGCGACGGTTGTCTATCCCCACCAGCTTTTTCAGGAAAACCCTGCATTGGCTGTGGACCGTCCGGTGATCCTTGCTGAAGATCCGTGGTTTTTCAAACGCTTCCGGTTCCATGCGCAGAAGCTCGTGTTACACCGTGCCTCAATGAGGAGATATCGCGACCACCTTGCTGCACGAGGATTCAGGGTCGAATATATCGAAGCAGCAGATCTTGACACCAGTACAGACCTTATCGTCCAGCTGGCCCGGAAAGGCATTTCAGAAATCCACCTCTGCGATCCGCTGGAAACCGGCCTGATTGAAGAGATTGAAAAGGCCTGCTCGATGCAGGGAGTCAAGCTGGTCACGTACGAGAGTCCAATGTTCCTCTGCACCCGTGATTATCTTGCAGAGTTTTACAGAGGAGGGAGGAGGTTTTATCTCACGGAGTTCTATATCGCACAGAGAAAACGTCTTGGGATACTGCTCGAACAGGATGGAAAGCCGGTTGGGAAGCGGTGGACGTTCGATACCCTCAACCGCGAATCCTTGCCAAAGGATTTCCCGATACCCCCTGTCTGGCATCCCGAGCCGAATGAGTATGTCCATGAAGCAATCAGCTATGTGGAGGAACATTTTCCGGGGACCTATGGTAATGATACCCCTTTTTTATGGCCGGTGACATTCGAGGATGCGAACCGCTGGTTCGAGGATTTCCTCGTGAACCGGCTGGCATCCTTCGGGCGTTATGAAGATGCGATCCACCGGAATGAACCAGTCCTTTTTCATTCTGCACTCAGTCCGCTGCTGAATATCGGGCTTCTCACCCCTGAAAATGTGGTGGCTGCCACCCTTGCGTATGCAAAGGAATACGAGGTTTCGGTTGGATCACTCGAGGGATTCATCCGCCAGGTTATCGGCTGGAGGGAGTTTATCAGGGCAGTGTATCTCCTGGCAGGAAAAAAGGAGCAGGCATCCAATGTTCTGGAACTGACCCAGCCGGTACCTTCCTGCTTCTGGAACGCTTCGACGGGAATCGAACCCGTCGATACCACAATCGGGCGTGTCCTCGCTACTGGATATTGCCACCACATCGAGCGGCTCATGGTCCTGGGAAATATCATGCTCCTTGCCGGATTCCATCCAAACCAGGTCTATGAATGGTTCTCGGAGCTTTTTGTTGATGCCTACGACTGGGTCATGGTGCCCAATGTCTACGGCATGAGCCAGTTTGCAGACGGGGGAATGATGAGCTCCAAGCCATATATCTCCGGGTCCCGGTATATTCTGAAGATGGGGAACTATCCCAAGGGTCCGTGGTGTGAGGTATGGGATGCGCTCTACTGGCGTTTCCTCTATGTTCATCGGGACCTGTTTGAGCATAATCCACGCATGGCTCCCTTCATCACCTATATCACCCGCATGCCTGAAGAGAAACGCCAAAATCTGATCGAAAAGGCTGAACGGTATCTGATCTCCATTGGGGCATGTGCTCTCGTGTCACATCTATCCTCTCCGGCCTAATCTCAAGAGGATGCCGTGTACGAAATTATATAGTCTAAGATAATTACCCCTGTGTGGAGGAATCATGACCGAGACAATCCGGTATGAAGAGAGTGGGGGTGTAGGAGAGGCGGAGTTCCGGAGGTATCCTTCCATAATCCTTGCCACAGTTACTGGCACGAATGAAAATGAAAATTTCTGGATCCTCTTCAGGTATATCACGGGGAATAACCGTTCCGGAAAGAAAGTGCCCAGACCTCCCCGGTCATAACCCCGGAGAAGATTGTCATGACAACCCCTGTGATCTCAGAGACGAACGCGATGTCATTTGTGCTGCCGGCGGCTTACAGGATGATGGAAGTGCCCGAACCAATTGATACCCGGATTCGCATCCAGGAGATACCCCCAAGGGAACTGGCGGTCATCCGGTTCGGCGGAAGAGCCTCGGCGAGTGATATCGCCCAGGTTCGTGATCGGCTCCTCAAAAAACTCGAAGAGTCAAATATTGAGGTCTTAGGACGACCGTTTTTAATGCGTTATAATGCGCCCTATACTCCGGGATTTATGCGGAGGAATGAGGTAGGAGTTGAAATTAAGCGATAGCCTGTGGATAGTTCACGGTCCCAAATTCAATGCCGGAAAAGCCCCAGCCGTGATTAGAGTCATGAATGTTCAAATCACAAAAAATTTTATCCCCTATAGAAATGTCGTTGAAAAAAAAGTAAGACAGTTCAAAATTCCCAAAATTTCCCTCTAAAGACCAGGTATTCCATTGTTAATACCCTCCTCAATACGTCTGGCCATTCCTCACCTTGACATACCGCCTTACCCCGTTGCGATATTTCACATACTCCTGACCAAACACCTTCTGCAGATGGTTCTCCTCCGCCAGGACAATGGAATGATGGACCGCAATCACGAACGCTCCCATTACAATGACAACCGGATTCAGGGTATAGAGAGCAGCAGCAATAATCGTTGCATACATACCGACATACATCGGATTTCTGCTCAATCTGAATAATCCATCGACCTTGAGACTGGTGTGTTCCTTCGGAGTGCCCAGGCGGAATGACCCCCCCATTTCGAATCTTCCTATGAATAAAAGAGCAAATCCGAAACACCAGGATAACAGGCCGATTACCTGGAAGAGATGGGGCACTTCGTACAAGGATATGCCAATCCCCCAGCTCTGGAGGATCATCGCCCCCCACAGAACAAGGATCGAGTATTTACTGACGTAAAACAGTGTTCGGTTTATCGGAGCCTCCCCGTCCTGTTCAATGTTGTTCCGCAAAAAGTGCGCCCCTCCGCCGAATAAGACAATCAGGAAACCAAGGGGAAGGAGAGTTGCCAAAAGAGCCTCGATCATGCCAATCACCCAGGAATTTGTTCTCCCGTCCTATCCCTATCCGATATGATAGAATCCCCGGACCAGGACCCAGATACCAACAAGGATTAAAAATCCGGCAATGGCATAGGGCCAGAGTGCAGCTGGCGCATAGACAATGCCGATCCCGATGAAAACCAGGAACGCTCCGATGAGAAGCATCGTCACATCGGTGTTCCCCAGGTTTATACCTTCACTCTCAAGGGGTTTCCTGACGAGGGGAAGCAGGCCCGAACCGAGAAATCCGATTCCCAGCCCGATGAGGAATCCGGAAAATACATAATCAACAAGAATACCCACGCCCAAACCGATTAGGATACCGGCAGGAATAATGAATCCGAAAGGCTTGTGGTGTTCCCCGGATTCCGTCAGTCCTCTTCTCTCAGCATCTTTGATTTCAGTGCAATTGTTTGTGTTCATGCATCATTCCTCGTGGAATGTCTGAATAAGAAGAGGCAGGCAAAGGTGTTATGAATTGAGCCATACATGTATGGCCATATTTATATCACCTCTTGCGTACCAGAACGCAGTGTATGAAGAAGATGACGGTCAGGCTCTCCGCGGATATCTTCGATTACTGCAAATCCTTTGGCCAGGTCATCGAACGGTTCGAGGTGATCTCCCTCTTCAACATGGTTGATGATGTGCACAGCGAAGTGTGCAAGTTTACCATCAAGGAAGGGATACCAGTCGATCAGATCCAGTGCAATTATGTGTCGAATCTCATCGTGCTTCAGAGCGCAGGTCGAGAGTATACCTGTCTTGTCAAAGGAACTTTTTCCGATGATATTGCCAGGTTCGTTCGTACCTACGGATCAAAGTTCGAGCATCCGATCGTCTTCGAGAATGATTGCCTGACATTCAACATGGTCGGGAACCCTGAGGATTTCCATACGTTCGTGTCAGATGCCGCAGAGAAAGGGTGGGGACTTGAGATCCTTTCGGTTTGTGATTATAATCCCCATGTCAACGGAATCTTTGGTGTCCTTACTCCCAAACAGAGAGAGATCCTGATGGAATCGTACCGCCAGGGGTATTTCGATCATCCCAGGAGAATCAATGCCAGTGAACTTGCGGAAAAGATGGGAATGCACAAGACCACGCTGCTTGAGCACATCCATAAGGCGGAGAAGCGGCTGATCGGGCATATCCTCGCACAAGTTGCTTAAGTGACCCGATCAACCGTCCTTCATATTCCTATTCCAACCATCGGCCCGTATACGATGACGATGTAGTATATTCCCACGATGATGAACACTCCGGCGACCGCCCACTTGATCCACTTCTCGTTTTTCTGCACCGCAGTCATCATCCCAGAAACCCGGTTCACCCCCGAGACGAGCACGATTGAGATGATGATGACTGGAAGGGCGGTCGCGATGCCAAAGACCGCTGGGACGAGGATCGCATCGCCGGTCTTCAACGCAATCGGGATGAGCATCCCGAAGAAGAGGACCGCCGCGAACGGGCAGAGGGCAAGGGCAAAGATGACACCCAAAAGGAATGCCCCGAGATATCCTTTTTCACCGAAGTAAAGCTCGATTTTCTGCAGCCATCCCCTACTTCCGATGACCGGGATATCCACGATCCCGAGCATCAGGATCCCCATGATGAGCAGGAACGGGCCGATGAGCTTCTCCCCGTATTCCTGGAGGAAGAGAGAGATGGACTGGATATTCAATCCTGCATAGACGATCAGGGCGGTGAGGCCGATGTAGGCAGCCATCCGTCCCAGGGCATAGAGGGTACCTACGAGGAGCGTGTGTCTGCTGTCCCCAATCTTCTTTGAGATGAATGCTATAGCCGTGATGTTGGTGGCGAGAGGGCAGGGCGAGAAGGTCATCACCAGTCCGATGAAGAACGCTGCGACCAGGGGGATACCACTGGTCCCCAGCGCCTCCATGCTGCCCATGAAATCGATCAGGAGAAGTCACCTGCCAGTCGCTTCTCGATGACCTCCTTCAGGTAGGCGAGATACGCCTCCTTGTCCCCGATCTTGTACCAGACGTTGACATTCTCCTCCTTATGGAACCCGTCCTTGTCGTAGACACCGATCCAGAGCGAGGGTCCTGTCGGCCCGTACTGGTCCACCAGCGCCTTGTTCTCCGGTTCTTCGATATTGATATGGCCGAATACCATCCTCCCGGATTCCAGTTCCGGGGCGAAGTAGGTCTTCACGGTCTCCTCGGCATACGCCCCGACCGTTCGGCAGGAATAGCATTGCTGGGTCCGGTGGAAGTGGTAGACTTCCACTTTCTGGACAGCACCGGGACTTGTCGTTATCTGGCTTTCGTTTGTCGCGGCCGGAGCGGTGCATCCTGCTCCAAGGGCTGCCATCGTTACGAGCAGCATGAGCACTCCCAAGACCACAATTCTTCGCTTCACAATCTCATTCTTCATTTGTTCTTCCACCATTCCTGATGTTCTTGACAACTGCCTGGCAGAGGCACTCGATCTCATCGTATCGCGGCTCTTCCATCCCGCGCTTGGTGATCCCCTCTCTCGTAGCAATGAGATAGGAATCCGGGATCTTCCCCAGCAGGTCCATTCTTTTCTTTGCACACCCTTCATCACAGCCATCAACTGCGATGAGGCATTCGTTCCCGGTCAATTCATGCTCCAATGAACGCTTAAGGGCAGTAAGCTTGAGGTGACGGGCTACCAGGACCGGGTACCGGCAACGGAGAGAGTTCCCGGCCATGGTTGTAAGTTGCCCGGTGTGGGAGATCCCTGAGCAGGTCAGGAGGAGTACCGGCCGGTCCTCTTCATCCATACCAGTATCCTCCTGTCAGGAAGAGAGAGGCGGTCAATTTGTTCAGCCCTTCAGTTTCTGGTAAAGTGCCGGCAGACGTTTCCGGTACATCTCCCGTATCGCCGGTTCGTCTTCCCCGAGCGGCCGGACCGGGATGAGGTCCATGACCTGCTCAGGGGTGAGGTGCGACCACATCATAGTCTGCACTGTCCCCTCCGCCATCTTCCGAACTGCATCGGCAGCCCGTTCCGGGGGGAGTCCGAACGAGACGGCGATCTTTTCCAGTTCATAGAGCTGGAACCAGAGGTAGGTCGGCCCCATGGCGGAGATCATCGCGTAGGCCTCCAGGTCTTGCTCGGGGACATCAACATACCGGCCGAGGGATTCCATGAGGGTTCCCACCATCGCACGGTCCCCCGTTGCGATCCCCTCCGAGAAGGTAACCGGGGTATACCCGCTCAGTACCATGGACGGGGCATTCGGGATCATCCTGACGATCCGGTCGAACCCTCCAAGCATCCCGGAGAGCTGGGCGATGGTCAGCTTGGGCATGAGCGATATGACGATTGCATCAGGTTTGAGTGCCGGGGCAATCACACCAAGCACCTTCCCTGCGTCCGGGGGATGGACTGCGATGATGACAAGGTCCTGGCCGGCGGCAAGGGTGTTCTGGTCCTGTAGTACCGTCACCCCCGGAAATTCTGCGGTTATCTGGTCGAGGGCCCCTCTATTGGGGTCGCTGACAATGACATTCTCCGGGAGAAGGCCCACCTCCCTCCATCCGTGCAGGAGGATGCGGATTACCCGCCCTCCCCCGATACATCCGATTGATTCGTTCATACGTATCTTATTCACAATTGGTGTTCGGTCCGCAATCACAGCCACAACTGCATGGGGTCTCCCACGATTCCACGACCCCAATGATCACCTGTTTCAACAGTTCGGGGGTAATTGCTTCGTACCTTATCCCTTCGTAATCGATCGCCCGGCACTCCGCTTCATCCTGCCCCGTGATGCAGGCACAGGAGCAGCAGGGGGTCTGCACAACCCGGGCATCCGAGAGATACTCCTCCAGGGGAGTGCCGTTGATGATGACCTGGTTCGAGTCTTCAATCCTGGCGTCAGGAAGAACCGTCTCCCGGAATCGTGCCGTAACATTCTTCTGTCTGAAATAGGGCTGGAGCTCTTCGAGAACATCCAGTATCGCCCCGCCGGTCAGGCTGCAGCGTTCGCAGGTGCCGGTGACGTTGTTTCCGATGTGTTTCCATTCGATGACAAGATCGCGTTTCATGTGAACCATCCTTGTGTTTTCAGGCAAATTTTTACGAGGAGGAGCATGGTCGGGACTTCGATGAGCACCCCGACCACGGTCGCAAGGGCTGCCCCCGATGCGATCCCGAAGAGGATCGTAGCCGTGGCGATAGCAACCTCGAAGTGGTTCGAGGCCCCGATCATAGCGGAAGGTGCGGCGTCCTCGTAGGTGAGATGAATTTTCTTTGCGAGGACGTATCCGATGGTGAAGATGAGCATCGTCTGGAGAAAAAGCGGGATCGCGATCCAGACGATGGTGAGTGGCTGGTTGAGGATGACCTCCCCCTTGAACGTGAAGAGGAGGACCAACGTGGAGAGCAGCGCTATGATCGTGACTGGGGTCAGGTAGTGGACGAACTTCCGGTTGAACCAGTCCTCTCCCTTTGCCCTAATGATCAGTTTCCTCGAGATGTAGCCAGCCACGAGCGGAAGTGCGACATAGATGGCGATTGAGAGGGCGAGCGCCTGCCAGGGAACCGGGAGCTGGCCAACTCCTAAAAGAAATCCGCCGAGCGGCCCATAAAATAGGAGCATGGTGAGTGAGTTGATGGCTACCATCACGAGGGTATGACCATCATTCCCCTTTGCCAGGTACCCCCAGACCAGCACCATGGCTGTGCAGGGGGCGATTCCCAGCAGGATGCATCCGGCAAGATAGCTCCGCCAGAGGGGAATTTCGAGCATCTTGATCCCATCCACCATAACGACAGTTCCATCTCCGTACGCTGCCCCTACAGGAAGATCAAGGCCGAATGGCATTTTCACGAGATCTACTGCTTCAGGTCCGATGAATCCGATGAACACGTATCCCAAGAAGAAGAGGGCTATGATGTACATCGTGAAGGGCTTGATCGCCCAGTTGACGAACAGGGTGAGCGCCACCGGTTTTACATTCTGCCCAGCCTTTAGGACTTCCGCAAAGTCGATCTTCACCATGATGGGGTACATCATGAAGAAGAGGGCGACGGCGATGGGGATGGAGATGATCGGGGCTTCCCCCGAGTAGATGGCGAGGGAATCGAGGTAGCGTGCAAGCTCTGGAGCGTATTTCCCAAGCAAGATGCCGATCCCGATGCAGAGGAGGACCCATACCGTCAGGTATCGTTCAAACCAGCCGAGGCCTTTTGGTTCCTTCGTGACGCAGGATTCAAGTGTCATAGATTCTTACAGGATTCTTTCAAGAATCTCGACTGAATCTCTTGTTAGTGCTGGGCAAAGCTTGGTAAAGAGATTCTCTTTTCGAGCCTGTTCATAGTCTTCAGGATTGCTAAGGGTATGCCCAAGTAATTCTGTGCAGTTAATCGAACCATGACGTGCCCTAAATTCAGCAATGAACTGCTGGACGAGAGCATAGGTCTTATCACGCGAGGGATAGTCAGATGGATTCACACGCCCATATTTCAGCCCAATAACAAGAACTGCACCTGATACTGCTCCACAAATGTTGCCGGTCCTTCCGACACCAGCACCGAATCCACAGGAAAGTCGAAGTGCCAGTTCACGGTCGATCCCGAATTCCTCGGAATATACCGATAAGACGGACTGTGAACAGGAAAATCCACTTCTGAAGCATTCTTCGGCCTTATCTGCTTTCATCATGAGAAAACACAACCATTGTCACTTGAATCATCAATTCCGGGCTGTACTCTATTTCCTCAACAATTTCCCCTGCATCCGCATCCGGAGTCACGGTCAGATTCCGGATTATCGCATGAAATAGTTGCCTCATCCACACTTCTGCCTTTTCCCTCCCATACGGCGGAGACAACACGCTCAACTTCTTCTTCAGTGTAGTCCCTTTCATACACCTTGTCGATCCCAAGAGCAGTGACTACGATATGCTGGACAGGTATGATACCTTGTGCAATGGCAATCTTTACCCCGCATGTCATGGGGCAGCCATCGATTATCACCACCTCATCGGCATCGGCAATACGCTTCTTCAGACCCGGATCCCCGGATCCCAGGAGTGCGATGCACGTCGCCACGCCATATCCCTCTTCAGCGAGCTGGAGGGCAGCCTCGTTGGAGATCAAGCCGACGTTCGCTGTCCCTGCACAGGGAAAGATGATCCGTTTCTTCCCACCAGCGAGTGCTGAGGTGTCACCGCATGCACACTCTGGTCTTGATGCCATGGCTTATCCCTTCAGGATCTCCTTGAGTTCTTTCACATCCGCGACCCGGCCTGAGACTTTCATCTCTCCGTCAACCGCAAGGGCTGGGGTGAGCATGACTCCACGGTTGATGATCTCGCTGATGTCGTCGACCTTCACAATCTCTGCAGTGATGCCGAGTTCTTTTACGGCAATCTCAACGTTCTTGAACAACCGCTTGCATTTCATGCAGCCGGTGCCGAGCACTTCGATTTTCATATGGTTCCTCCACCCTTGCACTTCAGATATTCCTCTAAAAGCGCCATCCGGTATTTCTCTTCTGCTGATGCAGGAATATAATTGTAGATCTTCACCCTCTTCAGGAGTTCTCTCCCGATTTCCTTTTCGTCCGGAAGTTCCATCTCCCTCACTTCGGCAAGGATGTGGTCGAGCATGCTGATCCCGACCACGATGTCTCCGACCTTGACCTGCCGGATCCTCCGCAGGGCTTCTGCCTCGCAGCAGGGCTTCTCATCCACCAGTACCACATCCTGGTATCCCCAGATAGGGGAAGAAGTTGCCGAACACGAACCCGGCTAACGTGGAGAACCCCACCACCAGCAGGGCATATGTCAGCGTCATTTTCCCTCCCATGATGCGGTACAGGACGAGGAGGCTCGGGAGGCTGACTGCCGGTCCGGATAGTAGGAGAGAGAGCGCGGGACCCCCAGCCATCACTCCCTGGGTATAGCCAAACGTCCCTCCGATGATGGGAACTTCGAGGAGAGTGGGCATGTAGAGCAGGGCACCCACTACCGATGCCAGGAGACAGGCACCGAGTGAGTTGTCGCCGAAAAACGGCTTGAAGGTCTCAGGGGGGAGGAAGTAAGCGATAATCCCCACCACGAAGGTCCCGGCAATGAGGATCGGGAAGATCTTCTTCGTGAGATCCCAGATCTCGTAACCCCATTCGGTCACCTCGTCCCGCTCGAAGTAGTAGATGAGCAGGAAGGCTACGGCGAGCGTCAAGAGGTATACGATGGAAAGACGGGTGGAGAAGGGAATAAGCGCCGAGGCTCCAATCACCAGGATCAGCACCAGGAACACAAAGAAGAGCGGGACGACCCATTTCGGACGGGTGGCTTCTTCTGCCGTTGATACGAATCCCTTGCCAGCAGCGGTCACTTCCTTATCGTAGGACCGGAAGATCGTGGCCATGAGAAGCCCGATGGCAATCGACATGGTAATGGCAAAGAAGGCTCGTGCAATACCAATGTCCCACCCGAGTACACTGGCAGTGTAGATAATGGCCAGGATGTTGATGGCCGGTCCGGCATAGAGGAAGGTGGTGGCAGGGCCGATCCCGCTCCCTTTCTTCAGGATCCCGGCAAACATGGGCAGGATGGTGCAGGAGCAGACGGCAAGGACAACCCCGGATATCGATGCAATCCCGTAACTGACCGATTTCTTTGCGTCGGGGCTGAAGTACTTGAGAATTGCCTCTTTCTTTACAAAAATAGCAATGGCTCCAGCGATAAAAAAGGCCGGGATGAGGCAGGTGACGACGTGGGCTGCCAGGTACTCGATGACAGCATCCAGACCGGAGAGCAGTGCCCCGGTTATCGGATCGGTCATGGGCGGTATTCACCTTCATTGAAATGCATAAACATGGCTCGTTGAAGATCCATTTCTCCCTCACTTGTACAATATTTCAAGTATAATTGAAATATAGTGAGACATAATACTTCTGATGAGAATACCAGAGAGATCAATCGGACCTTAAGATTCCGAATGAATAGTTTATGAGATCAGAGTATTTTATAGTAATTTGAAATGTCCAGGCAGGTATCAGCCCAAAGAATGGCGCGAAAAGAGATCGATTATCTCTCAATCCCAGAGGAGATCGCCGATTCGCTCTGTTCTTGCGGCGGCGTTGAGGGACTCATCGAACAACTCCCCCCCGATACCGTCTTTGCACAGATGCAGGGGTGGTACCAGGCCTGTGCCGATCCAACCCGGTTGAAAATCCTCTCTCTCCTCATGATCCAGCCGCTCTGCGTCTGCGTGATCAAGGCAGTGGTCAAGATGGCCGACTCCAAGTTGTCTTATCACCTGAATATCCTGAAGAGGGCCGGGATGATTGAAGGAGATCAACAGGGGCAATGGATCATCTACCATATCACCGACCAGGCACGCGCGTTCCTCGAGCAGGAGAGGGACCGGTTCCAACGTCCGTAATCACGCCGAAGGGAATCCCCCTATCGGCCTTTTGTCAGACGGGCAATCTCCTCGGGAGGCAGCTCGGCATATCGTTGATCGGCCACCACCGATGCAACCAGGGTGGGGTCCACTTCGAGAAGCTTGACAATTCCCTCAGTGAATGTACGAAGTGAATGGTTATCCGGTTTGGCCCTCTGGTAGTACATCCAGAGTCCTTCCCTTCGGGCAGTCACCAGCCCTGCATTCCGCAGCACGGTGAGGTGGCGCGAGATCTTAGTTTGTGACAGCGCCAACGCGACCTGGATCTGGCAGACGCAGAGCTCCCCATCTCCAAGAAGGAGATAGATCCTGAGCCTTGTCTGGTCCGAGAGCGCCTTGAATATGGTGGCATAGGGGGAGAGGCCGGGAGATGGGCCACCGTGAGTTCCAGGGGTCATCCTATTCTCCATAGCCTTTCTTGGAAAGGGTGCTCCCGGTCGATACGCTAACAGCCTCCGACTTCACGAATACCGGCGTTGCTCCGGCTTTTTTCACCTCGGATTCGATCTCCTGCCGTGAGAGGATTGAGGGATTATAGATGAGTTTCATCTGATTCGTAATGGGATTCAAAGAAAAAAAGGTGATCCCTTCCTTTGCTTTCAGCCGCTTCTCGACAATCTGTCCTTCGCAGGCGCATCCCAGCCCCTCGATTTGGTAGGTGGCGGCCAGAAGTCCGGGATTTTTTGTGGCAGCTGCCGGTTCCCTGCTACAGCACCCGGTGCTCGCAGCCTCTTGGTCTGGGACCTCTTCCGTCTCACATGAGCAGCAATTGCCTGTTATCGAGGGTCTATCCTGACTATTCTCGCCGCAGCAGCAGGATGAGATGTTCCCTGATACAGGAATGATTGGCACGGTACAACCGCACCCTGAACTTGAAGCCTCGGGAACCGCAGAGGACGGAGCGACTGCTCCATCCGGTTCACCACAACAACCGGTAGCAACGGAATGATAACCTGACGGCCCCGCCGCAACCGGTTCCACTCCAGAGGAGCAGCAGCATCCAGCCGCTGGATTGGGTGCACCCGCCTCTCCTGGAGTGGTGATAACGGGGAGTGGCATACCTCGTCCTGGAGTCCCGCGCTCAGAGGAGCTGCGCCAGGTCAGGAGACGCAGGGCATTCAGGATCACGAAGACTGCACTCGCCTCGTTGAGGAGGAGACCCGTGACCAGCCCAAGATACCCGAGAAGGGCTGCGACGACCATGAACGCAACGTTGATCAGGGAGACTGCGATGTTCTGCCGGATTGTCGTGACCGTCCGGTGCGAAAGTTCCCGTATGAACGCGATCTTCCCGAGATCATCGGACATCAGCACGACATCCCCTGCCTCGATTGCGATATCCGTGCCGGCAGCACCCATGGCGATTCCAACATTGGCGACTGCCATGGCCGGGGCGTCGTTGATCCCGTCGCCGACCATCGCAACGGTCCCGTGTTCCTCCTCGAGCTGGCGGATCACATCGACCTTGTCTGTCGGGAGGAGTTGTGCCCTGTACTCATCGACTCCTACGCGATGGGCGATTGCCCGGGCACTCCGTTCGTTATCCCCGGTCAGCATCACGGTCCTGACACCTGCACGGGAGAGCCGCTGCACTGCATCGGCCGCACCCGGCCGCATCTCGTCGGCAATCGCGATCAGGCCGATCAGGTATCCATCCCGCCCAACCAGAACAACGGTTCTGCCTTCGTCCTCGAAGCGGGCGATGGTTTCGGCAGCCGTGCTGACGTCTATGCCCTGCTCAGACAGTCCCCGGGGACTGCCAACGAGGCAAGGTTGATTATCGACCCGTGCCGATACCCCGAGCCCGGCTGCCTCATGGAACTCTTCTATTGGGAGGTTGCAGAGGGTCCCGTGCTCCCGGGCTTTCCGGACAATCGCTGCAGCGAGCGGATGGCTGGACCTGGATTCGAGGCTGCCGGCCAGGTCCAGCACCTCGTCTGCCCGTGCACTGTTGAATGCAAGAATATCCGTTACCTCGGGGCGCCCGATGGTCAGGGTCCCGGTCTTATCGAAGGCAATGACCTTTACCTTGTCAATGACCTCCAGGTACGTCCCTCCTTTGAAGACCGTGCCATGCCTGGCTGCATTTGCCATCGCCCCTACGACAGCAACTGGTACCGAGAGGGCAAGGCCGCATGAGCAGGAGACAACGAAGACGACGAGCCCACGGTAGATGAACGGATACCACTCGGCCCCGAAGAAGAGAGGTGGTACGATGGCTACCAGTACGCCGAGGACGAACATTGCGGGGGTGTACCATTTCCCAAACGAGTCCGCGAACCGCTGGTAGGACGTCCGCTGTGCCTGTGCTTCCTCAACCGACAGGATGATCCGCGAGAGCATCGTCTCGGATGCGGGTTTTGTGACCCTGACCTCCAGCGACCCGTTCTGATTGATGGTCCCGGCAAATACCTCGTCGCCTGCCTGTCTCCTCACCGGGATTGGTTCCCCCGTGACCGCAGCCTGGTCGACGTACGAGATACCCGCTATCACAGTCCCGTCCACCGGAATTCGTTCACCCGGCCGGACCCTGACGACTTCACCGACACCGATCGAATCAACCGCACAGATTATTTCCCGGCCGTTCCGCCGGACCAGGGCCTCCTTTGGCACGAGTGCCATCAGGGAGCGAATGGCACCCCGGGCTTTATCGACGGCATAGGATTCGAGTACATCCCCAAGCGAGTAGACGAAGATCAGGACCGCCGCTTCTCCCCACAGGCCGAGCAGCATCGCACCCACAGAGCCTATCAACATCAGGAGGTGAATAGTCGGAGTCAGGTTGCGCAGCGCAATGAGGGCTTTCCGTGCAGGATAGAATACCCCGACCAGGACTGCAAGAAGATAGAGTCCATTGACGAGGGTCAGGGATGCCCCGAAATATCCGGCAATAAATGCAACGAGGGCGATAAGGCCGCATCCATAGAGCGCAAGCGGCTGCGGTTCCCGCCACCAGGTGCTCTTTCTCCCCTCGCTTCGGACGAGCGAGGCGGTCATTCCCGTTTCCGAGACTGTGCGGATGATCTCCTGAACGCTGACAGCTGCAGGATCATAGGTGATTCTCGCCTGCCCGGTGACAGGAGCTATCTCCTGGCCTTTGACTCCGGACAGGGAGTTCAGTTTCCTGGCGAGCAGATCAGCATAGCAGGTGCAGTCCATGCCGTGTATCTGAAGGGTGACCGTCTCGTCCGCTGACGATTGGTTCATGAGGTCTGCCATGTAGTATGATTGTATTCGAATATACGAATATATGATTTCGCATTTTACCTGGCATGTACGAAATTTAGTTTCCCGTATGCGCACAAATAATTCCAAACCATTATTTTAAAAAAATTTTAAATAATGTGGTACTCTATGCTGCAAAATACTTCCAGTGATACGATACGTCATTTCATTTCCACACTCATACGGCACCCGGCATTCCTTGGAGTAATCATCGGAATACTCGCCGCATTCACCCAAGCGCTCCTGATCAGTGCAGGGGGGCCCGAGGCGTATGGGGTCTGTATCGCTTGCCATGTGCGTGACCTCGTCAACGGGATGACTAACATCATCGCAGACACGAGTCTTGCCCTTGCCCCCATATCGAAGAATGCAATACTCCCGGTAATGGGTGTCGTTGGGATCATGGCAGGCGCCTTCATCTCGGCAAAAGTCCACAGGGAGCATAAGATCAAGGAGGCCGGCAATCGGGAATACCTCTTCTATTTTGTCGGGGGGCTCGCGGTACTCTTCCTTACCATGATCTTTGGTGGATGCCCGTACCGGGCAGCACTCAGAACGGGATACGGGGACCTCACAGCCCTGCTCTTCATCATCATGATGGCTCTTGGGGTTGTTGCAGGCACTCTTTATATGCTCCGAAAGGCTGAGAAGGAGGAGTCCTGATGGCCACCGGTATCCTTTCCAAAGAGGCAGCCATTTATGCGGTCCCTCTTGTCACGCTTCTCATCGGGCTCCTGGTGGGATATCTCGGGCAGCGCTCCGGGTTCTGCTCGATCGGGGCATTCCGTGACTATTTCCTCTTCAGGCACACGAGGCTCCTTTCCGGATATGTAGCGCTTATCGTAGCATCGTTTGCCGGATACCTTTTCTTCTGGTTCCTGACTCCCGAGGCAATGGAGCATTTCTTCTGGGCTCTTACGAGCAATCCCCTCACTCCGGTCCCTGGCGCTCCAGCAGGGCTTGTCCCGGCAGCGTACCTGATCTTTGCCGCGATCCCCGGGTTCCTGGTCGGGTTTATCTGCGTGCTGCTCGGGGGATGTCCCTTCCGCCAGGCCGTGATGGCATCGGAAGGGAGTTACCGGGGTGCATTCTTTGTCATCGGAATGTGCGTGGGATCCATCCTGTTCGGTGCATTCGTGTCTGGATGGATAGTAGTCCTGATGAGAGCACTCGGATTCGGGGCTTGAACCACCATGACCTTCTCCACCTTCCTGTTCTGTGACCCGATCTCCTCTGAGCGACTCCACTGGTTTGCAGAGACGCTGATGGCATTCCCTGCCGAGAATCCTCTCCCTGGGAACACTACTGTATTTCTCACCGGCGATGCCTTGTTCAGCATTGTGGATGCAAAGACGAGGGACACCTGGCGCACGCTCGCAGATCGCCCTGGAATGGAGATCGTTGCCGATGGGGACGAGCTCCAGCTCCACGGGCTTTTGGATCTTTTTGTGACTGATGGGTCTTGGGTTACGGTTTCGGGCAGTGAGAGACATGATCCGTTCTGGAATGCTCTCGTGTCAACCCTGGCAACCGGGTGGAACGGGACAAAGAGGGCAGCCTTTCTCCTGTGCGACGGTCCGTACATGAACAGAATAACGGTCTATATGACCAGGTTTCTCAGAAGTGTCCAGGCGGCAGGGCTTCACCCAGAGCTCTATTCCTATCTTGATGGCGTTCACACCCTGCACAACGGTCAGCGCCCCTCGGAGTTTGAGAACATCGGGAGATCGATCGCAGACATTTCAGCGTCCGCGGTCCAGGCTGGGAAAGACCCCTGGTTTGCTGCCTGTTCCCGGTGTGCGACAGCGAGGGGATACTACCAGATGAATCCAGGGACAGGATTCTGCGAGCCTGCTTCAGCCATCGACGAGATTGTCATTCGCCCCCTGAAAGAGATCCTCAGTCGGTTCTCAGGCCATCATCCAATTATCTCCCATGCCTGTGGCGGAATTGTGGCGGATAAAGGAGCTGGCATGACGATTCCCCGGCTCGTTGTCTTCATCACACATCCTCCGTATTGCCTGGAATGGACCTTCGGGGGATTGTCACTTGCCCTTGCCGCTGCAATGGATGGGATCCCTACCACGGTTATTTTCATCGAAGAGGGCGTGTATGCGCTCGTTGGGAACCACGTGGTCCCCCCAAAGGACAAGGTCTTCAATGTCCAGGAGATGATCGCCGTCACCACAGATATCAACGATCTTGAATACCTTGTCTATGATCCATCCCTTCGGAGCCGGGGAATTGAATGTTCCCCGGATTTTTCACCTATTGCAAGAATCCAGAACAAGGACCTTGCCAGATTACTCTGGAGCCCGGAACAGGAGAGGGCAGCAACGCGAATGATTTTTTTCTGACAGGGGATACACCTGCAATGACCGAACCAAGAGATTTCACCGAACTGACCTGCACGAACCTGATGATCAAGTTGAAGATCCTGTTGAACAAGCTTCCCCCTGGAGATGCTGTTTCCTTCTATGCAATCCGGGAGCAGGTCGATAACACCTGCGCTCCCTTCTCCGGGCAGGGGTACACCGTTTCCTGGGATCAGGAGGCAGATAATCGGTATCTTGTCAGGATAGGAAAATAATCTCTGCGATACCTTCTCATACCCTCCCTGTGAACGAGTGATAAGAGAATGTACCCGGTTCTCTGGACCAGTCCCGTCAGAATTATGAAGTGAGAGATAAGAATGGACCTTCAAAAAGTTGTCGAGTGCTCACCGGATACCCCTGTGAAGAAAGATCTCATCAAAATGAGCGGATCAAACATCGTCCTCGTCTGCCTTGAGACTGGCCAGGAGATCCCTCCGCATCCGGAACCATATGCCGTGGTATTTGTCGTTCTACAAGGGGAGGGGGTCATCACTGCCGGGAAGGTCAGGCATCGCGTGAAACCCCTGCACCTTGTATCTGTCGAGAAAGACCAGGACCGGGGGATCCGATGTAACCAGCGGATGGTACTCCTTGGCATCCGCGATGATGTCTGAGGGGATATCCGGATGCCTGACGCAATTGAAGTCACCGACCTGACCAAAATCTTTGGCACTACGGTGGCAGTCGATCATGTTTCGTTCTCGGTGAAGGAAGGAGAGATTTTCGGTTTTCTTGGCCCGAACGGTGCCGGAAAGACCACCACCACCCGGATGCTGACGGGGGTTATCCCCTCTGATTCCGGTTCTGCACTGATTCTCAGCCATGATATCCAGCGCGAACCGGTACTGGCAAAACAAGGATTCGGCGTGGTGCCCGAGACCTCGAATGCCTATACCGACCTCACTGCCTGGCAGAACCTGATGTTGATGGGAGAACTGTATGGGATTTCCCCAGTCCGTGCAACTGAACGCTCCTCCGATCTCCTTGGGACCCTCAACCTCCTTGAGCGGAAGGACCAGAAGGTCCAGGCCTATTCGAAGGGGATGAAGCAGCGGCTTATCCTGGCGATGGCCCTCCTCCACGAGCCCCGGCTCCTCTTCCTGGATGAGCCCACGAGCGGTCTCGATGTACAGAGTACCCAGATGATTCTCTCCCTGCTCCGGGACCTGAACCGGGCGGGGACGACCATCTTCCTGACCACCCACAACATGGAAGAGGCAAACCGGCTTTGCAATCGGGTCGGAATCATCAGGAATGGGAAGATAGTTGCCCTTGACGCCCCGGAAAAATTGAAGGCGGCGATTGACCGTCTCCACCGGATCGAGATGAGTTTCGACCGGGAGATCCCGGCAGATGCACTTGCCCGGCTTCCCGGAGTGGTGAGTGCAGACCGAACCGGGGACAAGTGGCAGATTACCACCGAGAACCCGGATACGGTCATCAGGCTTCTCGTTCAGTTCAGCCGGGAACAGGGTGCAGCGATCGTCACTCTCAACACCCTTGCTCCTTCCCTTGACGATGCATTTCTCCGGCTGACCCGGGAGGCATTGCCATGAACCCGGCAGGATTCCCTGAACAGGTCCGGAGAGCATGGGCGATTGCGAAGAAAGACATCCGGATCTATTACATCAAGGGTCCAGTGCTCATCTTTGGGATTTTCATGCCGGTCTTCCTGTTCCTCGCATTCCTTATGGGGAGCAGGCAGCTCCCGCTCGCATTCCTAGTATCGGGACTGGTCGGGATGGCCCTTTTTTTCACGGCCACGGCAGTATCTCCCGCCATCTTTCCCTGGGAGGGGCAGGCAAAGACTCTCGAACGGCTTGCATCGTGCCCGATCACGGTCGAGGCTATCGTCTTCGGTGATATGATTGCCTCCACCCTTTTTGGCATCGGGATCACGCTCATCACTGTTATCATCGGGCTAGTACTCGGCCTCTCGCTCCTGCACGCTGTCACGCTGGGTGCCGGTATCCTGCTCGCCGCATGCTGTTTCTCTGCAATCGGGATGTTGCTTGCAGTCCCCCCCACCAACACTCCGTCGAACATCATGATGCTCTCTTCGCTGATCAAGTTCCCGCTCGTCTTCATCTCGGGGATCTTCATCCCGCTGGAGCAGATGCCACCCTGGGGGCTGGCACTCGCGGTCTGTTCCCCGCTGACCTATTTCACGGATCTCGTGCGTTACTCCTTCACCGGGACGAATTATTTTCCTGTTCTCGGAGATATTGCGGCATTGATAGTGTTCACTCTCATATTTACAGCAGGAACCATGTACCTGCACAAGAGGACCATGCCAAAGAGGATGTGATCAAACAAGAAACAGTCGTGCTTTTAGTACACTCTCTCTTTTTAGGATAGCAGTCTCTCATTACAATATTCTGACGTCACACCATGCCTCGCTCCAGTCGTCGTTCCGTTCCTCCGTTCGTCCGGTTCTCTCTCCTTTCTCCACTCACATCGTGTGCCTGTTTCTTAAGACGGGTCCAGAACCCGTAGACGACAATGCTCGTTTGCGTCGCTCACATCGCATCGCCTGCACCATCCCACTCCTCGCACCCTGCTCCCGGCATGCTTGTCGCTGTGCTCCGTACAGCCACTGATGCTCAGTGACTCGCGGTGTTCGACCTCGCGCTGATACACTCATAACCGGCGCTGCATGGGCTGCTAAGGCCTCCTTCACTTTCACTCTCCCTGTGGCTGAGCCTGTTGATTCTGAAAATAAAACATCGATATATGAGAGACAATCAACCCACAATCAGATGTCCGAGTTGTCGTTCATTATTGACCGCTCCGCTGAATGACACCGGGATGTGGGAGGGTCACTATCACCTTTGCTGTGCTGTCTTTCCTGTATTCTTGTCAAGAAGACGGCACCAGATGCCATTGGTAGCAGATCCGCCAAGAACCTTTTATTCTCACCAAAGGTATGCTAGGATGAGAACGGAACTGAAATGATACTCATATGGATCGTCTCTGCGATTGGTATTCTTATCGTGTTGTTCGTAATCGAACTCCTTCTAGTTGCACTTCTTCCCGGCTTTGAGGTGCCTCCCCAGACTCTTGAGAAAACGCCAAAATCTTCTGGAGAAGTGCCCATAACGTCGTCACCAGGCCGGAAAGATGTACAATTCTTTATCAACGGGACAGCTCTCAGTGCCTGGCTGTATCTCCCGGAACAACGGCCGGGCCCATTCCCCTGCATCATTATGGGCCATGGGCTGGGTGGCACAAAGGATGCCGGATTGGAGCCTTATGCCATCCGTTTCAAAGAAGCTGGTTTTGCTGTTTTCGTATTCGATTACCGGTATTTTGGTGAGAGCGAAGGAACACCAAGACACCTGATTTGGATTCCCTCCCAATTGGAGGACTGGTCTGCTGCTCTTACGTACGTCCGCGGACTCACGGAGATAGATCCAGCCCGGATCGCCCTCTGGGGGACTTCTTTGAGTGGAGGCCATGTGATCGTGACAGCAGCTCTTGATCAAGGTATAAGATGTGTTTCCGCCCAGTGTCCTGGTATGGACGGTGAAGCATTTGCCCTGGAATCGTTCAAACGGATGGGAATTGTTCATTCGCTCCGCATGGTTATGCATGGCCAGCGCGATCTCGTACGCTCTTGGCTTGGTTTATCGCCTCATAAGGTCCCCATTGTAGGAAAACCGGGCACGATTGCCCTTATGAATACCCCAGATGCGTATGATGCCTTCACAAGGCTCATGCCAGAAGGTTATGTGAACGAAGCCTGTGCCCGGATCATTATCCGGGGGGATAAATACCGGCCGATCAAATATGCACGCCATATCCGATGTCCGGTCCTCCTCCAGATCTGTGATTATGATACGCGGGTCTCTCTTAAATCGCTTGAAGAGACTGCCAAGATTCTTGGAACTCTTGCAGAAGTGAAACACTACCCTATCGGTCACTTCGATATCTATACTGGTAGCGGATTTGAAGATGGTGTGCAGGACCAGATTGGATTTTTCCGGAAGCATCTATCGTAGCGAGGTATAATGAGGAGATTATTCCGGTATGTTCAAATCCTAAAAGCATAAATTCCATAAAATAACCTTACAGTGAAGCCCAAATCTAATAATAAACCTATATTATGATTTATTTCGAAAAGGAGCCCCAGCCGGGTTGTCAACAAAGCCCGTAAATCAGTTATTTTTGTGCTCGCGCAGAAATGCGGGTGAAAAAGTGAAAGGGTGTTTTTATAGTGAATAGACCGTGCGACAGATATACGTCTTTTTCCCTGAAGAGATGATAGCCGGAGTGCCCACGCTGAGAAATGCTTTATAGTGACCGGAGAAATGGACAGTATCAATCCTTCCGGATTTGTGTTACCCCCGTTCCAGCCTGTGCGTGGTGATTCCTTGCGGGTCTCCTGCCCGTAAAGATGAGACCTCAAGGAACAAATGTCCAGGCGGCAAATACCTTCATCTTAATTGGCGGGACTGTCATTTATCCCGGAGAACGAGCATGCCGAACCATGAGACCATCCCTGAACCCCTCTCCTGGCATGCCCTTGATGAGGACGAGATCTATTCCTATCTCGAGACCTCCCGTGGCGGACTTGCAGCTGAAGAGGCAGGAATACGGCTTGCACAGTACGGGCCAAACATTCTCCCTGCTAGGAAGCCTCCCGGGGTGCTCGCGATCATCGTCCACCAGTTCAAGAGCCCGCTGATCTACATTCTGCTGGCAGCAGGTCTCATCTCCGTTCTCATCGGGGATATCAAGGATGCCGGGTTCATCTTCCTCGTTGTCGCCATCAATGCGGTGATCGGATTTGCCCAGGAGTGGAAGGCTGAACAGAGCGCGTTACAACTCCAGAGCCTTCTCAAGGTAACGACCAGAGTCCGCAGGTCGGGGGCATGGCTATCTCTCCCAGCCGATGAACTCGTGATGGGTGATGCCGTGAGTTTGGAGTCAGGGAACAGGGTTCCTGCTGACCTCCGCCTCCTTCACGAAGCAAACCTGACGATCGACGAATCCCTTCTCACAGGGGAGTCGGTTGCGGCATCAAAGACCGTACGGGTCCTTGAACCTGATATTCCGATAAGCGACCGGTTCAACATGGCATACGCAGGGAGCACGGTGGTGACAGGTCGCGGCTGCGGGGTGGTTATCGGAACCGGGACGCGAACTGAGGTAGGAAAGATCGCCAGTGCCGTCTCTGAGACGGAGCAGGCAAAGCCCCCCCTCCTGATACGGATGGAGGACTTCTCGCGGAAAGTTGGTGTCCTGATCATCACCGCTGCCGTGGCAGTGGCTGGAATTGCCCTCTACCAGGGGACGCCTCCTGTCGATGTATTTTTCCTGGCAGTCGCTCTTGTCGTCTCAGCGATTCCCGAAGGCTTGCCGGTCGCAATCACCGTGGCACTCTCGATCGCTGCCTCCCGCATGGCTAAGCGGCACGTCATCGTGAGGAAGCTTGCCGCCGTTGAGAGCCTGGGCAGCTGCACTTTGATCGCCACGGACAAGACCGGCACCCTCACGGTCAACCAGCAGACTGCCCGCATCATAGCGCTCCCGTCCGGAGAACGTGCAGGGGTAACGGTAGTTGGGTATTCACCCCAGGGAGAGATTACGATTGCCGGGGGAGAACCCGTCAGGGACGGCGTCCAAGCCCTGGTATCCCACCTTACGAGGGTAGCAGTGATCTGCAACGAAGGGTCTTTGTTCCAGCAGGATGGCGAGTGGATCCATTACGGTGATGCAATGGATGTTGCGTTTCTCGCGCTCGGGTACAAAACCGGGCTGGACCCGGACAGTATCCGGAATTCTGTTGTTACCGTGGCACAGGTGCCCTTCGAGTCCGAAAAGATGTACGCTGCAGTCTACTACCAGGAGAGTCCCGAGTATCCTATCCGGATAGCGGTGAAAGGGGCCGTGGAGGTCATACTTCCTTTTTGTGGCACCATGCGAGGCATTGATGGCGATCTTCCCCTGGACCAGGGATTCGTCGAGCATCAGCTCTTCACCCTGATGGAAGAGGGCTACCGGGTACTGGCGGTAGCTGAAGGGGCTGTTACCGAAAGGCCCCGCGGATCTCCTGACCTTGGTGAAGTGAAACCAGAACTGACGTTCCTGGGCCTGGTCGGGTTCATCGATCCTCTGCGGCCCGATGTCAGGGACTCTGTCCAGACCGCTCACGCTGCCGGGATCGATGTCGTGATGATTACCGGTGATCATCCCCGGACTGCCCTGACGATTGCCCGTGAACTCGCGATTGCCAGGTCCATGGACGAGGTGATCACCGGCCAGCAGATAGCAGCCCTTGGAGATCCCTCCCTGCCTTCATACGCCTCGGCAATCGAGCATGTCCGGGTTTTTGCCCGGGTGACACCCCTCCAGAAGATGGACATCGTAGATACGCTTGTTCACAGGGGGCACTTCGTGGCGGTCACGGGGGATGGTGTGAACGACGCCCCGGCACTGCGCCGTGCAAACATCGGGGTTGCCATGGGATCGGGTACCGATGTCGCAAAGGATACCGCTTCGATGATCGTGACAGACGATGACTTCTCTTCCATCGTCGCAGGTGTTGAGGAAGGCCGGTTCGCCTACGACAATATCCGGAAGGTGACCTATCTTTTGATCTCGACCGGCCTTTCGGAGGTCATCCTCTTCATCCTCTCACTCCTTGCCGGCCTCCCCCTTCCACTCCTTGCCGTCCAGCTCCTCTGGCTGAACCTTGTCACGAACGGGATCCAGGGGGTTGCCCTGGCGTTTGAGGCTGGTGAGAAAGGGACGATGCAGAGAAGGCCCCGAAGTCCGACTGAGGGGGTGTTCAATCACCTGATGGTAAAAGAGTGTCTCCTGTCCGGTTTCATGATCGGTATCGTGGCGTTCTTCGCTTTCGGCCTGCTGCTTGACCATGGGGTCGAGCTGTACATGGCGCGAAACCTCATTCTCCTCCTGATGGTCCTCTTTGAAAACTTCCATGTCTTCAACTGCCGTTCGGAATACCTCTCGGCATTCAGGGTGCCGGTTCGGAACAACTATTTCCTGGTCTTCGGCGTAATCGTGATGCAGGGGCTCCATATCGTCTCACTGAACATCCCGGTGATGCAGGACCTCCTGGGCCTTGCCCCGGTGACACTCGGGCAGTGGCTGATCTGTCTTACCGGAGCAAGCGGCGTCCTTATCGTCATGGAGGTGTTCAAGCGGATGAACCATCGGACAAGCCCGGGGAGACCTGGATCCACAGGAAGTGCTATCTGATACCGGGTAATTTCATCGTTGAAGAGTTGATCGGAACATGGAGCAATGGTCGTCACGGACAGGATTCATTCTTGCGGCAATCGGTTCTGCGGTGGGGATCGGCAACATCTGGCGTTTTTCATCGGTCATCGGCCAGAACGGCGGAGGAGCATACCTCGTCCCTTACCTGATCGCCGTATTTCTCTGTGCTCTCCCTCTCATGATCCTCGAGTTTGCCATGGGCCGGTACTTCGGGGGCACGGTTGTCAGTTCATTCCGGACGGTGCGGCCACAGTTCCGTATTATCGGGTGGTTGCTCTGTGGGGTCGTCTTTCTCGTTCTTGCCTATTATCTCGTTATCACCGGTTGGACTCTTGGTTATTTCTTCTTCTCTTTAAATGGAGATACAATCCCGTTTAACCATTTCACGAGCGGGTGGCTCCCTGTGATTTTGTTTGCGTTTACCGCGGCAATTACCGGGATTGTGGTATCTCGTGGCATACGTGCCGGTATTGAACGGCTCTCCGTGTTCCTGATACCAGTCTCGATAGGAATTCTCATTATCCTGGCGCTGTATGGTTTAACATTGCCGGGATTCTCCGATGCAATGAACTTCCTCTTCACTCCCGACTTCTCGGTTCTCACCGATCCGCTGCTCTGGAGCGCGGCATTCGGCCAGGCATTTTTCTCCCTTTCCGTTGGCACCGGCATCCTGCTGACGTATGGTGCCCATATCAGCCGTGAGCAGGGAATTCCGGTCTCATCGCTGATCGTTACGTGTGCCGATGTCGCCGTTGCCTTGCTGGCCGGTATCGTGATCTTCCCTATCGTCTTTTCCTTCGGCCTTTTACCAACCTTGGGAGCCGAGCTTGCATTCACCACCCTCCCTCAGGCATTCTCCATTATGCCATTCGGATGGCTGATTGCAGCGGCATTCTTCCTTGTGTTATTCTTTGCAGCGCTCACTTCTGCAGTCTCTATGCTGGAGGTGAGCGTGGCGGCTATAAGTGAATCGGTCAGCTGGTCGCGGGTACGGACATCAGCGCTCCTCACCGGTATCGTAATTATCGCCGGTCTCCCATCAGCTCTTTCTTATAGCGCTCTTGACCTGAGAATTGGGGGAATCCGGGTGCTCGACTTCATGGACGAGACAATTGGAACTCTCGGACTGCCGGTTACTGCACTCCTCCTCGCGATAATATTCACCTGGTTCGTCCCGAAAGATGTCCTTGCCAGGGAAATCGGACCCGGTATTGCAAGGCTCGTCCATCCGATATGCAAGTTCATCATCCCGGTCGTATTGCTTCTCACCACGGCTGCCCGCCTGGTGTCAGGCCTCGATTACCCCGGGTTGCGTATGCTCCCCGGAAGTGAGTTCATCGGGGCTCTCCTGCAGGTTGAGGGGATCATCCTGATTATCGTACTCATCCTGACATTCATCCTGGTCGTCTGCTGGTTCAGGGCATGTCCGCTTGTAGAACGATTCCGATCAGGGAAATGAGGGATTCTCCTTCAGGGCAAATAAGCCAAAGACCTATGAGGAGGGCCGGATAAAAGATGGGGCATGAGTATTATTGCCCTCCTCTATGCCGAGTTCAAGCGGCTGGAGGAGGAACTCAAACATTCCCAGGGAATGAAGAAATGGGATGAAAAAACCCATCATTACTATTTAATGCTGAAAAAGATGTTTCACGACCGGAAATAATCCTTAAGGGAATTCCTCAGATCAATCTGCAGCTGGCACCGTATTTCCGGTAGTATTTCCCTGTTCAGGGGTGCGGAACAACTCTGCAAGATTTCTGATCTTTTCAGGGGCCCCCATGACAATCGCTTCGTCACCGGGTTGGAGATCCATTTCTCCCGAGGGATTTTCTATCACCTGCTGCTGTCGCTTGACGGCAAGAATGGAAACCGAGTACTGTTTCCTGATATTGAGGTCAGCAAGAGTTTTCCCGCATGCCAAAGATCCCTGCTCTACCCGTAGAGTACTCATCGTCAGGTTCGGGAGGTTTGCCGAGAGATCGGAGAAGTTCGCCGAGAAATCCGAAGGGCTGCGGAGCATGTCGTAGGTGTCGGCCCGGACCCCCTGAACATAGCGTTCGATGGTCGCCTCCGGTGTCAGGTATTTCTTGAGGACCCGGGTAAATATCTCCACCGAAGTTTCGAACTCTTCCGGAATGACCTCATCAGCCCCCAGGTTCCTGAGATGTCTGACTTCGGTAAGAAACCGGGTCCGGACGATGATGAAGAGTCCGGGGTTCATCATATGGGCAAGAGAGGTGATAGCCCGGGTTGAGACCGGGTCATTGATAACAATCACAAGGATCCTGGCCTGCTCGATGTTCGCGTGCGTGAGGATCGTGGAATTCGTCGCATCGCCAAAAAATATATTCTCGCCGGCTTTGCGTTCCCTGACCACGGTCTCCGGATTCATATCGATGACCACATAGGGGATCCCGCCCACCCGTGCGGCCTTCGCAAGGTTCCTCCCGTTGAGACCATACCCGACAATGACCACATGATCTTTCATTGGCGGAATACTCTGGGAATTGTCGGTTTCGCACCCGGCTTTGAGTCTGCCCCCAAACGGCAGGCGACAGAAGAAATCGGCGGTCTTCGGGCCGGAAACAATGGCAAGAGGGGTGAGCGACATGGTAAGGAGGGTCACCGCAAGGAAGATCTGCTCGCTTGCCGGGGTGAAGAGTCCGAGCTCCATGCCGGGGATTGACAGGATAAACGCAAATTCACCGATGTTCGCCAGCGCCAGTCCCGCAAGGACCGATGTCCGGAGCGACTGGCCGATGAGCATCGCTGAACCTCCTGCAATGATAGCTTTCACAAGAATGGTTCCGATAACGAGAGCCACGATCAGGACAGGCTCCTTAATCACGAACCCGATGTTGAGAAGCATGCCGATAGAGATGAAGAAGAAACTGGTGAAGATATCGCGGAAGGGGATGATGCTTGCAAAGGCCTGGTGGAAATAATCGGATTCCGACAGGGTGAGGCCGGCAAGGAACGCACCGATGGCCAGCGACAGACCGAGGCTGGCCGTGATATAGGTGACGACGAAGCAGATGAGGAGGATGCTCAGGAGGAAGATTTCCGGGCTTCTGATCCCGGTGATCCGGTTCATGAACCTCGGTATTGCATAGACCGATATGGCCAGGACTGCGGCAAAGAGGATAACCAGGGTAATCACGAGCTGAAACAGGGCACCGGCAATATCTGTGGTCTCCCCGGCAAGGATGGGAAGGGCAATCAGCATAGGGATGGTGATGATGTCCTGGAAGATTGAGATCCCGAGCGTAACGCGGGCCTGGGGGCTTTCAATCTCAGCGCGGTCCTGGTAGAGTTTCAGAGCGATCGCCGTGCTGCTGTGGCAGACAAGGAAGCCAAAAAAGAGAGCTTGGGCGGTTGTCACACCAAAGAGATAGGATATCGCCATCGTGGCGATAACCGTGAGCAGGACCTGCAGGCTCCCGCCGATCAGGACAATTTTCCGCATTTCGTAGAGGGTCCGGAATGAGAACTGCATCCCGATGGTGAAGAGGAGAAAAATGATGCCTATTTCTGCGAGAACGTCAATGAATTCAGTTCCCTCGATAAATCCCAAACCATAGGGGCCGATGAGGATACCGGTCAGGATGAAGCCGACAATCCCCGGAATCCTGAACTTATTCCCGACTGCAACAATGATGATTGCGAAGGCAAAGATGATGATGATGTTATACAGGTACCCGGTGATCATGGACTATTCCCTGTTGATGGTTCATCGGGGAAAATTGATTACGAGATTATCTCACATAGAATTAAAGTCAGACATTAATTAATCCTCCTTTTTTAGATATTTCTTTCCAAGAACGGGATTCCGTATCGGATTTCACCTTTTATTGTCAGGTGGAGTGACTGATGATGAATTCCACGAGGAATCTGTCTCTTTCCGTTGCCATTGTGGATGCGAGAAGAGATGTCGGGATCTATCGCCCTGGCCCGTTACGGATCAGGGTTTTCCCTAGGTGGTTCGGAACCGAACATCGAGCGAACCTGGTTCGATTGCGACGGGTCTGTAAGAATGAGCAGGTGATCGCCTTCTGCCAGGATTGTACTGCCACACGGAACGAACCGGTCTGCTCCTTTCTCGACCATGATGATGAGAGTCCCGGGGGGCAGGCCGATATCCACAATCTGCTTCCCCGCCACCCCGGCCTGCGGCGGCACCGTCAGTTCGACAAGATCGTTCCCCGATGTGCACCCGTTGCCAAGGCTCATCGCCAGACGGGGAGTCTCCTGCAGCGGAGCTGAGACTCCAAGGTGGCGGGCAACAAAGGGGATTGAGGTCCCATGCAGGAGGGCGGAGGTGATGACGATGAAGAACACCAGGTTGAAGATCGTTTCAGCCTGGGGGATGCCGGCCAGGAGCGGGAAAGTGGCAAGGACGATGGGGGCTGCACCCCGTAGGCCAACCCAGGATACCATAACCTTGTCCCGAAGCGCCATCTTCCAGGGACTCAGGGTGAGAAAGACGGTGACCGGCCGGGCGACAAAGATGAGGAAGAGGGATATCAGCATCCCGGATCCGATAACTGCGATGAGATGGGAGGGAAACACCAGCAGGCCCAGGGTGAGGAACATTGCGATCTGCATCAGCCAGGCAATCCCTTCGTGAAACCGCATAAGGCTGTTTTTATGGATAAACGTGCTGTTGCCGAGGACCAACCCTGCTATATACGCTGCAAGGAATCCGCTCCCTCCGAGTGATGCGGTCACCCCATAGGTCATCATGACAAGGGCCAGGGTAAGCACCGGATAGAGACCTTCAAACTCGAGCTTGAGCCGATTGATGAGGTAGACCATCGCCTTGCCCATACCATACCCGATAAGACCTCCAACCGCCATCTGCTGGATGAAAAGCGGGATCAGGATGAGTGGTGATAAGCCAGGGTTCAGGAGAAGGGTGATTGCCCCGATGGTGAGGAATACCGCCATCGGATCATTACTCGCGGATTCAAGTTCGAGCAGGGGCCGGAGAATTCCTTTCAGGCTTGCCCTTTTCGTCCGCAGAATGGAAAAGACCGCTGCAGCATCGGTTGATGATACGACGGCTCCCAGGAGAAATCCTTCAAGCAGCGAGACCCCGAACACGACAATCGCAATACCAGCCATGAGGAGAGCGGTGAACAGGACACCGAGAGTAGAGAGTACTGCTGCCTGGGGGAGTACCGGCCGGACTTCAGACCAGCGGGTATCGAGGCCTCCGGAGAAAAGGATGTAGGTGAGGGCAATGACTCCAACCGCCTGGGCGACCCAGGGATCATCAAAGTAGATACCTCCAGGACCCTCGGATCCGGCAAGCATGCCCACCAGGAGAAAGATCAGGAGGGCCGGGACACCAAGCCTTCCGGACACCTTGTTGGCGAGGATACTGACGATGATGAGTACCGCAATAACAAGGAGGATATATTCAATGGAGGGTTGCATCTGTCGTACCTCAAGAGATCTGATGAAGGAAACAGCACCCGGGACTTTGCACAGACCGATGCCATCCTCTTCGCATACTGTGCATCATTAGATAAAGATCCTAAAAAAGGTGGTTATAAAAATCAGGGGGTTTTAAATATGCGACGGCCCGGAATGTTCGTCTCCGCTTCATTCCGTCCGGTGCTCCGACTGTCCGGTGCTCCTCCATTCCGTTCCGCTCACATACCGGTCCTGTTCTCTCAAGGTTGACTATGAATGATGACGCTCCCGGTTTGGTCGTTTCACTCCTGCACCGGCAGCTGCTCCCTCCCGCTCCTCGCACCATGCACCGCATCGTGCTCGTCACTGCGTATCGAAAAGCCACAGACGCTCAGTGACTCGCGACCGCACGACGACCCGCTGATGCGTGTCGTAACCGGCGCTCGAATGGGGGTGCAAGGACTACTTATTCTCCTGGATTTTTCCCAATACTAGATACTACAAATTTCACTAAATATCTATTATTAATGCTTGAAATAGTAAAATAGGCGTATATTAAGCGTTATTTCGAAAAAGAGCCCCAGCCGGGTTGGCAACGGAGCCCGTAAATCAGTTATTTTTGTGCTCGCGCAGAAATGCGGGTAAAAAAGTGTAAGGTTGTTTTTATAGAGAATTGACCGTGCGGCATGAACATTTTCCGAATAAATTGAGATGATACCAAGACAGAGTAGTAGACGTCACACCATGCTCGCTCCGGTCGTCGTTCCGCTCCTCCATTCGTCCGGTGCTCTCTCCTCCCTTCACTCACATCGTGTGCCTGTTTTTCAGATCGCTCCTGGTGCCTGATGACGGCCATGCTCGCTCGCTTCGTTCACTTCGCACCGCCTGCTCCCTCCCGCTCCTCGCACCATGCTTCGCAGCGTGTTCGTCGCTGTGTCCCTTATGTGACTGACGCTCGATGACTCGCGACCGCTCGACGACCCGCTGATGCGTGTCGTAAACGGCGCTCGCTCGGGCCGCTGCGGCCAGGCATTTACAAGATCTTTAGTCGTTTCTTGGGGCAATTACTATACCTTCCCCATTAACAGTCCCTGAAGGTATACAACACGGTATCATTCCGAACTATGATTATCTCTGATCCACCTTTGTATATCACGAAGCTATTTCCTGCTCTATCTACTATGTAGTGGATCACTTTCTTTTCGTTCAGATTTGCAAGATACACAGTGGTTATGCCCCGGAAACTAAGGGATAGTGTTGGTCCTGCGTCCTGACACCAGTCACATGATTCGTTTGCGTCAGGGTGCGTTGATCGGCGGCACCTGCTGCCAATAAAATTCATATCATATCCGATCCCGGTAATCTCCCATCCATCCCGGAGTAACAGCTCAATCCGGCAGTCGTCCAGGAAGAGCAATGCACTTTGTGAAAGATTTTCCTCTGTCCACCCGCATTCCCTCGCAAGCTCCCAGTCGAGATCCGTAAGCAGGACGGGGATAGAATAATTCGAGGTCCCGGGGCCGGGAACCTCAATTTTATTAGCGGCTGCCGTTGAGGTTGCCGGGGGAACCGGGATCTTTCCTTCAGGTGTAACCTGTGGGGAGGTATTCATCGATGGAGGGAAATCCGAGATGCACCCGGAAATACAGAGTGTCAGGAAAACTAAAATCAGAATGAATATAATACCCCTGGCCATCGCAATCCCACTTCAATAGGAGGTGATATCTTCTTAATCTTTCTTGCTATAGCCATTATTGCGAATCGGAACGAGTGATCCTTCTTTTCACTACAGCCCCGATAATTCCTCCCACTATCGCTGTCGGAATCGCGGTGACGGCAACTATGATGAGGACGATCCCGGCAAGACCTGCAACGAATCCCGTTGCCTGCGATGAGAGCCACAACATGGGAACTGCCAGGATGCCGATACCGAGAATCGCGGTGATCAATCCCGATACCGCACCGTTCCGTACGCTCCCGGAAGGAAAAAATCCCACGAGAAACCCTGCCGCAAGGGGAGCGATTATCTGAAGCGGCAGGGAACCCATCAGGAATGCCAAGGGTGAACCTATTAATGCCAGGAATGGGGAACCGGCCACGATAAATGCCCCGGCAATGATGGTGATCCATCGCAATCGTCCATTTCTGGATGGATCCTCCGGGGATTCTTTAAAATATGGTTCTTTCAGATACCATTTCCTGATCACGGTTCCAATTATCCCGCTGACTGTATTGGCAGGAACAAATACAGCACTCATAATTGCGAACGCACCGGCGATGCTCAAGAGAGGGAGGATTCCCCCGGCCCCATCCCGCATGCTCATGGTCCAGCCGACCAGTCCGGCAACGATGAAACACCCGATTGTCAGGCCAGTAAGGGCGCCCTTCATCACCGTTCCACGGGTAAAAAATCCTGCAGTGAAACCGCCAGCGAACAGGAGAAGATACCCGGTTACGGATAAAGGTAACACCCCTCCAAACTGCAGGGCTAAGATGGCCACGGTCACTATGACGCCTACAATCAAACCAGTCCAGGTCTCTAGGACAACCCGGAGGGACATATAGTTAGGAAGGATCTGAAGGATGTTATCATTTTGGAGGAGAGAAAACCGGTCACGCTCTTGTAGAGTCAGTGATCATGAAGTATTCCAGGGAAAGTTTATCTGGGGGACTAGGGATCTTTTCCAGTATTAGAATTTCATGAGAACATTCCCAGTCCTCATCAGTGCCATACTCATTGGCGAAACGGTACTCGTGTTCTGGCTAGGAGCAGACTTTTTCAGCACCGGAAGGACTACCGAAGACACCCTGACATTGCTCTATTGCACCGGTGACCGGTTTGCATTTATCCGGGGGACATACCTCTCTCCTGTCACTGGGGAAGAGATTGAAGCGGAGAGAGCAGCCGTTATCCAGAGGGTCAGGGCGACCGGCGGACTGGGACCACGCGCCGGAGGTGTGGGTGGAGGGGGACCGGGAGATCCCCGGATTATCGCATGGGGTATTGTATCGACCATGAGGGGGTTCCCTCAGGGTTCAATTATGGTATGGGAAATGACGGCCCGGGAAAAGATGCTATCGAAGCATCGAACCGCTGGTATCAGGAACATATTGTCAACCAGTCACTGGATGTGAATGTGACCTGTTCCTCAAGGACCGTTGTCGAAAAGTTCAGGTATACTATCTGGGAGTCTACACGAATAACGTGAGTGGCGGTTCAGATCTTCCTGAAATGGGGAAAAGTGTAAGGTATCCTCCTGCCCATACCAGATGACGAATGGACAAACGGCTTTGGATACCCGTCCTGATGTCGGTCATATTCCCCGTCGCCATTTTGGTCCTCCTGAACTATGGGATGACTGCCGGGACTCCTCTCTACGTGATGACGGAGATCGGGTTCATCCTCCTTCTTCCTGCGACCCCTCTCGTGTACGGATGGTTCTGCGGTGATAAGCGAGGCGCAATCATCATCGGAACAATTCCTTTCGTCCTGGTGACAATCCTGGGGATTGCACTCTCTCCTTCGGACCTCCTAATACCTGAACGAATCGGGCAGGTGCTGATATTTCTCCTGCCACTAACTCTGATCGGGGGGCTCATTGGACTCTTTTCATCGCGGCGGGAGTATTCATGGCTCTGCCTCGCGATCGCCCTCATATTCGTATGGATTGTTTATCTTCTCTTTACCGGAATCAGCTGATGAAATTGTACCGGCTGGGTGGCAGGTCATTGTCCAGTTCCAGGAAACCGGGCAGGATTTCTATCTGAAAGCATTTATCCGTTAAATTAAAAATGTTCTTCAATGGGGGACCGGTTTGGAATATCTCGATACTGAAAAAACAATTGCAACGGGAATAGGTCTTGGAGTATTCCTTCTCATCACGACCTATCTGCTCGCAATAGTCCTGTTCGGACGACTTATGGGTTTTGTCCTTATCCTGTTCCTTGGGGAGATTGTCATTGTTGCAGGGCTTCTCACCATATTTTTCCGGCGACGATATCAGGTGAGTACATTGGCCGTACCCATCGCAGCGGGTATCCTGTTTACGATTATAACTGTTGGAGTGGCGATCTTTATTGGCACCACCCTGATCCATGCTCCCCTCCCTCCCCCGGACTCCCCGGCATGGAGCAGTGGAAACCGGGTCATTGCTATGGCCGTCAGCATCGATGAGATCTCCACCACCTCCCTGGAAGCAAAGGAGCTATTGCTGAAGGGGCTGGGAATTGCTTCCCGGAACAATGAATTCGAAACCGCGATTGGATATTACGATCAGGCACTTGCGATCGATCCTTCCTTTTCCGAAGCATGGATGGCGAAGGGCGTCGCCCTCCACAACCTTGGATCATATGCCGAAGCTGTCGATTGCATCGACCGGGCGCTTGCGATTGACCCTAGTAATCCTGCTGCTTGGTCATTGAAGGGAAATATCCTGGAAAGCTGGGGGCAGCCTGACGAAGCTGCAGCCTGTTATAGAAAAGCTGGGGAACTCGATTCCCGGTACCAACCTACTCCCCCTATAATGTCTAACCAATAGCTCCTCCGGTACTTATCACCCCGAATGACCCCAACGTGCGATCCTAATGGTTCTAACCTCCGTACTATTCACCTGCTCAGGCCGCTACGGCCACCACCTCCCCATTACCCCGAATCTGTCACCTGCACCGTGAGATTGAACCGTTTCGCCTTCCCGATATCACATCCGCTGGAAGAAAATATCCCATCGAACGTTTCTATCCCGGGGTGAATAGCTCGGAAACGCCACCGATAATAACCCCGCAAGCGGTACAAGGGAGGAGTATACTCCTCCGTTTCTGGTATGTGATAGATGATCGGACCGGCGTTCATCAGCTCCAGACTTGCCCCTTCGGTGGGCATGATCCATTGTATATCAAGTCCCGGGATTATATCAAGGTTGATCTCGATCACTTCCCTGGTGTGAAGGGTGACCATTCGTCCGGAATCGCTCTCGTTGAGCGAATACCGGATCCCTTCGGGAAGTGGCTTGTCAAGGGGGACTGATGTATCGGTCAGGGGTGGTTCAACATAGTTCACATATTTCGGGACACACCGGGGACCTGAACCTTCCGGTGGAACGAAATTGAAATGCGAATCCGGGATACCGGTATTCACATCAATCGCTTGGTATTCTATCACCTTGTTCGGCAGGTCCGACCGGCTACAGGCCTCCTGCGTAAACGGGCCGTAAGGCGGAGTGGTCGGCGTCGGCACAGACGCACCCTCGCAATCGTAGTAGGTCAAAATATTCCACGCAAGCCCGGTTGACGGTTCGATCCAGGCACGGATGCGGGAACTGACGTAGGGAGTGTAGGTTGTCGACCATGGATCGGTTGCCACTTCGACAAGATACCTGATATTTTTTTCTTGGGGATCATTCCCAAGAATGGTGAAGTTCCGGTCAGCAACGATCTGATGGACCATCGCCTGGTAATCATACTCCCACGTGGGGTTCAGCCTAGAAGAGGTATCATAGGTCCCCGTATCCGCATCGTAAAATGTCGTCGATGTGCCATTGGTGGTAGCAAATGTGCCGGGAGTCATGAAATTTGATTCTATCACCTCCATGCGGGCGAAAGAGGGTTTTTTGTAATCGTACCGGAACCGCGTCATGGACGGATTCTCCGCGGTTCCGCCAGTCTCGACATATTCCGACCGGTAGTCCTTAATCGCATTCGCGTGCCGGAGATATTGGTTGGTAAGCTCGTCTTCAGTCAGATTTCTATCAGAAGGAAAATTCATGATGCAACCGGAGTATGCTATCAAAAAAAGGAGCATGGCTAGTATTGATAGGAAAGAGATATATTTTTGGACAATTTTCATATCACTTCCATTCTTGAAAAAGACGATAAATATTTCCTTATGTTAAAATGGGATTTTTTATCTTGTAAAACTAAGGTTCCCGGCGAAGTGAACCGATAGGTCATTCTCCAATTTTTCTCTCTTTAGAGTTAGCACCCGCTCTCCCGCTCCGCTCATTGGCTGCTTCGCCGACGGCACCGCGTGCCGCCCGGCTCGACCCTCCGGGCACTCGCCCGGGAATGAGCATGAGGGAAGTTTACCAGCAAACAGCGACGAGCGGTCCGTGGAACGGTCCGTGAGGAGCGGGATGGTGCAGCCGGTGATGAGGAGCCTGCGACGAAATCACGGGCGTCCTCAATACCAACAATGCAGGAAGAGAAACAAGGGAGACGGTGCGAGTGGAACGGACCGGAGGGAGTGGAGTCGAGCACGGTCGACCGTCAACAATCTCAAGAGAACCGGGGACCAGCGAGGAGCCCCCGGTTACTGAGGGCATCAGCCCGAAGTCGAGGGGTGACGAGCGGACAGATATCCCGGAATACCGAGTGGGTGGGAAGACGGTCCCGGTTACTGCTCGCTGAAGGCGAGCTGTCGTGGGCCGGCAGGCGGGAGGCGGTGGCGGGACCTGCAGGAGGGATACCAGAACAGAGATATGACGGGTCGGCTATGTACTATTCAGCCGGGGCCGCGGCCGGTCTGAATAACTTTAGTGATGCATTGTGGTTCAGATCGGAGATCTCCCCGGCGTCTATGTCTGGTAGTCCTCGATGAACTGGCGCAGGTGGTCGTCAGTGACCCGGTACTCGTTCCCTATCTTCACGGCACGGAGCCGTTTCTGGTTGATCATCGCCCGGACGGTCCGGACGTTCAGTTTCAGCATCTCTGCAACTTCTTCCGTTGTGTAAAATTTTGGGGTAGTCATTGCCCCTCCAGAAGGTCCACGGTCATCTTCCGCAGGCGGCCCGCGTCCCGGATCCTCTTCTCGAATTCATCGGGCTGGCCGAAGTCACCATAGATCTTGATTGCCCCGCCCTTTCCCGGGGTCCCGATTTCGATGCTGTGCTGGAACGCTGGCCCTTCGATAATCTTCTTCACAATCACTTCTTCCATCGTTCTAGTCCTCCCAAGGGAGCATAATAGTAATCACCGGCTCGCCCTCGTCACCGGGACCACAAACTGCCTTCAGCAGCACATCCTCGGTGACAATGGATCCCGATTCTTCCATGGTCACGAACAGAACCCGGAACTGTATTGTGCTGGCATGCCTGCTCCGTCTTGCAGCACACCCGAATATCCAGAGCAGGTCCCAGGTCCTCCCTTCCACACTCTGGCCGGGAAGCTCATCCAGGTTGGACGGCATCAGGTAATCATCCCATACCGCCCGGGTCACTGCGACCTTGACCTTGATCCCTGCCTCGCTGACAATCTGGTCCGACAGTTCGACCAGGACCCCATCGCTTATGGCATCGGCCCGGGTGTATGCGAAGATGATCTCATCAATCGAGAAGAGGGAGGTGATGGTCATAATCACAGGTCCCCCTCAATGCCGATCTTGAAGGTCTGCTCCTCGCTCATGTACATCTCACGGGAGATCTTCCAGATCTCGTTGATGATCGCACCCTCGAGGATCTGCTCAAGGGTCAGATTGTTGTCAAACCTCCGGTTGAACTCTTTCCGCATAGCCTCCAGCCATTCAAGGTTGTGGGAGGTGAAAGCCACCACGATAGGCTGGCGTTCCTGGCTTTGCACGACGACCTGGGTGCTCATGCCGAGACCCCCGCAACTCTCGCCGGGGCTGCTGCACCTGCCGGGCATCCCGGCTCGGGCTGCTCAATCATTATGGCAAGGTGGGCGTATTTCTTCTCACCGGACAGGATACCTTTTACCTGGGACAAGGGGGACACATACGAGAAGCCATTGATCCGGAACATAACCGCTTTGCCGGACCGGGAGATCCAGGCCTGGCCGATTTCTTCCGGCTGCCCGCAGGTGCTGATGACCTCAGCAATGTCGTAGATGCTGACCGGCCATCTCTCGATGAGGCGCTGCACGTCACCCTTTGCGATGACGCACTGGCGGGTCTTGATGTCGATGCGGAGCACACCCTCTGCGTTCTTCACGCTCCCGATGTGTTCAAAGGTGGTGATGTTGTGATGCATTGTGGTTCTCACCATATAGTCATCGACGGGAGAGATGATATAGTGACGCCAAGCAGCGTGAAAGTAATATCAACTTACTTATATTGTATATGTTCTGCATATATTACGCAATCGATTTCGGCCCTCCGGGCATCGCCCACGACTCGCTTCGCTCGTATCGAGGGCTCGCCCTGCGGGAGGTTGACCCGGGCATGCAATCGCTTCGCTCCGGCGACGCCCTCACTGCGTTCGGTGGCGGCCTTCGCTGCGCTGATCCTTGTTATCCCGGTCGGCTGTAAGATCCCGGTCCACCTTCTGCCCGAAGGGGAGGTATCTTCTTCACTGCCTCTCCCCAAGGGAGAGGAGGAGCCCGGCCTGAAGGGTGCGAGAGAGGGGGATACTTGCCTATCCCCCGGCGCGATGCAAGGGTGGGTGAGTGGAAAAATTAAATTTTCCCTCTTCAAAAAAGGAACTTAAAAAAGTATTATGTTTCTCTCTCTTTTTTGTGGAATTCTCTATCAATGTCCCGATTACTTTTACCAAGGTTACACTCCGCGCAAAGCGTCTGAAGATTCTCAAATGTGCTTTTGCCGCCTTTTGAAAATGGGATTATATGGTCGATGTGTAATCTCGTCCCGACGTTGGTTGCAGGGCTTTTTCCACAAAATACGCACCTGAAGTTGTCCCTAGTTAATACATCCAATCTTAAGCGAAGTGAAACATCTCTAGTTTTTTCTTGTGAGTTATCCTTTCCTCTAAATTTTGTCTCTTTTTGGTTTTCTGCTCTATCGGGAAGGATAAAATCTTGAGAGAAAATTTCTCCACCTATTTTGTATTCAATAAACTTCTCACAGGCCCTTGTCCAACTACCAAAACGTTTCTTATAAGCAGTAATACTGATTTTTGGATTAGATCTTTCCCATTCGGTTCTTGAAGGACGTTGACCAACATTTTGCCATATCCTCTCCATTTCAATAAACAGATCCTCATCAGAATAAATTCGTTGGGGGGCAAAAGGCCGGGGGGATAGGTCCAGTCCTTTTCTTTGAAGATGTTGTTTCAATGCTGCCAATGCTTTTTTCCAGCTACCAAAATGAACTTTTATCGCACTTGCACTAATATTGGATATTTTATTGAAATCTCTCCAAGAAAATTCAGTATAATTAAAATATTTGGCAACATTTTCGAGTTCCTCCAATTTTTTTCCTTCAGAAATTGTATCTATTCGTTTTCTTCGAAATTCATAATCCATAATCACACCAAGGATGATTCGCTGATATTTCAAATTGATTATTTATTTCTTAAATTTTTCATAATCTCTACCAGTACCTGTGTTGGAGATGCAATGTCTGAGATAACCTCGGCTGAAGTGATAGAGCTGAACAGCAGAATGCCCGGTGACCTGGTTGACCGTCTGAGCGACTGAAAAGAGCGTCTGGCTACCGGAGTCAAATTGTCGGTCGTCAGAGAACTGGAACACAGCTACGAGCACGATGCGGAGCATGGTATGAGGAGCGGGAAGAAACAGGCGATTAGAAGCGAGTAAAACGAGCGAGCATGGCCGTCATCATGGCCACGAAGCACCGTGAGAAAGCAGCCCCACGATGTGAGCGGAGGCCCGGGAGCACCGGATAAAAGGAGGAGCGGACCGGTGACCGGAGCGTACAAGGTGAGGCGTCAGATAATATCAATTGCTATTAGTTCCTCGATCTCTGCCTCTTCCTCATCATCCAATCTTCGTCTTTTCTTTTCAAATTTAGGATAATTAGAAGTGAATATTCTCCTTAGCCAATCGATAAGGCCCATGCACACCGCCCTCAATAAACTTGAATAAACTTCTTTTTATCTATCCTGATGCTTATTGAACACTTCAAACATTTAATTCGCACGGGTCTTTTGGATCTCTCGATAAGGCCAACCTTTGACCCCATGTGAATTCTTTCATTGCCACATCGATGACATTTCACCTGAATGCTTGGTAAATATGTAGCCATCTATCGAATGAGAGATATCTGTTCTCTTCACCATGCGACGAATATCTCATTTTTTTCCTAGTTTTGATTTTAGTTCTTCAACTGTTAAGGTAGTACCTTTTTTTCTATGCACCATTCGATGACAATTTGCACATAGCACTATTAAGTCCCTCATTGGATTGAGTTCTCTCTCTTCCCCATTCAATTCACTTAATGGTTGAATATGATGTACCTCCACGAAGTCATGTCCCCAAACGCCATATTTTTCCTCAAAATTAAAATTACACACTGCACAATTATATCCTAAAATTTTGATTGCTTCTTCGCGGAGTTTTTTATCTCTTTCAATTCTTGTTGAAATTATTACTCTTTGTTTGCCTTCGGTAAAGCTCTGCAATTCCGAATCTTCTGAATAAATTTCAGTTAATATGTCAATATCGTTAAAAAATTGTAATTGGGGAATATTTGATATGTCATTTTTGTAAATACCGACATTTATTCGATATTTAGTTCCATGAATGTCCATAACATCATTTTTTATCGTAAATTGCCACCTTCCCTCTTTTCCTTGATGTGAAAGAAAACCCTCGTTTTCATTCAAACATTCCCGAATTTCTCGAAACGGAATTGAATAAAACAGTGATAAATTTAATGAATCATAGACAATAAAGTTGAAATTAAATCCGTATTTTAAAAAATATCTTTCAATTTCGTCCTTCTTTATTCCGCCCCAAAAATCGGTTTCGTGGCTATATCCGCAAATATAATGGTAGTTTTCCAAAAAATTTTTATATTCTGCAATCGGATTCAACATTTCCATAAATCCCATAATTTTCAATAATTTATAATAATGTTGGTTTTCTCAAGATTATGATCAAAAGATAATTCAATAAAATCAATGAGACTATAAATCAATTTCACTCTGTTTGGAAATTCTTTAAAGGTAGTAAAATTACATGATAAAAATGTACCGAGGGTAAAAATAAGTGACATCGAGCCTTCCATCTGTAAAAGATCAACCGAGTTATTTGATTCCAGAATGGACCAAGCTTGAAGCAGGGATTGAGCTTGCACCCTTAATACCTTTAGCAAAGCGAGAGGGAAATTGTAAAAAGCCTATCTATCAAATGCACAAGTGGTGGGCAAGGCGGCTTGGGGTTAATTTCCGCTATTTATTATTGAGCGCTACATCAGGTAGTAACATTCATGAAAAAACTCTTTGGCGTCGATTTTTCAAATCTGACTCAAAATTAGGTATTACAGTATTAGATCCGTTTATGGGAGGGGGAACTTCAATCGTAGAAGCTACGAAACTTGGAGCAAAGACGATTGGAATTGACTTGGATCCGCTTGCATGGTTCATCGTGTGTAAGCAGATTAGTGAGTTTGATGAAAAAGAATTTTTGATTTGTTGGGATTCTGTCCAACAAGATATTGCAAATAAAATACGAAGCTACTACTTAACTCAAGTTAAAGGAAAATTTGCCGACGTAATCTATTATTTTTGGGTTGAATTGATTCCGTGCGAATCATGCGGCCACGTGTTTGAGGGACACATCAATTATCTTTTATATTCAAAGAAAAAGGACAATGGTATTGGCCCAAATCGTCTGGGGTTCTGTCGAAAATGTCACAAATTACATGCCCTATCTGCAGGTGAAAAATTTATAAACTGTTCATGCGGTGAACAGACTAATGTAGAAAAGGGAAATTTGCACCTTGGAAAATATACTTGCCCAAATTGTCACAACGAAGCACATCTAAATAAATTACCAAATTCTAGATTGCCCCTTCAGACCAGACTTTTCGCGGTCGAATATATTGACCCCAATAGTGGTGTAAGAGCCTACAAAAAGGCAGATAAATGGGATAAGGACCTTTATAAAAAGGCAAGTGCGGATTTAGAACAGCTATGGGAAGATCTTCCAATTCCAATTCAGGATATTCCGGTTATTGGTAGAACAGACCCTCGGCCCGTTAGTTTGGGGTATAAAAAATATCACGAGCTGTTTAACAATCGTCAACTTTTATGTCTTGCCCTAATTCTTCAAAAATTAATTAAGGTTGATAACCCGATTCATCGCGAATTGCTACTCCTCGCTTTCTCGGATTCCCTTGCATGTAATAATCGATTCTGCAGCTATGCATTCGGATATCAGAAACTTACCCCGCTATTTGGACTTCATGCTTTTAGAAGAATTTCCCGTCCAGTAGAAGGAAATGTTTGGGGGGCGGCTATGGGTCGAGGTAGCTTCTCTTCATGTGTTGAAAAGGTTATACGGGGAAAAAGATTCAGTGCTAATTCATTTGAATATATGTATAAAGGCGGAGAACCCAAGCGAATTGAGACTTGCGAATCGGCACAAGCAACCATTGTAAATGATATTCGAAGCCTTTCTGAATCAGATGGTCAGGCAGCCTATCTTAAAATAGCGGACTCAAGGGATCTTTTTTGGCTCCCAGAAAAGTCTGTTGATATGGTTCTTACCGACCCCCCTTATTATGATAATTTAGCTTACTCAGAATTAGCAGATTTCTATTTTGTCTGGCTAAAGGACTATGTTCAATGGGGGATGAATCAGAATGCCGCCTCCTCACCCATACTCGATTCCCTTTTCGTGCGCAAACACGATGATAAGGAACACCAAAAATATACTGATGGACTGGCTAGAGCATTTTCAGGTTGCCGCAAAGCGATAAAAGATGAGGGTATTATGGTTTTCACTTATCACCACTCAAATCGGAAAGCCTGGGAATCCTTAACTTTAGCCTTGCGTTATGCAGATTTCCGGGTTACGAACTGTTTTCCAGTTCTAGCTGAAGGTAAAAGTGGATTTCACAGTGACTCTGGAAACCTCAAATGGGATATTGTCTTTGTCTGTCGACCCGGAATAAAAGAAACCAATCCAATTTTTAAGCCTGGACCTGCAAAGAGATGGCTTGAATCGCGTTTGAATAAATGGGAAATTAAAGCTCAGTCTGGAAGCGCTGATTTTGGACCTTTAGACAAGCGAAGTCTGGCTTTTGGATTAACAACATCATATCTAACTAACTGTAAAGTAACTAACGACGAAGCGATAGAAATTTTACAGCATTTAGAGGAGAAAATCCCCATTAGGCATTAACTGGATTCTTGTGAATTTGATAAACTATATACGAAGGAACCTATATTAATCACGATGAGAAACAGGCAATATCGCATAATATTGAGATGATGCTTTACGGTAAATCCTATATTGAACAAAATTTTACTCCATCCGGCCTTTAAAAAGACAATTATGGAGATTTCAAAAATTAAAGAAATACGTTTTCAACCAATTCCATCTAAGGAAAAGTTTGATTTTGAAATAATGAGTCCACTCGAAGGGGGAGGTCTAATTGGTTGCCTTGAAGATGGCAAGCCAAAAAAACTGGATAGTAAAATTGGCTCCGATATTGCACATAAGGAATATTTATCGGCATATGATGAATCGTTCAATAAATATTTTTCCTTGGCGGGTTCGGGTCTGTTAACATCCCATTCATTAATAGTTCATGGGAAATCAGACTATCTTGCTTCGAACAACTTAACTTTCTATTTCTACACGCGTTCAGAAGAAATCGCAAGTAAATCCGAATATATCAAGAAATCTGCCGACACTGAACTAGATTCGCGACGAGATTATGCAAAAGATCGAACAAATTTTATAATCGAATCTGCGCCCGAGAATTCGATATTACTAATAGATGGACCATTGTTAGCCGGTGTTAGTAATCCGTATAACATAAAAATGAACAATGAACTATTGAAAATGAACACAATTCCTATTTTCATTGTAAAAAATAGTACTAGTAATTTAGTAACTGAATTTCATCCTGAATTGAAACGAAAATTCAATTCAGACATGCATTGGGCTTATACTTTATTAAATCCAGGCAATAGAACGAATTATTATGTTTATGAAGATCGTCACAACAAAGAATTTTCCAAAATATTTTGTTATCACAAGACATTCGATGTTAGTCCGCAGAGAATCGAGTTTCACCCAAAAACATTTGAAAAATTTTCTGATACTATTGATGAATTAATGCATTTAATTTTTTATTTGGCACTCGTCCAGGGGAATCTTAAAAATCCACAAGTGAGATCTATTGCAATAGCAGAAAAATTTGCACGAGAAACACTTGATTTATTTAATATGAAAAATATTATGAAATCTGCTGGATTGACACCGACAATGAACCAAGAGCGTGGTTTTGGGGGATAATATGGAATGGGTTGTATTAGGTGAAGAAAAGGGGAAAATTAAACTGGTATCTAAAAGTTCTACTACTGGATTATTGCCGAAAGGCTCATATCTGACCATTGAGAAGGGTGACAGCAAATTCATACTAAGAGTTGACCAGAGTATACAATATGAGCCATATGCCCCGTCTCCTTTGATAATTGAAATGGACTTGTCGCCTTTACAACAAGATCAAAAATGTCAAAATATTGTCTTTGCTTACCGTGTAAAGGATATAAATAACCGAATTGATGGTTTAATCGATTTTATTCAACCGCAATTGATAGCTAGGCGCTCAAATCAAGAAGAAATAGATATGGCGTTATCTGCCGAATCAAACGGCCCTAAAGTGTTTATCGCAACCATACACTCTGGACAAAATCAAATATTACACGATGAAGCAGGAAAACCAATAACAGCATCGCTTCCGATTGATATGTTTTATCATCAAATGTTAATTTGTGGTAGCACGGGAAGTGGTAAAACGGTTGCAATGAAATATCTTGCCCAATATTTTGTTGAAGAATTAAAAGGCGCTGTTTTAGCAATAAATGTGAAAGATATTGACTTTTTGAAAATGGATCAACCGTCATCAACAAAAAATAAAAGGATTATTAATGAATGGATGGCATTGGATCAGGATCCGCACGGGATTTATAATTACACAATTTACTATCCAGCGAACACTACGATAGAAAAATCAATGGGAGTTACTGAGGATAGATGCAAAAAGATAACTCTTGATGTTAAAACAATTGATCCTGAAGCATTAACAGGATTGCTACAAGGAATAACAGATAAAGCGGCCCAAAATTTACCAAATATATTCAGATATTGGCAACATCAAAATCAAACAAAAAGAAATCCGATTGATTTTACGTTCAATAATTTTGTTAACCATTTCAATACTCTTGCCGATCACAGGGATTTTAATACCAGAAATATGAGAGGTGAGGAAGGTTCAATAGCACTAGCACGAGGAACAATAGAGAATATTCAAAGATCTTTAGATATTGCACTTAGTTTCTTCGATAATGAACATGCTGAATGCATTACTGAAAAACACGTCCTGGAAAAGGAAAAAATGTCAGTAATTAATGTTACAGGAAATTATGGAATTCAATTTGGTTCAATTCTTCTTCGGCACTTACTGAATTTGATCGTCACTGCAAAAGACAGGCAGGAATATCCGGACGTTCCGGTTCTGATAGTTATAGATGAAGTACATCAATTTTATAACACCGAAAGTTCCCTAGAAGCTCTTGGATATCTTGATACAATTTGTCGAACGGGCCGTAGTAAAAAAATTGGGGTAATTTTTTCTTCCCAAAATCCTTCAGATATTCCCAGAGGTCTTTCAAGTGTTATAAACACTAAAATTTTCTTTAAAAGTGAGGCAAGTAGTGCCAAGGGATATGGTATTTCAATATCGAATGAAGAAATGGAATCATTAAAAAAAGGTTATGCGGTTGCATCAATACACGAATTATCACAATTAAAAATTCTCAAAATGCCGATGTCTTTGGCGGGAGTTTTTGAAAAGGAGGGAACTAATGTCTGATGATATTTTAATGGAAATTTATAATTCATTAGTTGACGATGAAATTTCAAAAATTCTCATTAAATTGATAAATCAAAATAGATTGGAAACCGAAGATGATTTTATTGATTTATTAGAAGGTTGTTTAGATTCAATCAAAGAGGTGGGTTGATTGTTTCGATATGATTATTCATTGATACGAGATGAGGGACTTGAGAAACATGAATATAAGCCCGAGGAAATTCCAAAAAAAATTTGTAATCTTGCGTATATTAAAGCGCCAAACTCTAGTGGAAAAAGCACTTTGTTGAATGTTATTGCTCTTGGTCTATTTGCTAGCAACAATAAAAAAATCGATCCTGCAATAAAAAAGAAATTGGCGAGTTTATCTGACCTAAAACATCAGGTATTAAATGCTGAATTTACTATTGAAGACAAATTTGGAAATATTGAATTAAAATCAAAAATCATCAATGGTAAACCGAATCTCATAAAAATTGTAAATAGGAAGGAGCAGACCATAACGTCAGATAGGTTTGAAAATGAATATAATCTTATATATGACCTTCCCACGAATCCCACAGAGAGATTAAAAGAACTAACCACCGAAATTGAAATTTATCAAGAAAGACTAGGAAATCAGATATTACGCTTTTCAGATTATTTAAGTCGAGTTCTCAAAGAAATCTCTGATTCCCAAGATCCCAAAAAAATTGGTCAATTAGATAGCCAATTGTCCCAATTAAAAAAACATTTGAAGCAGTGGAATGAGACAAAAGAATCTATCGAAGAAAAAAATGAAAAGCTAAAAAGATTCTTTTCTATGAAATATTATATTTTTTATAAGAAAAAAATTGGGGACACTGAAAATAATATCAGAAGGTTGACTCCAGATGAAAGATTAATTGTTGAAAAGAAAAAGAAAAAATTATTTGCTAGTAAAAAATTGTTAGACACTATTAACTTGGTTTTTGCAAAAATTAATAAAAACCGTGAGGAATTAACAAAGAATCTAATTTTTTTAATCCCCAAAGAGGAAAACCGATTAAGAATATGGAAAGAATGTCCTGATTTACAATTCGAAAAAATTGAGGATTATCTTGATAATTTTGATGACGGTTTGAATTTAAAAGCCACATCTCAAGATTTTTTTAACTTACTAGAAAAAGAAAGTGAAAATACACAATACAGAACGTCTATTAAAGAATATGAAATTTATCATGATATTATCAAATTTTTTGAGGAATTGAAAACGATATACAAGGATGAAGAAATTATTATTCCTGGAGTAGACAGATCACTTCAAGATTTTATTGAAATACTAATAGAAAAAAATCGGGAAAATACAAAAATTCATCAAAAAATTGAATTAATAAAAGGTTGTTTAAAAAATCTCAACGAAATTGTGAATGATATTGATTCTTTGGAAAAATTTCATTTTACTGAATTAGTCAAGCAAAAAGAAATCGAAGTTAAAAACATCGACACTCCTGAAAAAATCGATGATGTTTTACTCAAAAAATTAAAGGATGAGTTAAAGGCCTATAATAAGAAATTTGAAATGTATCGAAAGAGCTGTCAGGATTATGGTTTTAACACATTATACATTGAACAAGAATATGAAAAACTAATAAAAACTGATATTTTTTATAAGATATACATTGATTATACCGAAAATCAATTAATAGAAGAAATAAACGAAAATGATGAGAGAATTGCCAGTCTTACTAGAGAAATTAGTAATTCAACGGCCGAACTAAAATACAAGGAAACTGAATTGGAAAAATTAAAACAAAAAAAGCAACATCCATTTCGCAATGATTCAGAAAATATTACTATTTTAGCGAATAAAACACGATTGCTCGCTCAATTTTTTTTAAAAAATTATTCTGGTTATTTAAAAGATTTAAAAGATCAAGCGCCAGGAACACTTCTTGAAGATAAAGAAAAAATAAAGTATTACAAAGAATTAGGAATATATTTCGGGAAAAAATTGCAGACTATTATCTATAATGGTATACCCGAAAAATTAGAATTTGTCGATTTAATAAACGAAGAAATCCATATGAATAATGGATTAAAAGCAAAATTTTTAGATTTCGGAACTGGTGAAAGTCAAGCAACTTATTTAAAAAGTGTTCTTGAAACCTCGCGAAATGATAAAAGAAAATTAATTGTCCTTTTCGACGAAGTTGGAATGATTGATGATATACGGTTAAATCAAGTTATTGGATCTTTAAGGAATTTATACGAGGAGGAAAAACTCTTACTCGGAATAATTGTCCAAAAAGGCCAAAATGTGGAAATAATAGATTTAATTTAGGTGAATAGATGATTGATGAGGTTGAATCTGGATTAATTCATTTTTATGTGGTCTTATCCGAGAATGTTAAAAAGAATTTTCCTATTCGGGAAAATTCGATATTTATAACCCTTATTGAAGCAAGTCAAAATAGAGTATTAGCCACATTATCAGATTCAGCACTATCATCCTATCTACTTAGACAGAAAAATTTGGATGAATTATTAGATTTGAATCTAATTAAAAAAGATGAATTCTCCGAAAAATATTCAATCACAGCTCAAGGCATTTGGTATATTGAAAAAAATAAAAATCTAGTTAGTGAGTCTCAATTAATAAATTATTTCCAAAGGAATCAATTCCAAAGAAAAAAAGGATCAAGAATTGATTTGAATTTTCGTGAGAAAGTGTTATTATTGAGTATGATTGCAATTCGAGCCTTTTCACAGCAATCACCAGTTGCCCTGGCTCCGAGATATGATCTTCAAGACTCTTGGAAAGATATTTTTGATTTATCTAATCAATTTCTTTGTGAAATGAGGATTATTACTGAAGATGAGAAGAATAAATTATATTTGAGAGCTGTTGCAGATCATCCTTTACTCACAATTTTTAGACGAAATACTGATTTCCCGAAAAAAACCAATTTTCTTTACAAATTTGATAAAAATTTAAATTATTGGCTTGATATGCCTGAAAATGAGCATGAATTTACAGAAAATCTTGCATTATTATTTTCATTAATCTTCAAAGAACATTTAACATTTGAAAATTTAGACTTAATTAATGACTTTTGTAATGAAATTGCTCATAGAAAAAGTGTGTTTGTTTTTGAGGATATATCAAAACACAAATTTTTAGACACGAAATTTGATTTAATAATTAAAGAGGCCTTAATTAAGGGAATAAAAGAATATTCCGTTATTTAGTTCTTTAAACATTTTTTTACAAATACCAATCAAAAAATTATTTAATATTTTTTACCCTTTCCCACCTCCCTTCAACAGTCCGTACTCAATCTCGTAGTATGCTGTCGGCACCGAGATGAAATACTGCATCTTCTTCTCATTCTCTGCATTCGCAATTTGCCTCAGAAGGGATGCCTGCTCTTCGGGGGTATGACCGATGGTCACCCACCGCTTGGTCTCATCGCTCATCTTCCAGGACCTGGACGGGACAGCGTCCGGTGGAATGGTCACCTTGTCGTCCTCGGGATCGAAGTAAGACACTACTTCGTTCTTCTCGGACTCTGCAGCAAACTGCAATGCCTCGGCGACCTCTTTCTCCACCAGGACCTCTTCCTTCTCCTCGATAGCCTGGGTCTTCTGCCGGTGCTGCCAGTAGGCGACGAGTGCCGCCACTAACGCCACCAGCATCTCAAAAATCTGGATTAACTCCTGCTCCATGAAATCACCTCAAGGGGAGGGCGGTCCACGAAAGAGACGGTGAGAGATTCACCGCCTCCGCAGGTTCAGCTCCATCCGGTCGTGCATCTCGATGATGATCCTGACGACGGCAAAAAGCATCGTCAGGTTCCCGAGACAAAAACCGAGGAGGAACATGAATCCTTCATCCATGGTCCCTCCCTCCCTGGAAAGGGAAAACTACTACTCGCTGCTCAGGCCAGAGCCGCAACGGTGTCGGCCCAGGTCTCAACGGTGGCGAGAATCGCGTCGGCCTCGTAGGAGGTGACACGGACCTCTTCGCGGCTGAAGGCCACGTAGTAGATCTCCCCGCTGGGGTCGTGGCACTTGATGGTGGCCGAGTACCGCTCACCCTCGCTGTCGTTCACCGGGTCGCCACCCATTGCGGTGGCCATCTCGGTATCACCGAGGATCTCGGACTTCACGGTGTTGAAGCCGGCAACGGTCCCTGCCCGTGCGGTGATGGTTCCCACGGTGTTCGCTTCATCATCCTCGTAGAGGATCCGAGCGGTATATCCTTCCCTGGTCTTCTCCATTGCGGGCATCTGCCCGCTGGAGGTCTCATATGCGGTACACCCAAACGGGTTGGTAGTCAGGACTGCCTGCACGATAGTGTTGAAGGCAGCCACATCAGCGATCGGGGTAGTGAGTGCCCTGACGGCTGACTTGACATTGGTCTGCTGGACGAAATCTCCCATGCCGATACTCCTGTCTACGGATTTCCCGGGATCTCGAATAGACGTGAGTATATAAAGAAAAAAGGAGTATATGGGCGTGACTGTATCAAAGCGGCAGAATACCAATTCATGCGATAAATGATGAGAGATTGTCATTCCGGAAAAAATGAGCAGAGATTTCTCTCAACTATTTTGATGGATGTGATTCGTTGCCTTTAAGGCAGCTCACTTTCAGTTCCCCTGGTTCATGCCTATATGGCCTCTGGCTGAGAGTGATCGTTTACGATGAAAAAATACCTCTATTCAGATGAGACGCTCTTCCGCAACCGTGATTTATTCGAGATCGATTACCCCCCGGAAGATTTCAATTACCGCGAGTCCCAGTTACAGGATATCGCCTTTGCCCTGCAGCCTGGTCTCCATGGCAGCCGCCCCCTCAACATGGCACTCAGGGGTCTGCCCGGGACCGGGAAGACAACAGCTGTTCGGAGGATCTTTTCTGAAGTGGAGGAGACGACAAGGCGTCTGGTCCCGGTGTATGTGAACTGCCAGACTGAGCACACGAAGTTCGCCGTCTTTGCGAAGATCTACGGAAAGTTGCATGGCCACCAGCCACCTCCGACCGGGACACCGGTGCGGAAGCTCATCTACGATGTTGGGAAAACCCTTAGCGAGAAAGGGATCGTTCTCTCGGTCTGCCTGGACGATGCCAACTATCTTCTCGTCAACAAGGCATTGAACGAAATCCTCTATACTATCCTGCGGCTCTACGAAGAGTTTCCCAACGCCAGAACCGGTGTCCTCCTCCCAATGAGCAGCATGGATGTCCAGCTCCCCCAGGAGCTCGATCCCTGTGTGCTCTCGGTCCTCCAGCTCAAGGAAGTCTACTTCGCTCCCTACACGGAGGAGGAGATCTCCGAGATCCTCAAGGACCGGATCCGGAAAGGCCTTTATCCCAATGTGGTACCAGAGTCCATGTTCGATCTTATCATCGAACAGACCATGCGGTGCGGGGACCTCCGGGTTGGCTTGGACCTGGTGAAGCAAAGTGCATTGACCGCCGAAAGAGCGGGACGAACGGCCATCCTTGAAGAGGATGTCCTCTCAGCGTATGAGATCTCCAAATATGTCCATCTCTCTGCTTCGGTCCGAGCCCTGACAACAGATGAGAAGTCCCTACTCTATCAGATAGCAGACATGGCGATTGGTACCGAATCATACCTGACATCAGGAGCGGTCTACGAGGTGGCGACAGAGAAGGTGCGGATGAGCTATACCGGATTCTATGAGAAGCTCCGGAAGTTCGATCAAATGCGGCTTGTGGAACTCTCCCACTTGAACCATGGCGGAAGGACTAGGGAGATTGCGTTGCGGTATGACCCGGAGAAAGTGAAGGAAGTGTGCGGGTAACCCCCGCTCATTCCCTTCCCCATTCCCTGATCCTTTTTTGTACTTCCGCCCTTGGAAGCCATCGTTTCCGCTCCATCATCCTCTGCAGGGCCTGGGAAGCGTCCGGTCTTGTCAGTATCCCCTGTCCCACGAGCAGGTCCAGGAGCCACAGCGTTCCGTGGACATCGATCCCTGATTCCTGGGCAAAGGTCCAGAGCGGACCGTCCCCGGTAAGGACCATGTGCCCGGAATGGCGTGCATATACGAATACCGAGAGATCCGCAAGGGAAAGGGCAAGGTGCTGGGGACGGAGCCGGTGTACCTCAACCACCATCTCTGATGGCAATTCTACGAGGGTGAGGCCACATCCTTCCAGTTCGGTCAGGGAGATGGACTCAATCTCATCAAGGACAAAATCGGTTGTATGAAGAATATAGGGAAGGGAGCACGGGTACTCAAGGATATCTCCCGCGTGGAGATCGAAGATCACATTTGCATCAAGGATGCAGTGCACCCGACGCTCACTCATGCTGAACCAAGCAACCTCAACTCACTCAATTGCTCCCTGTCATTGCCAAGGAGTTCCTTCAGCCGTGACATGGTGATGTGTTTTTCCGAAAAAGCCCGGAGGGTGAGCAGCACCATGTGAGTCGGTTTCTCGGCCGGGACAGGTTCGAACGGTTCTTCCTTGTGATACCCCTTCTTTTTGAAATACATCCAGTAGCGCTGGGCCGTTTCAGGGGCAAGGATGCCAAGATCGGTTGCCCGGAAGATCCACGCGGCCATGCTCATGCCGTACTTCTGCTTGAGGACCTGCAGTTCGTTCAGGTCCAGCGTGTTCCGCTGTTCGCCAAGCTCCATGAACGCCATCGCTTTGGGGACGAGGAATGCACCGGCGAACCGCTGCATCGCCTTTTCAGGGTCGATGTCCCCTTCACAGCGGAGGAGGAGATGTCCGAGCTCATGGGCGAGGTTGAAGCGCTGGCGATCTCCGGACATCACACTATTGATGACAATGACCGGCGTCCGGTCATCGTAATAGAACGTCAGGGCATCGAAGGCTTCGCTCGCCTCGACAAGGCCGACCTTGATCCCGTGCTGCTCCAGGACATCCATGACGTTCTCAATGGGATCACGCCCCAGGTTCCAGTAGTCTCGGACATACTGGGCCGCATCCTCCACTTCCAGGAGGGACGAGACCGTGCAGGGTTCCCCTGAAGGGAGATCCAGTGCTATCGATTCGCTCGTGATAAGCTCGACCTCAAGATACCGTTCAAGCCAGTCCTGGGTCTTGCTGAGTATCATCTTCTCTTCGCTCTTTTTGAGGGCCTTCCGGCACCGGTACTGGGGCTCCGACAAGGTCACCTCGATAGATCGGAAGAAGAAGTCCAGCGGGACATGGAGGGTTTTACTCAGCTGGATGAGGACGCGGGAATTGGGGACCACCTCCCCGGTCTCGTACTTGGAAATCGCCATCGCACTCATCCCCATCTCTTTCCCGAGCTGCCGCTGGTTGAGCCCTGCACTCATCCGGGCCAGTTTGACCCGCTCACCAATGCTCACCTGTTGTGCCATAGGAACCAAGTTTACAGATACATAATGATTTGATTTTTTGTAAACTAAATGTTTCCTTGCATGCAAAGTATATGAGCGTTGTGGAGTTATTTCCGATAAAAGGGGTTCAATGAATACCGTTCCGATCATTCCATTCCCTCACCATCTTCGCATAACATCCCTCACACACTCCAATCTGCTTCTCCGCACACCGGAAGACCGCTGCTCCTTCATGGCAAACATCACACCGACTGGACACTACTTTAACCCGGACAAAATCCCGGTGGTCCAGGAGTCCGGGGAGCGGATTAATGCGGAATGGCTTGCCGTTCTTTCCACTCTTTCCCTTCCTTTGCACATCTTTGCGTAGGCTGGTGGAGATCAGAGAACCTTTTTGCAGGCCTGAACGAGCAATCGGGGACTTGAATGCCCCTGCAGGTGATTTATTTTCACCACATCCCGGAACGCACGCACAGAAAGCATCATCACCCATCTCTCTGTTCATGCCGTGCGTTCCTGGTAAATGATGCAAAGAGGTATCTGAAGAGGTACCTCTCTCAGTACCTTCTTCTTCATTTTCAGATTCAGAACAGGAATCAACATCTTCTTCATTTACAACAGTGTCTTGCAAACCTGGTGCAAGAGTGTCATCCTTCCTTTTGTTTCGAGGACCTCCTGTCCTTCGCTGCTCTTCCTCAAGTTCCTCTTCAAGCCAGATCTCCGCTCTTGCGGTCCAGTTCTTGTAGAGGCCGATATCAAACGAGAAGTAGTGCTCCCGGTGTTTCACCTCCATCCCGTAGATGTCCTCGGCAACAGTGGCATCGATGTAACTCACCGCAGGACACTTGTCGAGGATGCCGGTATAGATTCCGCGACTGTTCCGATAACCCTTGAGCAGTCGGTAGACCTGGTGGTATGAGAGCCCGAGGACCTCCTGGAGCTGCTTGATGGTAAAGACCTCGAGCCCCATCTTCGCGATGCTGTTAAGGGCGGCCGCCTCGTTCCGGGTCTGCTTCGTCTCCTGGGCCCCGGTATCGCCGGTCAGGTCAAGGAAGAGCCTGCGGGCATACTCGAAGTCCTCGCGGGTCGCGATGATGCTCCCGTGCTCGTCCCGGTCACGCTGGAGGAAGAAGAACCTGGCGTGGCACTTGATCAGGTCAAAGAGCATTCCGGGATTCCTTCGGTTCTGGGCCGTTGAGAAGTGTACTCGCGGAGCGAAGGGGACGCGGACATGCAGGACCTGCTCCTTCACCAGCTCCCAGATGGCCCGGCAGACAAGGATATCCGGGTCATCTCCGGCAACAGCCTCCTTGGCCTCGGCAGCTTTCAAATGGGCGAGGACGGCTGCGTCCTGGGGGGCCGAGTCATCGATCCAGACACAGAGCATCCGGTTCATGACCTGATCATCACCGGCCAGCTCCACCTTTGCCAGCCACCAGACGCATCGCTCGGGGATAGTGCAGATCCGGACCTGCCGGTCGCTGGTGAGTGTCCGGTGCTCGATCGGCTCACGGAAGCTCGCGGTCGCCGACTTCAAGATCTCCTGAAGGTCCTCTGAGAGGGACACGTCATCGAAGAGGAGGACCGTGCCCGGCTGGATCGGATGGTAATAGAGGGCCTTATCTGAGACCGTTCCCTTCAGTTTGAACTTCTCGGGGAGGAGGTTGAGCATCGCCCGGCAGGCATGAGTCTTACCCTTCCCCGAGTTCCCCGATATGGCAACATGAAGGCCCTGGGTGTTCACGACCGATTGCGAGGCGACTGACAGCACGAGGCACTCGGCCACAACCCGATCTCCCACATGGTCCCGGTGGAAGACATCCAGGATAAACGTGAGAGGATCATTTGACCGCAGGACCTCGGTCGCTCGGACCCGGGCTTCGATTGTTGCGGCAGGAGATGGCGGAGGAGAGAGGGGTGAGGGGGTTGGTGCAGTATTTGCTATGGGTCCTCTCTCTCGCTTTTCTCGATTCCTCGGTTCGAACCGCTCCCTGAGTTCATGCCATCGTTGTGTACCACCACCGCAAGAAGCGTGCTGGCAGCCAGCATAAACCGCCCCGCTCGGGAACTGGATCGCGAAGGCGCCGTCCCGGTGCGATGAGGTGAACGGGCACTCGTCCAGGACAAAAAGTGTCCCTCCCTGCCACGGTTTTTCAGACCGGATGCCGATCCCGTGGGTTGTGAGCCAGTCCCGAAGATCAAAGCCCCGGTCTTTGGTCCGCTGACTAGGGTCCGGGTCATTCCTAGGGAGAAGACTGGCAAGGTGCTGGAGCTGTTCAACCGGGACCACCTTCACGTCTTCAGGGACAGAGACGATGTTGGCATGCCGGTGCGGCCGGCTGGGCGTGTTGTCCCCCTTCTTCGAAGTGGTCCCGTAGAGTTTCCAGATTCGGGCCGCGTTGAAGTTCGCAGCATCCACGGATACCGTTCCATCTGAGAACAGTGCGTCAAGGACCGCAAGGCACCCTTTCACAAGGTCTGTTGATGCATCATCATTCGGCAGATCGATCCGGTAGAGCAGGTGGGCCCCGTTCCCGGAGTCGGCCATGACAGGATCCGGGAACCCCTGCTCGCCAAGCCAGGTCCGGATCCGCTCGGCATGAGCGAGAGCAGCAGCGTGTTCTTTATCGGTCGATGAAACTCCACTCGGCCGGACAGGGTCCAGATCGATCGGGAACCACTTCCTGCGGAGCACATCTGTGTCGCTCGTGGTCGGATCCTTCCGGCCCAGGTTCATCTTCACCCGGTTCGCTCTACGCGAGAGGAGAGCCGGGTCAACCGTGTTCAGCGTGACATAGACCCCGGTGACTTCTGGCAGTGTGTCCAGGTTCGCCGCCTTGTCGGCCAGCGTACTGAAGTTATCGAAATACCCGCTGTGGACCGAGTGATTAGTCAGGGCCCGAAGCTCCACGACCCCACCATCCGGGAAGAGAGTTGCGATGGTTCTCTTGACCTCCCCGCTCATACGGACCCGTCCTGGCAGTCCGGTATGAGGGGAAAGAGTGGGGCCGAGACCGCTTCTCCCCTGGCGACCCGCTGGAAGCTCACGAGAGGGATGATGAAATGACCCGCCCGAGTGTAGAGGATTAACGCCTTCCCGGACCTGTTGATGGCAGCGTGTCCCTCGATCGAGATGACCTCGCCCTCATCCTTTCCATTCGCAGATGTCTTCCGCTGGACCTGGATGATCGGCACGACCCGACCGTAGAAGAACAGTGCCCGGACCTCCTTTGCTTCGATCCGGTAAGACTCGCCATCTATCTCCACGCGAAGGATCTCATTCTCTCCGGATGAAAGCGTCCCGGGTTCAGTCAACGCGATCACCCTTCCGTTCGTGCTTGACCCGCAGAATGTAGTTGTGGCCAGTGGTCCGCTTGACCCTGACCTCTGCAATGGCATCCCCGTACTTCTTGATCTCTTCAGAGAGTGCCTGGGGGATGAGGTAGAGCGGGACCGGCGAAGTGGAGTGCTGCGCCATGGGCATCAGGCCACCCCTGCGAACCGTTCGGGATTTTCAGATAACCATACCTTTTTTAATCCGAGAAGAGAGGATATTCTGGGTCCCTCAAGTTGAATCATTGTGGAAGATGCTTCTGATTTTGGGGGGCCCACTACTGTTTCTTGCATGTCTCACCCTCTTTCAGGACAAAGAGCCCTTTCCGCAGAAAGAACTCCCCGATGCCCACGAATCCTGTCCGGCGTTCATAGGCCTCGACTGCATCCCGTGTGACCACGAGCTGTTCCATGGTGTTTCGTTCCTGCATGCCGGCAAGCCGTGCCGCCACATGCACACCAGCATGGCCAAACGGGTGAAATAAGGATGAACGGGAGCTTCTGAAAGTGGGTCAGGATAAGCCTGACTGTATCACATAAAGGGAATCACCTCGGGACCTTCGGGAGCGTGGGGACCTGCCGGAGGACAGGGGCCGGCTTCGTCCCGCTCTTTTGCATGATGAACTCCATCAACTCCGGCCCGTGCCTGAGTACGAAGTCCTGGATCTCCTCCTCGGTGGCCGGTTTATCTCCACGAAGCGATTCCCCGCAGATCGCACAATACTCTGCGGCGGGCGGCATGATCATATGGCAGTGCGGGCAGACATGGGGCTCGAGAGCGGACTTCTTCTTCTCTCCTTCCGTGTCTTCAAGGCAGTAGACCCTCCGGAGCTCCCGCTCGATATCCTGCCCGGTGAGGTGGGCATAGGTTCGGAGCATCTTGGAATGGACCGAGCCCCACATAATCAGCTTAATGATACTCTCTGAAACTCCCTCCTGGACCATGTGGGTGATCCGGGAGTGCCGGAAGAGATGGGGAGTCAGGCGCTTCTCAATCCCTGCACGTTTCCCAATGACCCGAAGCTGGGCGATGGCGGCCTCGTTCCTGAGGAGTTTTCCCCGGTAGTTGATGAAGACCGGAGCGTCTCCCTCCGGAGTCCCGGGATAGTCCAGGCGCCACTGTATGACATACTCCATTCCTGCGATGATAGGTATATACCTGGGGACGTTTGTCTTGAAGTTCACGTTCACCACGATCCCGTTCTTGTTGAAGGTGAGGTCCTTCCACTTCATGGCCGCGGCCTCGCCGATGCGGAGGCCTCCCTCATAGATGAATGTGATCATGGCCCGGTCGTAGCTCCGATAGCATGCCTTGTAAAGACGCTGAATCTCCTCCGGGGTAATCATCTGGGACGCGGTCTTGGTCATCGGGTTATCCGGCGGGACCTTGATCCTCATCACCTTCTTTTCGGGAAGCGAGGTGTACTCATTCTCCACCAGCCAGACGAGAAATTGTTTCAGGATCCGGACGAAGTCATGCTTGGTGTTCTGAGCAAAGGGGGTGCCCTTGGTGGTGTTTCCGTTCTTCAAGGCCTCGATGCCGTTGTAGACATCGGTAATGGTCATCCCGCTGAACTCGGGGAGGAACCTGCGCCAGTGCACAAGGGTGTAGGTGATCTTATTCACCCTGGACAAGCCGATACATCCCGAGACTTTTTTCTCAGTGACGAACTCGCGGATCAGAGCAATATCGTTCTGCGTTATCCAGCCTTTTTTCAGTCCATTCTCGATAGATTTGTCTGCGAATTCAGGCCTCATGCCCGAGAATTGCGCATGGTGTTGAATCAGTGTGGAAGATTCTGCCATAGAAGGGCGTCTGAAAGGATGTATATAAATTTTGGGTAAGAAAATTGAAGGTTAACTTCTGAAGCCCCAGCCGTGATTTGAACACGGGGCCTGCTGATTACAAGTCAGCCGCTCTGCCAGCTAAGCCACTGGGGCGCCATATACCATACGCGTTATATCATAAAAAAAGTGGTGAAGAAGGGAACATACACACAAGACTGATGCGAGACGGGCAGGAAGGGATATCATAGGGGTTGCCAAATCACCTTGCTGAGAGCATGGGTCATATAAGGGAACTGACTCTAGGTGCAGTCATCATCATCATGATAATTATTGCCGGTTGCAGCACCCTCCAGCCTGACACCCCCTCTTACAATAATGACAAAGATCCTATTGTGGGGCTCTGGTTCTCCAAGTCCCCGGATTCTGTGACCTATTTTATCTTTTATGAAAATTTGACGTTCAAGGCCTGGTCACGGAGCGCAGCGGACGTGCCGGACTATCGTTACCAGTACTTTGGAACATGGGACGTCTCGGGAGGCAACGAGTACACCACAACAGGCCAGCATATCGGGTATGGAGAAGTGACCGCTCTTGCTATCTGGCGTGACCTGACCATTCTCTACGATCCGGCAGGTGATACCGTCACCATTCCGGCCCACGATAGCCAGGTATTCAATCGGATATCAAAAATCCCGGAAGAGGCAGGGATAGTCTGATCGGGGACCTGTATACAATCCTGCTATGGTGAGTTACTGCCGGACTTTCCTGGATTTCCCCGTTCCCATACCACTGCGCCACGGTAACAGATCCTGATGAGCCGGTGGAACGGGATCGGAGTTGTTCCCTTTTCGGATGCTATCTCGATGTAATAGGGATCAAGGCGGAGAATCCTGTCTCCGCCGATACAACTCAAATCACCTGGTGCACCCCGGTTGATATAACAGATCCCGACATCGGTAAACCGGTACCCGGGATCATGGTACATTCGGAGGAGAAGCTCCCTGCTTTTCCGCATGCTGTTTCCTCGTTATGCAATTCCCCCTCAAAATAGTTCACCCCACATTTCCGGAATTCCATCCGCTATCCATGGATTAATCCGAAAAGAGGGCGGATAGTTATTGATGGCGCATCTCACGGTGGATATTGGCGGGAAACCCGGAGTCAACTGCAGGGGGTTCTGCGAATACTGTTATTTTAAGCATGTGAAGGAGGTCCCCCCCTTTGGATGCCGCCACTGTCCCCCCTATCGGGTGGGATGTGATTACTGCAGCCGGAGCGTGCGTGAATACTACCAGGGATGGAAAAGTCTGAGGCAGGTGGGAGAAGAGACGCTTGCCACGCTTCAGATGATGACCGGCGATGTCGAAAGAGTGACCATCAGCGGCGGCGGGGACCCGAGCTGCTACCCGGAATTTACCGATCTGATCGAACTCCTTGCAGGCATGGAGGTCCCGCTCCACATCGGATATACCAGCGGGAAAGGGTTTGATGATGTCGGGATCGCCGATTTCCTCATCGACCATGGGCTCGCCGAAGTCTCGTTCACGGTCTTTTCTGTCGATCCCTCAAAACGGAAGCGGTACATGCACGATCCAACCCCCGATGTCTCGCTGAAGATACTCGAGCGACTCTGCGGCGAGATCGAGGTGTACGGGGCGGCGGTTGTCCTTCCGGGAATAAATGATGGCAAAGCACTCGAAGAGACCTGCCAGTGGCTCGATGATCGGGGAGCAAAAGGACTGATCCTCATGCGTTTTGCGAACAGGACCGATCAGGGCCTCATCCTCGGGAATTCTCCGGTGATAAAGGGGCAGCCGGTCCAGTCCCCCCAGGAGTTCCAGGAGATGGTGACCGATCTTGCGAAACAATTCAACATGAAGATTTCAGGGACACCTCTCTGGGATCCGGCAATCTGCTCGCCATTTGCCATAAGAAACGAGCCTGACCTCCTCGACAAACTCCCTCTCCTCCAGCGGAGGGCGACGGTCATCACCGGGAGTATTGCCGCACCGGCCATCCAGGCTATTCTCGATGCACGGGGAGGAGGGGTCAATGTCATTGGGACAAGGAAAGAGATTGCCTGTCTCATCACTGCTGATGACCTCAACGCGCTCGACCTTGCAGAGATGGAGAGCCTCGTTGTGATCCCGGGACGGGCATTTGTCCATGACCGGGAGGCCGAGCGAATCCTGACCGCTGATGGAAACGACCGCACAGTGCTCCGCGGCCCAGAAATGCTTACTGCAGATGCAGAAACCAGCATGGGTATGACCAGGGAAGGAGTCCTCCTGATAGAGCTTGAAGGGTTTTCCGGGTTGATTGCAGTGATCAACCGGTACGGGCAGGACAGCCCCTGATCTGTTCGATATGCTTATTATCTGCCCGCATGAATGATAAGCAGGCACAACTAATGTGCTGGCATATGTAAATCCGACGTGTGGTAACAACACGGCCTCGCTTTTTCAGAGGCTTTTGGGATTACAGAAGAGTCAGCAGAGGCTGCTCTTTTTCCGGATTTACATGGTGCCATCTGGAGGTGAACCATGGCACGTATACACGCACGCCGGAGAGGTGATTCAGGATCGGTCCGCCCACATCGGAGCGAAGCCCCCTCCTGGTCAAATACCGACGTGAAAGCAATCGAGAAGGTTATTGTTGACCTGAAAAAAGAAGGGTACTCGAGCAGCAGGATCGGCCTTGTTCTCCGTGACCAGTATGGTGTCCCTGACGTCAAACTGGTGATGGGAAAACGTATCGAGCAGATTATCAAAGATAACGGGCTGCAGTCAGAGATTCCAGAGGATCTCCGGAACCTGATGAAAAAGGCGCTTGGCCTTCGGAAACATCTCGGGGAGAATAGAAACGACCTGCACAACAAGCGGCAGCTGCAACTGACCGAATCTAAAGTACGCCGCCTGGTGAAGTACTACGTATCCAGCGGACGACTTCCCAGCGACTGGAGTTACAAGCCGGAAACCGCGGAGATCCTGCTCTCGCGCTGATCCCCATGTCCCTCGAAGAAGCCGTATCCAGGGTTGCTCAGGAGCTCGAGCGGCAGGACTTTGTCGAGGTCTATGCACACCATGATGCGGACGGGATTGCTGCCGGGTCCATCCTGTGTTCTGCACTGTTCAGAAGGGGGATCCGGTTCCGGCTCAGAATTCTGGATCATATCAGCCCTGCGTCCCTCTCTCCCGGGATCCCGACCGTGCTTTGTGATCTCGGATCAGGACTCGAAGACCTTCCTGAAGGTGTGATGGTGATAGACCATCACATTCCCCGGTTCGAAGGTGACCTCCACGTCAATCCGAGGCTTCATGGAATCGACGCTGACCAGGAACTCTCCTCCTCTGGGGCTGCCTACTTTGTCGCAAGGGATCTTGGGGACAATCGGGACCTTGCCGGCCTTGTCATGCTTGGAATCATCGGTGATGACCAGGAGCTGTCAGGGATGAACCGGGAAATTTTCAACGAAGCGATAGGAGAATCAGTCATCAGCATGAACAATGGATGCCGGCTGGTGGGAAGAGACCTCCATGAGAAGCTGCTCTGCAGCATCAATCCCTACCTTCCCCGAATCAGCGGGGATGAGATGGCTGTCGCTGATCTTATCGAGACTTCTTCAAGGGAAGGGAAAATCGAGGGGGATAGGTTGCTCTCCCTCATCGTTCTGAGGATCAGCCTGTTTGTCCCTGCAAGGACACTGAATTCCCTTTACGGAGAACGGTTTTCCCTTGACCGTGAGATCATCAGCGACGCCCATACCTTCACGGCCATTGTGGATGCGTGCGGGAAATGCGGCCAGGGCGGACTTGCGGCATCACTCTGTCTCAGATCTGCTGAAGGGACTGATGAGGCATGGGAAGCAGCACAAAGCCATCGATGGCGTGTTCTTCAATCGCTGACTGCGCTTGCCGGACGAGACGAGAAGCAGAGTTTCTATGAAGTGGAGGAACGATCAGTGGCCAGTGATGTGGCAGATGTGCTTGCAAGGGACACGGTCCAGGAACGTCCAGTATTTGTCACAGCGCGTGACAATGATCTCTGTCATGTCTCGGCTCGTGCACCGGGAACTTCGGACCTGAATCTAGGCAATCTGATCCATGAAGCGGCAGTACGGTGCGGCGGTTTTGGCGGTGGCCACCGGACGAGAGCCGGGGCTACGGTTGCCTGTTCGCGGATAGGCGAGTTCCGTGATACTCTTGCAAGGATGGGGGTGGCATGAAGGAAATAGAGGGGATAATTATCACCCGGCACCGTCATGCAGGATGTGTTGCCGGGGCTTTGAGCCCAGACCATCTCTCTGCGATGAGCACGATTGCCTGCGGCGATGAAGTCAGGACGAGGATAACTGGCAGGAAAATTCGTTCCCTCATTGCATCAACTGACGACTATCTTATGAATTGTGCAATTGCGGAGGATCTATGCAGGTACGCTTCCGATTAGACGCAGAGCTCCGGTTCAGCGCCCCCTTCTCACAGGAGGCTGAGGAGTCCTGCCGGGCTCTGATTGATGAGGCAAACAGGGTGCTGTTCATGAAGGGTGTCCCGAAAGGGGTGGATCGCAGCGAAGTGGGCCAGATCACGCGATCCGAGTTTTCGGGAAATACCCTCACCCTTACTGTTGAGAGCGGGGCATACACCAGGGCCCACGATGCACTCTTCCGGTTCAGAAAGCAGGTCGCCCCCTCACTCGGGAAGCACCGGCTCGGTATCCGCGAGATCGTAGTAACCGATTATTCGATTGAGCTTGAGGGAGCATTCCCGGAGAACTTCCGGACACCGGAACTTCCGTTCATCAAGAAGGCGGTCCTTTCCGGCCGGGTGCTCTCTGTCGACCTCGCCGTCTCTGCTTCGGATCTCGAGAATCGTATCCCTGACCGGCTGGTCAGGCTTTTCGAAGAAAAGATCGAGGCTGCGGAATATGGAGGAAAAGGAGAGCACTGGGAACTCATCTATGAGAGTGGAGCAAAAGCCCGCCATTTCGAAGGGGACCCGACCGCCGAGATGATCCAGCGGGGCTGGATCAAGCATGCACTCTCCCGCGGGCAGTGGATCCATGGACCGCAGTCAACCCAGCTCTTCCGGGCATTTGAACAGATCGTTGTCGACGAGATCATCAAGCCCATGGGATTTACCGAGATGATCTTCCCGAAACTGGTGCCCTGGGAAGTCTGGATGAAATCCGGTCATACGAAAGGAGTCTATCCTGAGATCTACTATGTATGCACCCCTAAAACGCGTGATGCTGCCTACTGGGAGGATATCGGCGATTACTTCAAGGTCACCGGTGAAGTCTGGGTCGATGAGATAAGAAACCGGATCGACGGGCCGATTGGGGGTCTCTGCTACGCCCAGTGCCCGTCATTCTGGCCGTTCCTGCAGGGAGAGACCCTGGCAAACGACTGCCTCCCCATCCGGATCTTTGACCGGAGCGGAACATCCCATCGCTACGAGAGCGGGGGGATCCACGGGATAGAGCGGGTTGACGAGTTCCACCGGATCGAGATCCTCTGGCTCGGTACCGCAGAGCAGACGGTGGAGACTGCAGACCTGTTGCATGACGCCTATACCCGTGTATTCGAGGATCTCCTCGAACTCGAATGGCGGTGTGCCAAGGTGACGCCCTGGTTCATGGCACAGGAAGGGATGATCGGTGCCGACAGCAGCTGCGGATGCGGCGGGCGGATAGGGACCACGGATTACGAGGCGCTGCTTCCTTACAGCAACAGCTGGCTCGAATTCCAGAATGTCAGCATTAACGGTGACAAATATCCGAAGGGATTTAATGTGAAAATCCAAAGTGGGGCTGACTGCTGGTCCGGCTGCTCCGGTATCGGCCTTGAGCGGTGGACTGCAGCATTTCTTGCCCAGAAAGGGCTTGATATTGAGAACTGGCCGGGTATCGTGGCGAAAAAGGTTGGAGAACCTAAAAATCTTTTCAAATTTCTCTGATGTGATAGTATGGCAAAGAAAAAACAGGTTGGACGAAGAGTGGAAGGCTGGAAAGCCAAGAGCTGGTATAAGATATATACCCCCGAAAGCCTCGGGAAGGCATACATTGGGGATACCATTGCAGGTGACCCCGAGAGCGTAGTTGGCAGGATCATTCAGACCACCCTCGGTGAGATACTGAATGATTATTCCAGGCAGAACGTGAAGATGAAATTGCGGATCTCGAATGTGGCAGCAGATGCGGCATACACCGAGTTTGTAGGGCATGAACTGACCCGTGATTACCTCCGTTCCCTGGTAAAGAGGAGGACAACCCGGATCGACAGCCATGTGCCGGTTCTTACCAAGGACGGGAAGATGGTGGATCTGTCGGTCACCTGTTACACTCTCACGAGGGCAAACCTGAGCCAGACCCATGCTATCCGGGGGCTTCTCTTTTCAAAAACCCAGGATCTCGCAAAAGAGGGAGATTTCAACGCTCTCCTCAATGGAATTGTCACAGGGGATATCTCGAAAGAGCTCTTTAAGACCATAAAGCCCCTCTTCCCTGTCCGCAGGGTTGAGGTAATCAAATCCAAAGTAGGGATCACCAGGGCAGCTTAATCGCCCTGGTGTCCTTTAGCCCCCTTTTTCCCAAGGAGTAGGTCCAATGGTGAAACATAATACTGTGCAGTCCGTATCTTTTCAGGATGACGGCACGAAAGGTCCTGCTCCTTATCATCGATGGTGTATCTGACCGGCCATGCAGTGAACTCGGTCGACTGACGCCTCTCCAGGCTGCACGGACTCCCATTCTCGATCGAATTACGGCTGAAGGAGTATCCGGGATTATGGATACTATTGGTCCTGGAATCCGCCCGGGATCGGATACCTCGCACCTGAGCCTCCTCGGATATCCCCCGGAACAATATTATACCGGCCGGGGTCCCCTTGAAGCAGCAGGGACCGGTATCAGCATGGAACCGGGGATGGTAGGATTCCGCTGCAATTACGCGACCATTGATGGGGCAGGACAGGTTATTGACCGGCGTGCAGGCAGGATCCACAATACCAGCAGGCTCTCCGGTGTAATTGAGGAGAGGGTTGATCTTTCCTCGTTCGGAGTGGAGGTGCTCTTCCGTTCCGGTGCTGGTCACCGCGCTGCGCTCGCCTTCAGGGGAGAGGAACTCGGGGCTTGTGTCTCCTCAAACGATCCGAAGAAGGAGGGTATTATTCCCCCAGCTTTCGTACCACTCAGTGATTCGTCAGCCGACAAAAAGACCGCAGAGGCGCTGAACGAATTTATCACGCAGTCGCTTCCTCTCCTCGCAGATCATCCCCTGAACCAGGAACGAAAGAAGCAGGGACTGCCCATGGCAAACATGATCCTTATCAGAGGTGCTGGGCAGATGGGCGATTATGAGCCTTTCCGCGAGCGCTACGGCCTTTCTGGGAGTGTCATTTCTGCAGCAACCCTGATAACCGGAATCGGGAAATCTCTTGGCCTCAGGTACGTCACTGTTGAAGGAGCGACTGGATCGTCAGATACGAACCTTGAGGGAAAAGTGAACGCCGCTCTTACGGAGTTGAAAGAACAGGATTTTGTGCTGCTCAATATCAAGGGAGCAGACGAAGCCGGCCATGACGGACGTGCGACTGAGAAGAAAAATTTCATCGAACGTATCGATTCTGCTCTCGAACCTCTGCTGGAAACCGAGGGATACCTCATCGTCGTCTGTGCCGATCACAGCACCCCCTGCAGCATCCGGGATCATAGTGCTGACCCTGTTCCGCTGGTCATCTGGGGCGATGGTGTTCGGACCGATTCGGTCATGCACTTCGATGAAATTGCCTGCGCAGAAGGAGGACTCAACCGGATATCGGGACATTCACTGATGCCGATCATTTGCGATCTGATCAACAAGGCAAAAAAATATGGGGCTTGAAGAGATGCAGCGAATCGCAGAGATCCTTGGCCTTGCGGAGGTCCATCTTATTGAACCTTCTTTCGCACTACTCCCGGATACCACGTTCACCGCTATCCTTGAAGAGTATGAAGGCAGCCAGGCCAGGCTCCTCATTGATCAGAATTCGGATCCACTCTGCATGGCAGTATGCAGTAAAGACACGTGGATTGCCGGGTGTTTTCACCTTCGCACACCGACCAGTGCGCTGATAGGACGCTTTGAGGATCTTGGAGGCGATATCTTCCAGGAGGAACGCGACATCTGGGAAGCTGCAGTCCGGGGCTATTACAGCCGGGAACTGGCACAAAATTCAATCCCTGCCCTCGAAGATCTGAATCCCTCCCGGATACTTCTCGTGGACTCCCTTGTTCGGGAGATCCTCGGAGAAGGAGAAGGGAGATCATGCCTTGACTGCGGGTGCGGGTCCGGAGTCGGATCCCTCGTCCTCCGGGAAAGAGGGTATCAGACCCTATCCTGTGATAACGATCCATCACTCATCTCCCTCGGATTCGCCAGAGGCAGGCTCGTTTTTGAGGAGACGATGCTGATCGATGCATCGCTCCTTCACCATTACATCGACCATTGTGATACCGGCCTCGGGCTCATGTTCGGTGAAATTCACGATTTCAACGCGGGGATGTGGGAGCACATTACCGGGGAGCTGATCACACTGACCGATCGCAGCCTCATCACCACAGGAACCGAGCAGGAGGCCAGCCGCATCAGGGCCTGGGCACATGAATCCGGGGCGGATGCAGAAATTATCGAAAATACACGGGATCCCATATATGACCGATGGATTTGTAGGATTTCCCACTGAAAACTAAAGCGAACGTCTCTCATTGCGAGGTAACTGGCCGGATCAGTGCTTCTCCCTCTTTCCTTTTCCCCGATCCTTCTTCCGCTCTTCCAGGGCGCTGCATTCAAGTTCGGTCAGGATATCAATCGGATCCTTGAATTTGACTGAGAGAGAGAGGATCTCGAGGAGGCGTTCCACGCCGATAAAATGTTCGGCCATCACCCTGGCGAGGGGCATCAGTTCGATCGTCCCGTTTGTCCGGCGGACCAATCCATTTTCGATGAGGGTGGGGAGTACGGGCTCAAGGGTTCCGATCATCTGGTTGTTGACATATTCCAGGTCGTTCTCGTTTCCCCCGCAGACCACTGCATTGGCAATATACTCTTCCGAGGTCTGTTCGAGGTCATGCTCAGGAGCTACTTCCTCCATCTCTCCCTTGAGAAGCCGCATCGCGACCTCTTCCTCGGTGAATGAGGACCCTCTTCCATATGTACCGCCTGGCTCGGCAAGGATGACCACTTTTCCGAGATCATGGAAGTCGGGCCGGCCGGCCCTCCCTGCCATCTGGTTGAATTCCTGGACCGTCAGCCATGAGATTCCCATGGCAAGAGAATCAAAAATGACCTGGGATGCAGGGAAGTCTACACCGGCACCCAGGGCGGCAGTCGTGATAACGGCTTTCAGCTTGCCGCCCAGGAACTTCGTCTCAACATCCCTTCGTTCCTGTGCGGTCAAGCCGGCATGGTATGCCGCATATCCCGGACCCATTGCATCCGCGATAACGTGACACCGGGCCCTTGAGTTCGTGAAGACTATTGTCTGGCCGAAAAATCCCTTGGATGACCTGTTCCTGAACTCTTCTTCGCAGAGTTTCTTCTCGGTCGGGATCTTCTGCTTGTGCTCAAGGAAAAGAAGATACCGCTCCAGTGAGACCGGCCGTTCATCATACCTGACAAGGGTTGCTCCGAGCTTCTTTGCCAGGATCTTCGGCATCCCGATAGTGGCTGACAGATACAGGAACTGGGCTTTGGGGGCAAGATACTTCAATCGTGCAATCAGGCCGTCAAGCCTGTGTCCCCGGTCCTGATCCTCAAGCATCTGGACTTCATCGATCACAACGGTCCCGATCTGCCTGAGGCGTGATCCCCTCCTGATGAGATGATCGATTCCCTCATACGTACCGACTATTACAGGTGCTCCCGTGTTCCGGTCTCCCGCCTGCCGGTTCTCTGGCAGGTTGATCCTGCTCTTCCCAATCATGATCCCGACATCGGTAAACCTCCCGTATCGTTCATTGAACCGCTGGTATTTCTGGACGGCAAGGGCTACCAGGGGGACGAGAAAGAGGAACTGTCCCCTTCCTTCGATGAGGTTCTTGATCCCCGCCATCTCCCCGATAAAGGTCTTTCCGCTCGCGGTTGCTGAAACAATAAGGAGGTCCTTTCCATACAACAGGCCTGCATCCACGGCCATCTGCTGGGCGGGCATGAGACAGGAGACCCCAGAAGCATCCACAAAAGCCCGGGGGAGGGGGAGCTCTTCGAGGCGTTCTGTCTTCTGTAATGGATGAGATTCCAGCCGATCAAAGAGCGTCTGGGACATTGTGATCTGATCAGGCTGGATGCTTGCAAGAACCCTGTCCACGTCACGGTATTTTAACAACATTTGTTCCATGTGGGACATGGACTGGCGCCCGATACGTCCCATATGTGCAAGTTCACGGCGGATTTCCCGTTTTGCACACTCCGGGCAGATTGATTCAGAACCCCGGTAACGGATTCCGGTTTTATCGCTCAGTGGGGTTATCCGCTCTTCGAGGAGACAGATCCGGCAGAGCTTCACCAGCGATGACGAGATTTGGAAATCTGCAAGGAACCTTCCGAAAATCTCGTCGCGCCGGGTGAGGAATACCTCACTCTTCCGGAGGGAGGCTATAAGGTCCTTTGTGGGAGTGTTGCGGTACTGCTGCTTGCTTCCCCATTTGAGCCGGTATTGAACGGGCCTCACTCCTTTCGGGGTTTCAGATATTTCTGCAAACGCAGTTCCCCGGATGCTGTGATTGTCGAGAAAGAGGATCTTGTAATTTCCTTTCTGGGGATGGACAATAACCCTCATGGAGTGACCAGATCATGGATGAGGTAAGATAAACCGACCCCTTCAAGCCTCTTCAGAAAATCGGTGAATTCTTCATCCACAATAAAAATGGCACAATCGATGCCGTGAAATGCCGCCTCGATGACCCCTTCCCGGGATCCGAAGAACATGTCAGGGATCCTTCCCGCCTTCTCCAGTGCCACATACGCCTCCAGGCCTACTGCTGCGACCATTTCAGCCTGGCTGGTGACGGCCAGGAGCTGTTCCTTCTTCACATTCTGCGAACCTCCCCTCTGGACCCGTGGCACTTTACAGACGTGAACTACTCCTTCGGTATGATCGATAATTCCCGACAGCCGGATGACGCCGACATCATCACCCTGACGGGCATCCATCAGGACGATCCCGGTTGCACTCCGGGGTTCACTCGCCGCATAGAGCCATCCTCCCTCCATATAGACACCGACCTCCTCCCCCTCTTTAAGATCATGGGCGGCGATAGCGGTCCAGGTCGAAACCTGCTGAATGATATCCCGCCTGATATGCCGGGCGTACGATTCAAGAGCTTCTGCATGGTTAAGAATCCATTCGATGCCGGACCGGGACACATCGTAACGTCCTCTCCCGTGCGCAGCAACCATGCCATCATCGACGAGTTCTCTGATATACTCTGATACTGCCTGAGGGGTCACACCTAGTTTGTCGGCAATCTCCTGCTGCCTGACTGCAGGCTGGTGCTCAGCAATCTCGACAAGGATCTGGAGCCGGGTTACTTCACGCTTGCTCCTGAGAATGGAAGAGAGGGGATCCTCACTGGCTTCGTTCAAGCAGCACCAGTCCCTGACCTTTCACATCCAGATGAGGGATCCTCTTTGCCAGACCCCTAATAAAAGTGGGACTGACCCCGAATTTGCGTGCAATATCATTGATGGAGTTGTTCCCCCCCGACAATTCCTCCTCTACCTTTTCAACAACGATGCGCAGTTGCTCATCATTGGATACCGCGATATAAAGAAGGTCGGAGAGATCAGTCAGGTTGCATTGGAAATTCGCCCTGAACTTATTGTAGGTAGCACGGAATTCCTTTACAGGGCGCTTTCCCGGCTCTGGCATCCTCCATTGTTCTTCAATGAGATTGCCCTTTTTCAGGATGCTGATGCAGTGACTTACCCCCTCTTCCTTAAGATGAGTACTCAACTCCTCTTCGGTCATCCATGACTTGTTGAGAAGATCATAGACCTGTTTATAGCATGAATTGTTAAAAGTGATGAGAAGGGGAATCAGTTCCACCGGATCATTCACTATCCTGATATGGCCTGACACGATAAAACCCACTTAGTATATGGCGCAGTAAATCCATAAAGTTTTGTAGGAATCCGATGCGCCGAAACGGGAAAATACTCGTCCGTGGGGTTGTCCAGGGCGTAGGTTTCCGTCCTTTTGTGTATGCCCGTGCACGGGAATACGGGATTTCCGGTCACGTGAAGAATCTCGGGAGTGAGGTTGAAATTTATGCGAAGGGGGATGCATTTGAGGACTTTCTCCTTTCCATACGTACGGGCCCTCCACTTGCCCGGATCGATTACCTTTCTGTAACACCCTGGGAAGGGCCATATCCCAAAGACTTCCTGATCCTGCCCAGCAGTCCTGGGACTATGTCCGGGATGATCCCTCCTGACATCGCAACCTGCGAGGAGTGTCTTGCAGATATCGACTCCCGCGGGGGAAGGTACCGGTCGTACTGGGCAACATCGTGCGTGAATTGTGGCCCCCGTTACAGCATCATCAACAAACTCCCGTATGACCGTGAACGGACCGTGATGCAACAGTTTCCAATGTGTGAGGAATGTGGTGATGAGTATGCCGATCCCTCTTGCCGCCGCCATCATGCACAGACCATCGCATGTGAACGATGCGGTCCTCATCTCATCCTGCTGGACCGCAATGGAAACACCGTAGATTGCCGGGATCTGATACAGGAGACGGCACGGCTTCTCGATTCCGGTGCCCTGATTGCAATTCGGGGAATCGGAGGATTCCATATCGCGTGCATTGAGGAATCCGCGGGGGAATTGAAGAGGCGTCTGGGAAGGTCGGAACAGCCCTTTGCGATAATGGTCAGAAACTCCGATTATGTCAGCCAGATCGCATGCGTCTCTAGTGAGGAGCGTCTTTTCCTCGATAGTGCAACTAGACCGATTATTGTTCTGGAAAAACGCGACCGGACGGCTCATACAGGAATCAGCAATCTCCATACCATCGGTTGTATGGTTCCGTATACCGGCCTCCACCACCTCCTTTTTTCGCACCTCACTCACCCACTCCTTGTCATGACGAGTGCAAACATGCCCGGGTATCCCATGATCACCGATATCGACAGGGCAATGGCCAGCATCAGTCGGGAGGTTGACTTTTTCCTTACCCATGACCGGAGCATCATCAACAGGTGCGATGATTCTGTGGTGAGGGATGGGTTCATCATCCGTCTCTCCCGGGGTATGGCGCCCAGACGGACCAGACTTCCCCTGGGAGAAAGGACGATACTTGCGGTCGGTCCTGAACTGAATTCCAATATCACCATCTACAAGGATGATGTTGCAACCACTTCCCCCCACATTGGAAACGTCAGGAATCCCGGGACTTATGAATACCTGAAGGAGACCATCAGCACCATGGGCAGGCTCCTTGGTGTAGAAACGTATGACCTGATCACCCACGACGCCCATCCCCAGTTTCTTTCCACCCGATATGCCCATGAGCTGGCTGAGGAAGGGGGAGTAAAGCTCGTTCCGGTCCAGCACCACCGGGCCCATGTTGCGGCTGCCACCCCTGATCCCTGCATTGGGATTACTATTGATGGAGTTGGATATGGCGATGACGGAACGATCTGGGGAGGGGAGATCTTTGCGGGTCAGATCCCTGACTATGAACGGATTGGCCATCTGGAGGTTGTTCCTATGCCAGGCGGCGATCTGGCGACAACCTACCCGGAGAGGATGCTCTACGGGATCCTGCCTGAATCCGATGTCGAAGAGATCCTCCTGTCACGCGGCTGGAACGATCTCGAACTGGACATCCTCAAAGCACAACTGGATAAAAGCCTGAATGTTGCCATGACGAGCAGTACAGGGAGGGTCCTTGACGCGGTCTCTGCACTCCTTGGAATATGCGATGAAAAAACCTATGATGGTGAACCTGCGATGAAACTGGAATCGGCAGCTGTTGGAGGAAGAGCCAGTGAGTGGGATCTGTCGTTTTTCCGCAACGGTTCCACTGAGGTGCTGTCCACTAGGAGCTTGATGAAAAGCGCACTCCGGGAATATAAGTCCATCCGGTCTGGTGACCACCATCACATTTCCGATATTGCCGCTTCGTTCCAGTATAACCTTGCGCGAGGGATCGCCGGGCTTGCGGTCCATGCAGCTCATGACTGGGGTATCCCCTTTGTTGTAGTTTCCGGGGGTGTTGCCTATAACAGGATGATACGGGAGACAATTATTGATCAGGTACGTAATGCGGGTCTTGAACTGTTTATCAATGCAGAATACCCACTGGGAGACGGGTGCATCTCATTTGGGCAGTGCAGGTATGCGGCTGCATTAGATACGTCAGCTTAAAAGTGCTCTGATCCAAGGCAATCGCTCATTTTTTATTGAAAAACCTGCGAGGCTGATCCTCTTGCCCCTTTGAGGGCAAGGGAGGATGCCTTGTCAATGACCTGACTGGATTTTTTTATTCTTGATGCAGATCAGGGAAAAGGGGAACATTCAAACCTGATGCACTACTTCCAACACTCCAATCAGGGGATTCCGGCCTCATTATTACCGGAGGATTTGAGGGTAGCATCCCCTTCCGATCTCATCTGTGGAAAGAGGATGACCTCCTTGATGGAACTCTGGTTTGTCACCAGCATTACGAGGCGGTCGATCCCAAGCCCCACTCCTCCCGTAGGAGGCATCCCGTAGCCAAGCGCGTTGATGAAGTCATAATCAAGCATCTGGGCTTCCAGGTCGCCTGCTTTCCTCATGTCATCCTGCTTCTGGAACCGGGCGAGCTGATCGAGAGCGTCATTCAGTTCCGAGAAGCCGTTTGCAATCTCCATCCCGCAGATGAACAGCTCGAACCGTTCGGTGAATCCCTCCTTTGAACGGTGCTTCTTTGCAAGGGGGGAGTTCTCGATCGGGAAGTCATAAATGAACGTGGGCTGGATGAGCTGCCCTTCCACCATCTCTTCGAAGAACAGAACCAACAGTTCCCTCCAGCTAGTCGCTGCCTCATATCCCTCAATCCCTTTGTCCCTGGCAATCTTCTTCAGATCCTCAAGGCTGTACGCCCGCGTATCCAGTCCCGCAAGCTCCTTAACCGCATCTTCCATAGACATTTTCCGCCATGGAGGGGTGAAATCGAGCGGTTCTCCCCCAAATTCGATCCGGTAGTTCCCGCAGATGGTGTGGACAAGATGTGAGACGATACCCTCGGTGAGAGCCATCATATCGTTGTAGTCCCGGTATGCTTCGTATATCTCGACCATCGAGAACTCTGGATTATGCCTGGTATCAATATCCTCGTTACGGAAGTTCCTCGCAATCTCGAAGACCTTCTCAAATCCACCTATGACGAGTCGCTTCAGATACAGTTCCGGGGCGATACGCATGAACAGGTTCTGGCAGAGGCAGTGGTGGTAGGTAGTGAACGGCCGGGCATTGGCCCCGCCGTAGACGGGCTGAAGGATCGGTGTTTCGAACTCGAGGAATTCACGTCCGGTAAGATAAGAACGGATCTCAGAGATCAGGAGGCTCCTTATCCGGAAGGTCTCCCGGACCTCAATATTCATGATGAGGTCAAGATACCGCTGGCGATATCGTTTTTCCACGTTGGTCAGGCCATGGAATTTTTCAGGGAGAGAGTTCAGTGACTTTGTCAGGAGAACAATATCATCGACCCAGATAGTCAGTTCACCAAGCTTAGTCCTAAAGGGATAACCGCCGATACCGATGATATCGCCCCGCTCAATGAACCGGGTAAAAAAATCAAAGTGCGCCTCCCCAATATCATTCTTCCTGATGTAGAGCTGGATTCGTGCCCCCTCGTCACCAAGGTCAGCAAAGATCGTCTTGCCGTGGTTCCGGACTGTATAAAGGCGTCCTGCGGTGACAACACGATCCTCGCTCCTTTCGTGACCCACTGCTGAAAACTTCTCCCTGATCTCCGTGATCCTCTCTTTTCTCTCAAACACCGGGGGGTAGAGAGAGTAGCCTTCACTGCGCAGCTGATCGAGTTCCTCGATCCGGTTCTGGTCAAACTCGAGACCCGTATCTCTGAAATCCATGCCCATACTCCCTGACCTGGTCCGTGTCCAGGAAACGCACCTCTCCCTATCAGGACAGGAGAAGTGATTGATTGTCCCTCAAATGTTCCCCGCCAGATGTATTAATGGTTTATAAAAAACAGAGGAGCATATTCCACGGGCATTCTACCTTGAGGATGCTGATTGAATCCTTACCCTTCCTCAGATGAGCGCACGGAGATACTCATATTCCTTTTAATCTCATCGACTGCTTCATCGATAATCTCCTTGACTCCCTCCAGCTCGTTTCTATACGCTCGTCTCAACGGCACAAGGGCTCTTGGATCCCCAACCTTCCCCAGTGCCCAGGCTGCTTTCTGCCTCACTCTCCAGTCCTCGTCATCAAGTGCGAGGATGAGCGGCTCAACCGCTCTGTCATCCCGGATTCTTCCAAGGGTCTCGGCTGCTCTCCAGCGCCTCGAAGGATCTTCATCATCAAGCATGGCGATAAAGTGCTCAATCCGCCCGCTGTCCCCATTCATCCCTGTCCAATCACTCCTCTCACCAGATATTTCATCGCACTCAATCGATACAATGTTATCCGGCATCCATAGCATGGAAAATCGCCCATGCCTCCATCATCACAACCGGGATTGGCATGAGACATTTCCCTTTCCAATCCTTATTAAGGGATCTCTGTCCAAACCACTAAAATGAGCAGACTGATTTGACAACAAATGATGGATCCATGGGAGTCGCATGACTGAACCAATAATCTCAGTGAAAGAGCTCTTCCATCAATACGGGGATTTTACCGCAGTTGACGGAATTAGTTTTGAGGTATCCGAAGGGGAGATATTCTCGTTTCTCGGACCAAACGGGGCCGGCAAGAGCACGGCAATCAACGTCCTGATCACGCTCCTTCCCCTACAGCAGGGATCAGCCACCGTTGCCGGCTTTGATGTGGTAAAGGATCCGGAGCAGGTCAGGGAATCCATCGGCATTGTCTTCCAGGATGTCACCCTTGATCGGGACATGACCTGCCGCGAGATCCTCGAATTCCACGGTAACCTGTACAAGATGCCGAACGCCGAGCGGAAGGATCGGATCGAAGAACTCCTGGCGCTCGTCCAGCTAGAGAACAAGCAGAACACCCGTACCAAAAACCTCTCCGGCGGGATGAAGCGCAGACTCGAGATTGCCCGCGGACTGATGACACGCCCAAGGGTGCTCTTCCTCGACGAGCCGACCATCGGTCTCGACCCCCAGACCCGGATGAGGATGTGGGAGTACATCAAGGCGGTGAACCGGGAAGGCACGACGATATTTCTCACCACCCACTACATGGATGAAGCCGATCACCTGAGCGATCGGATCAGTATCATCGATAAAGGACAGATCATTGCTACCGGAACACCATCCGAACTGAAAAATACTCTCGGTGAGGACCTGATCTACCTCGAGACCAGCGATGGTGACAGGACCAGAAAAATCCTTTCAGGCATGGAAATGGTGAAACATATCACGCAGAAACCGACTGGGATCGTGGCCATGCTGAACGGCGATGGTACAAAGATACTTCCGATGATCATCGAAGCTTTGTCGCGGGAAGGGATCAGGGTTAGCACGGTCAACCTGAAAAAACCCTCAATGGACGATGTGTTTGTCCATTATACCGGCCGGGAGCTTCGCGACGAAGGTGCAGAAAAGCCCTCCATGGCGGTAACCCGTGCAGGCAGGAGGTAGCCGATGCATCTTGGATTTCTCACGATATTCTGGCGGGACATGCTCCGGTTTTACCGGTTCAAGACGTTGCTCATCTCCTCACTGGTCCAGCCTGCGTTATGGATGGCTTTTTTCGGAATAGCCATGTCTTCCAATTTCAACCGCTTCACCTCAGAGATACCTCCCCTGCCCGGAGTGCCCACGGTTGACTATCTCACCTTCATGGCTGCGGGGGTGATCGCGATGACCACGCTCTTCACCAGCCTCTTTGGCGGGATGAGTCTCCTCTTTGACAAGAACTGGGGACTTATGCGTGAGATCTTTGCAAGCCCGCTCCCGAGGAACCATATCATCTTCGGGATAGCCCTCTCCGGGATGACCAAATCCTTCATTCAGGCGATCATCATCATGGTGTTTGGCATCCTGATCGGGGCCCAGTTCTTTTTTGGGTATACCGTAATTGAAACAGTATTGGCCATCGTCGGAATCCTCCTCTTTGTTGCTGTCTTCTCCCTCGGATTCCTCTTCCTCTCCGCTGCAATTGCGATCTCGCTCGAGAGCCCTGAAGGGATGCAGGGGATCATGACCCTGCTCACGATGCCCATATTCTTTGCAAGCAATGCACTATACCCGATAGATGCATTTCCCCCTGCACTACAGGCAGTATCCGTGATTAATCCGCTCACGTACCTGGTGACAGGGATCCGTTACTTTGCGATCGGGGATGATTTCCAGGCGATAGGAATCCACTACCAGTTCACACCATTCCAGATTGTTTTTGCCTTCCTTTTCCTGGTGGGATTCGCGGCAGTTATGTTCGCTATTGCATGGTGGAGGTTCAGAAAAGCGGTGGTCACCTGATAGTTAAACCGCCGGAACCGATCCACCAGGATCCGTGAGAAAAATTTCCACAGTCCCGAAATCCTGCAAAAATTCGGGGTAGCGGTAATAATCGGCAAAGGCCATTTCACGGAGAATCTCTGGCGAGAGAGCCGAGGCAAATTTCCAGGTCTCCGGGCCAGGGGTTCTGAGCCCTTTTGCACCGGAATCGGTTCTCCTCGCCTGCAGCCTCATGAGCAGGTCGTAGATGGTGGAAGACACACCCACCTTCCCGGCATTTTTGATCGTTACGGAGAAATCATGGTAACTCACCGTAAGTCTTCTATCAGATTCGGACCGGATCAGGCTGGCGAGTATCCCGTTGAACAGCCTGCCCCTGAAGGTGAGGATGGTGACATCATAGTTCCTCTTTCCCGGTTTCTCCAGAATACAAATTCCCCGGGGGATAAGCTCAGGCAAAGCATCGATGATACCGGAAATAAGTGCTCTTTCAGGTTCGGGCAGGGGGAGCATCGATCCCCCGGTTGAGAGGATCCGGCCGACTGCCTGGCAGACGACGGGGGAGTACCCCGTCTTTCCACCGGTCCAGAATATTTCGTTCTTCTCCCCTTCACCAGGGACAACCACAACCATCTCGTGGGATTCGTCACTCTTCACGAAGGTCCAGTGCTTGCCCCCGAGGGTGAAGCTCTTCCGGTTCTTCCCGGCGACGAACCGTGCGTCAAGTGTCCCTATCATCTCGCCATCAGGGGTCACCGCACGGAACTCACTCCCTCCTTTTATGACTGAGAAGAGGTCCTTCCAGTTGGATCTCCCGAATGACGCCTCTGCCCCCGGCCCGGGCATCAGCATGTCCCCATCACCGACCAGGATGCCGGAGTCGTCAAGAACACCAAGCAGCGCATCGATCTCCCGGGGTTTTATCCCCCTAAAGGCAAAGAGACCCCTGACAAATCTCCTGATATGGGACCACGAGGTCCTCCGTTTCCTGACGATCTCGAGCAGGACCTGCTGGACGAGCACATTATACGGTTTTTTGGGAGGATGTAGCGGCTCCACTTCCTTTCTGCTCGCTGATTCGATCACGGCAACCATGCAGAGGAGTTCGCAGGCATCCTTCAGGATGCAGGCGACATAGGGAGGCTTCCCTCTTCTTCCGCTCCTTCCCATCCTCTGGAGGAACGAGGAGACACTGGGGGGGGGGCCGATGCAGACCACCACATCGAGATTCCCGATATCGATACCCAGCTCAAGGGTGCTCGTGCAGATGATACAGGAACTCTCAGATTCAGAGAACGCCCTCTCGGTCTCACGCCGCATCTCCGGAGACAGGGATGAATGATGGACCAGCAGCTGATCGACCCTGCCGGCGAGAGCGGTGTTCACGGCCTCGGCATCACTCCTGCTGTTTACAAATACCAGCGCTTTCTTCGCTCGGACAATCCGTGCGAGAGCACTGGCCCTTGCGGATTCCTTCTCCTCAACTACGAAGGTAAATCTCTTCGGTTGAGGGGGCGCAGAGATACGGACCAGCACCTCCCCATGCCTGCTCCCGGACAGCCATGAAAGGATCTCTTCGGGATTTCCTACTGTGGCAGAAAGGCCGATCCGCTGGATTTTTCTCCCTGAAATCCGGTCCAGGCGATCGATCAGCACCCGCATCTGGACACCCCGTTCCGACTCCACGAAGGCATGGAGCTCGTCAATGATGAGGTAGCGGAGGTTAGCGAGCCCGAGAGAGAGCTCCCGCTCCATGAGGAGTACTTCAAGGGATTCAGGTGTGATCATCAGGATATGCGGAGGTTCATTGTCCTTCCATGCCCGGTCACCCTTCGGAACGTCTCCATGCCATTTCATGACCTCAAGTCCGGTTGGCAGGCAGAAGCTGGAGAACCGGTCCTCCTGATCGTTGATCAGTGCCTTGAGGGGGGCAAGATAGAGGGCAGCAACCCCTGAAAATCCACCCTTTAAAATCCCATCCACAACAGGGATGAGTGCTGCCTCGGTCTTTCCTCCTGCAGTCGGAGCGATGACCAGGACATCGTTCCCGCCACTTACGGCTTCGTATGCCTTCTCCTGCACAGCCCGGAGTTCGCTCCATCCGATCCGGTGAGCAAGGACCTGTCTGAGCCCCTCGTGCAAACGGGAAAAGGTATCCATGTATGCTACCACCATATGGAGCTGGACGGTTCATGTGGTTTTCGGCCGGTGAAATACGGTTGTCCTGATCTGGCAAAGAGACACCATTCCTTGGAAGTTTGAATTTATCCGGATACCCCCAAAGCAATCCTCCAGGGATCAGGGTGTATTCCCGCATGAGTGAACTGGGGTGATTCCTTTGTTTAGCTTCGGAACAATTGAAAAAGGCTTAAATAGAAAAAAGAGTGACCTGAAAGATCAGGTAAACCGGAATGTCCCGCTTACAGGATATCAACTCACAATCGATCCTGCAGCAATCATCCGTATTTTTTATTTTTTTCTTTAGGTAGGGGACCAGCTTTTCGAGCCGGTTCCCCTGTAATGGACACTTCATGAGATTACCAGAAGGTTTGTAACATGTTTGGAATCCCTGACCCGCAGATCTGGATCGCGTATCTGCTCTGCCTAGCACTCGCCCTTGCCTGTATGATTTACGGTTACGCGTACTGGAACAAGGGAGGCGACTGACGAATGGCTGTCAGCACTACCATGGTCGTTGTTGTCACTGCAATCTATGTGGTGATCATGCTCATCCTGGGCTATATCGGATACAAGAAAACCAGGAATACTGAGGATTACCTTGTCGCCGGCAGGAATGCCCATCCTGTCGTGATTGCGCTCTCGTACGGGGCGACCTTTATCAGTACCTCTGCCATCGTCGGTTTTGGCGGACAGGCAGCAAACCTTGGGATGGGGTTGATCTGGCTCACGGTCTTCAATATCGGGGTGGGGATCTTGATCGCTTTTGTCGTCTTCGGAAAAAAGACGCGGGAGATAGGGCAACGGCTCAAGGCTATCACATTCCCGGACCTGATGGGGAAGATCTACCAGTCCCAGTTCATGCAGGTTCTGACCGGGGTGATCATTCTCATTGGCATGCCCCTTTATACCGCAGCAGTGCTCATCGGCGGAGCCCAGTTCATCAAGGAGACGCTCGGGATATCCTATGGCATTTCTTTGATCGGTTTTGCACTCATCGTGGCCATTTATGTCGTATTCGGTGGCCTGATCGCGGTCATGTACACTGACGCGGTCCAGGGCGCCATCATGCTTGTCGGCATGACATTCCTCCTCATTGCCACCTATCTCCTCCTCGGAGGAGTTTCCGTGGCCAATACTGCACTGACAAACATGGCAGATCTGGTCCCGGTCAAGCTGGCAGAGCAGGGGATGAACGGCTGGACCGTAATGCCCGATCTCGGATCGCCCATCTGGTATACGGTCATCACCACCCTGGTGCTTGGAGTGGGGATCGGTGTCCTTGCACAACCCCAACTGGTGGTCAGGTTCATGACGGCAAAGGACAACCGGTCCCTCAACAGGGCCGTGCTGGTCGGTGGCCCCTTCATCCTGATGATGACTGGTGTGGCTTTCACGGTCGGCGCCCTCACGAACGTGTACTTCTACCAGACCCAGGGCAAGATTTCTGCCCAGGTTGCTACGGCCGGCAATATCGACACGATCATTCCCATATTCATCAACAGCGCCATGCCAGAGTGGTTCGTCGTGCTCTTCATGGTGACCCTCCTCGCCGCGGCGATGTCAACCCTGTCATCGCAATTCCATGCAATGGGAACAGCCCTGATCTGCGATGTATGGGGAAGGGGGAGGGAATGTGCCCTCTCGCTTCGTGCAAACCAGGCAGGAGTCCTTGTGATGATCATTCTGAGTGTTATCATCGCATTCCTGATGCCGGGGAGTATCATCGCGATTGCAACGGCAATGTTCATGGGGCTTTGTGCATCTGCCTTCCTCCCCATTTTCGCTGTTGCGGTGTACTGCAAGAGACCGGATCCACTTGCTGCGAAAGCAAGCCTTATTGTCGGAGCACTTGCCTGGTTCATCTGGGCTTTCTTTGTCAATACGAAGTATGCAGCCGTGTTCGGCCTCTCAAAAGCCCTTCTTGGTACAGTGGGTATCCTTGGATATCCCTGGAGTGCCATCGATCCGATCGTTATCGCGCTCCCCCTTTCAGCGATTACCATTCTCTCTCTCCAGTATATGCGGGGAGGATGCGCAGCGGAAGCGCAGACTGCCTGATACCCCCCTTTTTCTGGCTCCGCATTTTTCACCTTTATTCCCGACCGAGCGGCGGCCATGGGGGTTTATTTGAAGATCTTCCGCCACTTTCATTGTGGACACTTGTGCCCCTCAAGGGAATCATGTGATTTTAATAAGATATCGGGATTCTTTCGATAAAACAGGGAGAATGTTCAGAAATCCTGGCGCCATCGGTGATACAGGTGATGATCCACTCCGAATACGTCAAGAGTTTTCCCAACGATGTGGTCGACCAGGTCATCGATCGTTTCAGGTCGGTAGTAGAATCCAGGGGCAGCCGGGAGAATGGTAACCCCTGATTCGGCCAGGGTGACCATATTCTTCAGCTGGATCAGATTCAGGGGGGTTTCTCTCGGAACAAGGACGAGCGGACGCCGTTCCTTGAGCGTGCAGTCAGCGGCCCGGAGGAGGAGGTTATCGGCAAATCCGCACGCGATACCGGCCAGGGTTTTCATACTGCACGGAAGGACCACCATCCCCATCGTCCGGTACCCTCCGCTTGCAAGCACTGAAGTGAAATCACTGTTATCATGGCACCGTGTTGCAAGATCCCTGACCTGCTCAACACTCCGGCTTGTCTCGATCTCCACCATTTTCTCGGCCATACCCGTCATCACAAGATCGGTCTCGATTTTGAGGTCGTGCATGACCTCGAGCATCCGGATACCGTAGATGATACCGCTGGCCCCGGAAAGCCCCACAATCAGGCGCATGGGATTCACCATCTCATTATGATACTGCAACCTGGTGATATAATAGGATGGATAGTGGTGATGTTGCAGAATCACGGGTCAGGGGAGGTGAAATGCTTTCTTGATCCGGGCCTTCAGAGCCTCTTTCGGATAAGCCCCCACTACCATATCAACTGCCGTCCCGTCCCTGAACAGGATGATAGTCGGGATGGCGGTGATTCCAAATCCTCCCGCGATACCGGGATTTTCGTCGGTATTGCACTTTGTAAAGGTAACGGTGCCGGCAAATTCGCGGGAAAGTTCTTCAATCACCGGAGCAACCATCCTGCATGGCCCGCACCACTCAGCCCAGAAATCAATGACAAGAAACGGATTGGCCGAAAGCAGCTGTCGGAAGTTTGCGGCATTGACAGGATGTATGATGGGGACCTCTGCCCCATGGAGATGCTCCGTCATCTCACGGAGTTTCTTTTCCCTGATACGCTGCAGCTCATCATCCATGAAATCCTTTTGGTGGTAGACCATTTAATCCCTGCCCAGAGAGATCTGTCCCAGACTACAGGAGTAAACTATATGTCCCGAGATTGTCAATATTATACTCCTGCCGGAAGCGAGGTGGGGTAGTCAGGATATCCCGACGGGCTCATAACCCGTAGACCGATGGTTCAAATCCATCCCTCGCTATTCTTTTCATCGAAAACAAGCGATTGTAAAACATTTGTTTGCACTCAAGAAGACGTAAAAAGTGTATCTTTCACTTCTCTTTAAGAGGAATTACTGTAAAATCTGCACATTGGATAACGCGAGAGATGAAATTGGGATGTCAAACATTAATTTCAATACTAAAGCTCATTTGTACGAAAAAAATGCCATCATCCAAAAATTAGCTTCAGATGTTTTGCTAAGTCTATTATCTATCCAAGACGGGGAGGATGTACTTGATGTGGGATGTGGATCTGGGGGTGTAACAAAAAAAATTGCCCTTCTTACAAACGGAAGCGTTGTGGGCACAGATATCTCAGAGGGCATGATCAACGAAGCAATCCACAACGGCTGTGATCAACAAAATCTCAGTTATTTCGTTAAAGACGCCGAATGCCTGGGATTTTCTAATACTTTTGATGTCATCTACTGCAACTCCGCTTTCCAATGGTTCCCTCATCCTGAAAAGGTACTTGTACAGTGTTTTACAGCACTGAAACCCGGTGGCCGGATGGGTATCCAGGCTCCGGCCACAACGATGTACTGCCCCAATTTTATCCGTGCCATTGAGAAAGTAAGGACCAATCCGTCCACCAGGGAGATATTCAATTTTTTCAAAAATCCGTGGTTCTTTTTGGAGGGCGCGGTGGAATACCGCCAGCTTTTCAGAGATTGTGGATTTCATACCGTACAATGCGAATTCAAAGAAGAATCAACCCGCCATACAGCCGATGAGGTGTATACCATTTTCCAATCAGGGGCAGAAAATGGTTATTTAAACCAGTCTTTTTATCAGGTTCCATTAACGGATGACTATATCGAAACCTTTCGGATGCTGGTAAAAGAATCAATAAAAGAACAGTCAGATGAATCCGGTATCGTGAATTTGAAGTTCGTGCGAGTTTATCTGGCTGCATATAAAGACGACCAGAAAACGAGGCGTCAGGGGTAGTGAGTAAAGCGGATATATATTCCAAAAAGGGTAAATGTCATTTATCCCCTGAATCCAATACAGAGAGTTATAATTTCAATATTTAATCCCGAAAAAAATGCAGGATTAGACCGATGGTTCAAATCCATCCATCCCTCGCTACATTCTATTAAAAAAGTTTTGCGCAAAGGTCGTTATTCAAAGAGCTCGAGCTTTGTCTGGTAGGTCCCGTCAAGGAAATCTATTGCGGGAGGTTGTGACTGTTCCCCTGTAATGGAAACCGGGTAACACCCGGTCAGACATCCTGTGCAGAGGTGTTTTCTTTCTATCCCGATGGATTCAACCAATGCTTCGAGGGAGATATGGTGGAGGGAGTTTGCCGTGATTCGTCCCCGGACTTCTTCCTCGTTCTTGTCGCTGGCAATCAGTTCCTGACGGGTGGGGATGTCAACACCAAGATAGCAGGGTGCCTTGATGGCCGGAGATCCAATCCTGACGTGCACCTCTTTTGCACCGGCGTCGCGGATGATATTGATGATTCTCCGGGACGTGGTCCCCCGGACAATACTGTCATCGACGAGGACTATCGATTTTCCTTTTAGGTGATCGCCAATCGGATTCAGTTTCATCCTGACGGCCTTCTCCCGCTCAATCTGCGAGGGCATGATAAAGGTCCTTCCCATGTACCTGTTTTTCATGAGACTTTCTACGAACGGGATATGGGATGTCTTTGAATATCCGATAGCATATGCAGTCCCTGAATCCGGGACCGGGCATATGGAATCGGCATTGACGGGAGCTTCTTCATGGAGCTTTCCTCCGATATTCCTTCTAACATCATAAACAAGGGCACCATCAAGAATCGAGTCGGCCCTTGCAAAATAGATGTATTCAAAGATACAGTGGGCGCGGCAGTCCGACACTGCTATCTGCATGGCGCGCATTCCATCCTCATCGATACATACCAGCTCCCCGGGTTTCAGATCACGAAGGAACGTCCCACCAAGGGCATCGACCGCCACACTCTCCGATGCCAGAACAATCCCCTGGCTGGTCTTTCCGATACACATGGGCTTGATTCCAAGCGGATCCCTGAATCCGTACAGTATCCCGTCCATCATCAGGACAACAGAATACGAACCTTTAAGTATCCGCATGCACCGGTGAACTGCGTCCTCGATGCATCCCGATGTGCTCATCTCGTCAGTGATCACCTTTGCGATCAGCTCGGTGTCCGTGGTCGTGCAGAAGATTTGCCCGCGTGCCTCGTATTCGTCTCTGAGTTCGCAGGCATTCACGAGGTTGCCATTATGGGCAATGGAGATGATGTGATCACGAAAAAGAAAATTGAACGGCTGTGCGTTCTCCGGCTTGTTTGCTCCGGTCGTGGGATACCGTACATGCCCTATTCCAACATCGCCTTCAAGCCCCCGCAACAGTGCTGGATCGAAGACTTCGGCAACAAGACCCTGGCCCTTGTGTTTATAGAGCTGAACCCCATCAAAAGTGGAGATCCCTGCGCTCTCCTGCCCCCTATGCTGAAGAGCAAACAATGCATAATAGAGTGAGAACGACACACCGCCAGCATCCCTGATGCCAACGATTCCACACATGATCGCTCTCTAATGGGTCGGGATCTTTGGTCTCTTGTTTATCCAGTTGTACTTCCTCATCCGCGTGCTTTTACCAAACCCGCATGCAGAACAGGTCCGGTGCCGCAGGTGATAGGAGATGCTCCCGCACCTTCTGCAGGCAATATGGACCTTGCCTGAACGCTTTCCCATTGATGGAGTGCCCTTTGACATGCTTCACCTTCCGCACAATCATTCCATGGATGGAGAGATATAGATCACATTGTCGCCGCGGACGATGAGGGTCCCGACGCTCCGCGCCTGTCCACCCTCAACCTCTTCAGCTTTATCCAGTACAAGGTTCATATGGACGTCATATCCCTGCAATACGCCACGAAGTTCCCTGCCGCCCTTGAGGGAGACGATTACGGGTTGCCGGTTCAGCACCTGATCCAAAATATCCAACGGCCGTTTTGTCATACGAATTCCCTGTGTTCCATCACTGTGGAGTAATATATGTGCGTAAGAAAGATACTTAAAACTTGGCGAGCGCCCGGGCTCCCTCAAGGAAGTGTACCTGTCTTATCGCACTCATATACACCACTCTTGCTGAAATGCTTTTTCATGATCGGGACGAGAAATATATGGAACGCGATGGCGAAGATCACCGGGAGAAAAAGGCACAGCATCAGGAAATCACAGGCATCAGCCCTCTTTGCCGGGCTTTGTGCCCAGATAGGGGAGTCCGCTGCACTCTTCATGAGCGATCGGGTCGAAATACTCGAGACGAATGCAGGGTTTGCGCTGTACCTCATCGACAAGAAACCCCAGCTCATGGATTCGGGGGAGTGGGTCTTTCCCACCCTTCAAGGCCTGCTCGAACATCCCTTTCCGGAACGGCGGATTGTTGTCGATTCGGGGGCGGTCCCTTTTGTTGTCAACGGGGCAGATATCATGCGGCCCGGAATTGTATCAGTTACTGAAGATGTGAAGGCAGGCTGTCCCGTACAGGTGGTGGAAGAGCGGCATGGAAAACCACTTGCGCTTGGTGTTGCCCTTTATGATGCTGGCGATCTGATGGGGAAAACATCTGGGAAGATGGTAAAAACATTCCATTATATCGGTGACGACCTCTGGAACGTGGAATTTTAGGAGCGGTAAAATCCTCTAGGAGTAATACCAGCCATGAATACCGTCATTTTTGAAATAGATACTATTAAATAAAAAATAAAAGACATTTTTCCCCATGGTAAAGTTTCTCGATTCGATTCTGGGCAAGTCAACCCCCTCCACTGAGGATGACTACATGGATCTCGACCTTGAGGCTTTCGAACAGGCCGAAGCGTCAGCCCCTGCCATGTTTGTTAAGATAGCCGCAATAGGAGATATCAAGGACAGCCCGAGGATAAAGGATGAGATCTACAACGGGAACGTCGTTATCGCCGATATTTCACGCCTCAAGATGGACAAGGTCATGTACGAAAGAGTATTGAAGGACTTAAAAGAGGTTGCCAAGGACGTGAACGGGGATATCATCGGTCTCGGTGACCAGAGATATGTGGTCATCACCCCGAACTCGGTGAAGATCTCCCGTGACAAGATCGGAGGGGTCGAATAGGTGCGGACCCTTGTACCCGGTCCGTGCCCTGTCTGTCAAACCGAGATACCATATCTGTACCAGACTGATGAGATCCCCTATTTTTCAGAGATTCTGATCATCTCTGCGCTCTGTCCCTCCTGCGGCTATCGTCTTGCTGACACGCAGCTGCTCAAGCATACTGAACCTTCGCGCTGGGAACTTATCATCGAATCTCCCGATGATATGATGATACGGGTGGTCCGGAGCATGACCGGCACCATCTCGATACCTGAGCTAGGGGTCAGGATCGATCCCGGCCCCGCGTGTGAGGGATTTGTCTCAAACGTCGAGGGAGTACTGAATCGTATCGGGAAAGTCCTCCAGAGCCTCCTCTCATGGGCGGAGACTGCTGATGAGCGTAAGAGGATAAGATCGCTTCAGGGATCGCTTGAGATGGTGAGGGAGGGCAGGCTCACAGCCACACTTGTCATCGAGGATCTTTCAGGAAACAGTGCCATCATTGCTGACAAGGCAAAGGTCTGCAGGATAGAGGTGATCGAGGATGACCTCGAAGAGCTCTCCTGATTCCATCACGTGAATTTCTCACCCGACAGCCTGATACCCGGCTGTTCGGTTATTATTCCCACGGGTCGGGCATCCGGGACCCGAGCGGCAATGGCCGGAAGGCTGCTCTCGGGTGCGATGAGGGTATAGCCCATACCCATGTTGAAGGTCCGGTACATCTCCCGGTCACTGACCGAACCCGCTTCGCGGAGCCATCGGAAAATTTCCTGCGGCTCTATCGGGTTGTCGATGCTGAAACCAAACCTTGTTATCCGGTTAAGATTATGCAGACCGCCCCCGGTGATGTGGCACATACCGGTCACCACCGTCTCCCTGCAGATGGGAAGCACTTCTGCATAGATCCGGGTTGGGCAGAGGAGTTCCTGGCAGATCGTCTTTCCATTGGAGAGCCGCTCCTCCCATGCTTCGTGGGAATCGACAATCCTCCGGGCGAGCGTCAGCCCGTTGCTGTGGATTCCTGATGATGGAACCCCGATGATGAGATCCCCGGGAACAACCCGGTCGCCGGTGATAATCTGCCCCTTTTTCTGGATGCCAAGACATGTTCCCGCAAGATCGAGACCGGCAACAAGATTTTTCAGGGTTGCAGTCTCTCCTCCCACGATATCGATATTTGCCTGCCGGGCCCCTTCGTTCAAGCCTCTGCCGATCTGGGCCATTTTTTCAATCGATATGGAATCCGTGGCGATATAGTCTACGAAGGCGACGGGTTCCATGTTCATGACGTACAGGTCATTCACGTTCATGGCAATACAATCAATACCGACACTACTCCAGTCCTGTGCCCTGTCGGCAACGAGCATTTTTGTCCCCACCCCATCCACGGTGAGCGCAAGAGACATTTCACCAAAATCGATGAGGCCGGCAAAATGCCCCACACTTCCCATCATCGAGAAACGGCCCTTCCTCCTGAATGTCAGCGCTGCAATCAGCGCCCTGATTCCCGCTGCTTCCTGATCGATATCCACACCAGCATCCCGGTATGAGAAGGATTCAGGCATAATCCTCCTCTGACAACCGGAACTCATCATGGAGGATCCGGACTGCCTTCGGACCGTCTGCCTGTTTCACGACAAAGGAGATATTTACCTCAGAGGACCCCTGTGAGATCATCATCACGTTCACCCCCCCGTTCCCGAGAGCCGTGAATATCCGGCCACCCGTCCCTTTGGCGCCTGCCATCCCGGAACCGACAACGGCGACAGCACAGACGTCCCGGTTGGATGTCACCTCCCGGACGAGCCCCTCTTTAACGATCGATGCCAGTGCTTCGGTAGCGATCGTGAGCTGACTCTCATCAATGATCAGGGAAATATTGGCCTCGCTCGAACCCTGCGAGATCATCATTACGTTCACCTCATTTTCAGCGAGTGCGGAGAAAATTGCCTTCGCCACCCCCGGGCGTCCGATCATCTGTGCCCCGCAGATATTGATCAGAGCTACCTTGTCGATGTAGGTCAGCGCTTTTACCACCCGGCTGTCGCGTTTCTCGCCCCTGACGATTGCTGTTCCGGGGTGAGAGGGATTGAAGGTGTTCTTGACCCGCACGATGATATTCTTTTTCATGGCAGGTTCGATGGATCGGGGATGCATCACCTTTGCACCAAAGAACGAGAGCTCCATCACCTCAAGGTAGGAGAGGGACGGTATCACCCTTGCATCAGGAATCAGGCGGGGATCGGAGGTCATGATTCCATCGACATCGGTCCAGATCCAGATCTCCCCGGCGTCGATTCCTGCACCGATTATTGCTGCGGAATAGTCCGATCCGCTCCTTCCAAGAGTGGTGATGATCCCCTTTTCGGTACACCCCATGAATCCCATAATGACCGGGACCGTTCCGGTGAGCAGCGGCTGCAGCCTTCCCCTGATCCTCCCTTCGCTCTCCGGCAGGGCCATAGCCTCGCCATGCTGGGTCGTCGTCAGTATCCCTGCCTCGCATCCATCCATCACACGCGAGGGGATGCCCCGCTGTCGTAAAGCTGCAGACACGATAAGGGAATTGAGCCGTTCCCCGTAGGTGACGATATAGTCAAGGGAGCGGGGAGTAAGCTCTCTCAGATTATGAACGGCATGTAGCATGTTGCCGAGTTCACAGAGCCTCTCTTCAATCTCAGCGCTGACCTCCTCCTCAAAATCCGATCCGACCTCCGCAAGTACGGATTTGTGACGGAGGCGGAGGGAACTGATGAGGGGATCAATGGCAGGAGCATTGCGGCTTCCGGCTATCTCGGTGGCGGTTGCGATGAGCTGGTCGGTAACTCCCCGCTGGGCCGATACTACCACCGCAAGTTCATGACCTTCCTTCCGGTATCCTTCAACGATATCCACAACCTTCCCGACGGTCGCTGCATCGGCCACTGAAGTGCCGCCAAATTTCATTAAAAACCTCATCCGGGCTCACACAGTCCTTTGCATCTATTTATGTTAGTATATGACGCACGTACTAATAAGATGCATTCTGATGCGGTGGATACGGCGCATGTACTCGTAATTGGGAGTGGCGGTGCCGGGGTTCGCGCAGCGATTGAGGCTGCAGGATACGGCGAGACAATGCTCGTTTCAAAGACCCTCACAGGAAAGGGTGGCTGCACAACCATGGCTGAAGGGGGGTATAATGCGGTCCTCAGGGAGACCGACGCCTGTGAGATACATTATGAAGATACGCTGAAAGGAGGTGCGTATCTCAATGACCCTGACCTCGTTCAGATCCTCGTTCACGAAGCCCCGCAGCGAATCAGGGATCTCCTGGAATGGGGAGCCGTCTTTGATGTTACTGACAGCTGTGAAGTTGCCCAGCGACCTTTCGGGGGGCAGCGGTTCCCCAGGACCTGCTATGCCGGTGACCGTACCGGCCACGAGATGATATCGACCCTAGTCGACAGGCTCCATGGTACCGGTGTCCGGATCGAGAACGAAGTCACCGTCATTTCACTCCTGCAGGAGGGTCAGAGGGTGAACGGAGCAATCGGTCTCGACCGGCAGGGAGCGATCCGGGTCATGCTTGCGGATGCCACCATCCTTGCCACAGGGGGAGGTACCCGGATATACGATATTTCCACCAACTCTTCCAGCGGGACTGGTGACGGATATGCCATCGGGTACAATGCTAGTGCCGAGCTGATCGACATGGAGCAGATCCAGTTCCATCCGACAGGAGCGGTCTATCCCTATGATGCACGGGGAAGACTCGTCACCGAGGCAGTTCGAGGGGAAGGGGGTCTCCTGAAAAATGTGGAGGGTGAGCGGTTCATGAAACGGTATGATCCCGAACGCATGGAGCTCTCCACAAGAGACGTGGTCGCAAGGGCGATTGCGACCGAGATTCTGGAGGGAAAAGGTACGAAAAATGGCGGCGTGTACCTGGATGTGACGCACCTCCCCCGATCCCAGATCGAGAGGAGACTGCCGGTCATGCTCGAGCAGTTCCTCAAGTTCGGGATCGATATCCGTGATGTCCCCATGGAAGTCGCCCCTACTGCCCACCATATCATGGGGGGGCTCCGGATAACAACGAGGGGAGAGACAACACTTCCCTGCCTCTATGCCTGCGGGGAAGTATCAGGGGGGGTTCATGGTGCGAACCGGCTTGGCGGAAATGCCCTCGCTGAAACACAGGTCTTTGGTAAACGAGCAGGAGAGGCGGCAGGGAGGGTAAAAGAGCAGAAGAAGGCAGCGGATCAGAAGATGATCGAGGATGCAGAACAGCGTATCTGTACGTTCCTGCAGGGGGAGGTCCCGCCATCATCCATCGCCCGCTCTCTCCAGACCACAATGTGGGAGGGGGCAGGAATCTTCAGGAACGGTCCCGACCTTCAAAAGACACTGGGGATAATCAGGCACCTGCAGACACTCCATCCGAAGGCAGCATCGCCGGCAAATTTCGCCGAATGTTGCATCCTCCAGAATATGCTGACCACTGCCTCGCTGGTGGTCAGATCTGCCCTGCTTCGGAAGGAATCGCGGGGAGCACATCTCAGGCGCGATATCTCCCAGAACTGGGATCCGGAACACTCCCCGTATGGGCATACCTATCTCTCGCTGTCGCGGGAAGGGATCGAGACGAGGGCGGTGACATGAGAGAGATCTCCGTCAAGGTATTCCGGTTTGACCCATCTTGCGATACCACCCCCCATCTCCAGAATTACCTAGTAAGCGTCAAGGAAGGAGCTCGGGTCCTCCATGTGCTGCATGCCATCCATGATGAGCACGATCCCTCACTCTCGTACCGCTACTGCTGCGGTTCTGGCCAATGCGGGAGTTGTGCCGTGAAGCTAAACGGTCAGCCGGTCCTCGCCTGCATGGAGGAAGCTCGTGACGAGATGATTATCGAGCCGCTCGACCTCCCGATCAAAAAAGATCTCATCGTGGACATGGATCCCTATCTCGATCGTATCTCTTCTCTTGTCCCGGGTGCAGAATTCCGGATGCCTGCTCCTGATGAGGTGGAGGCGATAAAGCCACTGAGGAGCTGCATCGAGTGCCTTGCCTGCGTATCAGCCTGCCCTGCACTCAAAGTGATCGATTTTGCGGGGCCTGCTGCGATGCGGGAGGATATGCGCCTCTCCCTAGATCCCAGGGATACCTGCGACCGGGTCACTGAAGCAGTGAGTGAAGGATTGTTCACCTGCACATCATGCCAGTCCTGCTGGAAAGTCTGCCCGAAAAATATTGAGATCCCGGGAAAAGCTATCGAGAAACTGAGGGCTCTTGCCAACCGGAAAGGGCTTACCCTGCCTCGTCACGAGGAGGTAGAGAAACTGGTACGGGAGACCGGGAGGAGTGTAGATCGGACCGGGACGACGTTCCTTGAGCAAGTGCCAGAAATCCTTGAACCCTATGGGGAGGTAAAAGCCACGGTGGGTTTCTTTGTCGGCTGTATGTACAATATGCGTCTTCCCCAGACGGCCCTTGATGCCATGGAAGTTCTCAGGCGGAATGGCATCCGGGTTATCATACCAAAGGAGCAGGTCTGTTGCGGATCACCTCTCATCAGGACCGGCCAGGTTGAATTTCTTGACACCCTCAAGAGCAGGAATATCAACGCCTATGTATTCCGGAATATTGACACCGTGATGACCATGTGTGCAGGGTGCGGATCGACCCTGAAGAACGATTACCAGACCCCGTTCAAGGTGATGGACATCAACGAGGTACTCCTCAGGTACGGGATTGAGCCCCCTGCACGACTCCCGGTAAAAGCCACCTACCACGATCCCTGTCATCTCCTCAGAGGACAGGGGATACGGACACAGCCGCGGGAACTGATTAGCAAGGTAGTCGACCTCGTAGAGATGCCGGCGATCTGCTGCGGCTCGGGGGGTGGAGTGCGGTCTGGGATACCCCAGGAGGCTGCCGCACTGGGGGAGAACCGGCGAAATGAGATAGATAAAACCGGGGCAGATCTGGTTATCAGCTCCTGCCCCTTCTGCGAGTTCCACATAAAAGAACATACCGATAAACCGGTCAAGAACGTGGCCACGGTGCTCCTTGAGGGGTACAGAGAGAAAGATCGGAGAACAGCCCAAAAAGAGACCTGTTAGGTCATCCCCTTTTTTTCAGATTCTTGCCATCAGGGTCAATGCTACGCAGACAATTACCGGGATGGTAAGGTTATCATCAACAGGAGAGAGGAGCTCCGTAATACCGGCGAGGAGGACTGAAACTGCTGCCTGGACCGGGGGCAGGAGCGGAAGCAGTGCGAAAAAGGTGACACCAATCCCTGCAATCGTCCCTTCCGCAGTCTTTTTTCCGACAACCGGATGGTTCCCAAAATAATAACCGGCCAGTGTTGCCACACCGTCCAGAAGGGAGAGGGTCACGACAGCGGGAACCACCACTTCCTTGTCGAAGAGCACAAGGCAGAAGAGCGAACTCAGGGCAAAGTAGAGTGCTCCTTTTCCCGGTCGGACGTTCTCGCGTTCAAGCTTATCAACAAGGACCGAGATCAGCGGTACCCGGAATCCCCGCACAAGGGCATCCCGGAAGATGATCCCGGCAAAAGTTCCGGTCATGAGCACAGGAAGCGCAATACGCAGCGGGGTAAGCTGGATAAGGGCGGCGATTCCGAGCCCGAAAATAATATGGACCAGCTTCCGGGGGATCTCGCGCATATGATTGGTGGTTGGTGACAAAGCCCCATAAGGTATCCGATTGCGGGTTCAGGGTTGGTATTGATAAGAAAGGCTGCTGATTAATTGATCTGGAAAATCTCCATGAATCCCGCTGATGATTCAGAGACCGCATTCAAGAACCTGGTACTCCGGTCTTGTCCTTTTCACGATGGAGAGACTATCGATATTGCGGGTATCAGAATCGCCCGTTATTCCGGCGAGTTCTGGACCTCGGCTCAGAGAAAGGCGTCTTCTGTCCATGAAATCTCCTACAGGGCTTGTTTCAAACCGCAGCTCCCCCACTTCTTCATCAAAAACCTGACAGGGGTTGGCTCCAGGATCTATGACCCGTTCTCGGGGAGGGGAACAACCGTGATCGAGGCCGGCCTGCTTGGGAGGCAGATCGCCTCCAATGATGCTAATCCCCTCAGCCGGATCCTCACAAGGCCCAGGTTCTTTATCCCTGCCGAAAAGCAAGTCGCCGCACGGATGGCAGAGATTCCAGCGGGAACCGGCGAGAGAGCCGAGATAGACCTCTCCATGTTTTATGATCAAAAGACGGAGGGTGAGATCGTATCCTTACGCCAGTATCTCATCAACCAGGAAGAGACCGGAAGAATTGATTCCGTCGATTCATGGATACGAATGGTGGCAACCAGCAGGCTGACTGGCCATTCCGCAGGCTTCTTCTCGGTATATACCCTCCCTCCAAACCAGGCGGTCTCTCCGGAACGCCAGGTGCAGATCAACAAGCGGAGAAAACAGGTCCCGGAGTACCGGAATATCCGGGATCTTATCCTGAGAAAGACACGATCGCTTGTCAGGGATCTCACCCCGGAAGAACGCACCAGACTGAACAATGCAGGAAAAAGCGGCCTCTTCCTGACAGGAGATTCCGGATCAACAGCACCAATCCCTGATGAATCGGTCAGCCTGACGGTCACTTCACCTCCCTTCCTTGACACAGTCCAGTATGTGAAGGATAACTGGTTACGGTGCTGGTTTTGCGGGATCGATGCGGCAGCAGTAGAACGCGGCCTTACCGTAACCCGGTCTCTGGCAGACTGGTGTAAAGCGATGGGGAGTACGTTTCGTGAACTGTTCAGGATCACGCTTACTGGCGGGTATGTCGCTTTCGAAGTCGGAGAGGTACGGGGAGGGAGTATTTTGCTGGATGAACAGGTGCTTCCGGTCGGTGCTGCGGCAGGATTTGTACCCCTTGGCATCCTTGTCAACCTCCAGCAGTTTACCAAAACATCCCATATCTGGGGGATAGGAAACAACGAATCGGGTACGAATACCAACAGGATCGTAGTCTTCAGGAAAGAGGCATGAGGGGGAAAGGAGTTACTTTATCAGATACTCGTATGCGGAGAGTGCTGCCTTTGCCCCTTCCCCTGCCGCAGTGATAATCTGTTTTGTCCTGATATTCGTGATATCCCCTGCTGCAAAGATGCCGGGAACGCTGGTATGGCAGTTGATATCGATGACAACCTCCTTGTCAGGGTTCATGTCCACGACCCCTTCCAGAAAAGCGGTATTTGGGATCCATCCTATCTCGGCAAATAATCCGTCCACCGGAAGATCGGTCTCCTTTCCTGAAGTCCGTTCCTTCAGGGTAATTCCGGCAAGCATGCTATTGCCCCGGAGACCGGATACTACGGTGTTCTTGTGGGTGATGATATTTGTTTTCTTTTCAAACGCCTTGACATAGACTTCATCTGCTTTTATCGTGCTCCTTACAACGAGGTGCACCTCCCGGGCAATTCCGCTCATCTCGATGGCGGTCTGGAGTGCAGAATTTCCCCCACCCACGATGGCAACCACCTTGTCCCTGAAGAGCGGTCCGTCGCATGTCGAACAGATCGAGAGCCCCCTGCCCAGGTACCGTTCCTCCCCTTCGACCCCCAGTTTCCGCGGTTGCTTCCCCTGGGCAAGGATAACCGCACGAGCCCGGTACGCCCCTCCTGTCGCCGTGTTCACGATAAATTCGTTTCCGCTCCGGTCAAGGATCAGCACTTTATCGATCTCGAGTGACAGATCGAGCGACCTGACCTGCTCCTCGAACTTCCGCATCAGGTCATCCCCGGTAATCATCCGGTATCCCATATAGTTCTCGATCGCCCAGGACTCACTAGCCTGGCCCCCGATGTTCTCACTGACGATCAGAGTCTTCAATAATTTCCTGGCACAGTATACTCCTGCAGTCAGGCCTGCCGGGCCAGCCCCGATAATCAGGACGTCGAAGACTACCCCTCCTTTCTCCTCTCCGAACAGTTCATTCAGGCGCTGGGCATCATATCCCACGATCACCTCATCGTCAACCGTGACGACCGGTACCCCGTACTGGCCTGATAGCTCGATCATCTTCTTGGCCTGCTCCTTGTCAGTCCCGACATCCACGGCGAAATAATCCACCCCTTGTCGTTCGAGGAACGCTTTTACCATCCGGCAATAGGGGCAGTTCTGGGTTGAGTATACAGTAACCTTCGGCATGCAAATCGAGTTTGCCTTTATCCGGTAATTAAAGTGTGGGAGCTGGACGGTATCAGGAGAACAGAATGGGAGGAACCTCTCATCGTTCCCTGAAGAACATGAGATGAGACCGATATCCGGAGGGAAAAGAAATGAATTGGGTGTAGTGGAAGTTATTCGATCGTTTTGAATACCTTCCTGACTGCATTGCAGATAGGGCACTTTTCAGGAGCGGGACCGAGGAAAATGTTCCCACATACGGGGCAGAGAACAACCGCCCGGTTCGAGAGGTCCTGTCCATGGTTCAGGGCATTCATTGCTTCCTTGTAAAGGTTGGCATGAACCTCTTCTGCCTTCATGGCGTACGTGAAAACCAGTGCAACGTCACTCTTCTTCTCGGCCTCTGCTTCTTTGACAAACGCAGGATACATCTCGGTGTATTCATGGGTCTCGCCTGAAATTGAACCCTGGATATTCTCCTTGGTGGTCTTGATTGTGCCCATCGCCTTGAGGAGCTTCTTGGCATGGACCGCTTCAGCCTCAGATGCTGCCTTAAAAAGCCTTGCGATATTTTTGAAGCCCTCAGACTCAGCCTGATCGGCAAAGGCTGCATACTTCCGGTTTGCCTGTGACTCCCCGGCATATGCCTCCATTGCATTCTCCATTGTTGCCATGCTCTTATCTGTGGCAACGAATTACATCAAAGTATCCTTTCAGGCTGACACTGCATGTGATCCGACCACTGAGAGGAGAACATACTCTTTTTCTCATTCCGGGGAGATACAGATGATATCGCGATTGTCCTCGAAGGTGGAACATGAAAAAGATGCAGGATATCGAAGAGCAGGACCGGCCGAGGGAGAAGATCCGGAAGAGAGGAGTCACGTGTCTCAGCGATCAGGAACTGATTGTTACCATCCTCGGAAGCGGAGTGCCTGGTAGAAACGTCAGGGATCTTGCAAAAGAGATCTCTGACATGATAGAGAGAAATCCAGATGCAGTAGGATATCATGAACTTGCCGGGATCAAGGGGATGGGGCCTGCAAAAATATCCCAGATCATCGCCTGCCTTGAGCTCGGCAGGAGAAGGTATTGCCAGGAGGGGAGAAAACTAAAGATCAGTTCACCTTCAGATGTTCTCCCGCTCGTCTCTCATCTATCGGGAAAGAAACAGGAGCACTTTCTCTGCATCACGCTGAACGGTGCAAATGAACTGATTGAGACACGGACCATCTCAATGGGCCTCCTGAATCACAGCCTTGTCCATCCCCGCGAGGTCTATGCCGATGCAATCACCGACCGGGCAGCCTCTATCATCTGCGTCCACAACCACCCTTCAGGAACCCTGGAGCCGAGCAGTCAGGATCTTACCATCACCCGCCAGCTGGCCGATGCAGGGACCATAGTCGGGATCCGTCTCCTGGATCATCTGATCGTTACCGATTCCGGATGGCTCTCGATGAAGGAGCGGGGGCTCATCTGATCATTCCCTTCCCATGAGGTGCCGGCCGAGTTCACGCCCCTTTGCATAGGCATCATCCATTAACTCGGGATGTCTTGATAGATCCTGGAGGGTATCCATGTCCCTGATGAGGAGATCATCCCAGTACTGCACGTCAATGATGTCAAAAAAAGCATGGACCGTCATCTTTGCCCCGTCAAAGACAGAGGGGAGATTCATGCCGGATATTCCGAGATAGAGGCCTAACCTGGATTTTCTTTTTTCTTCGACGACCAGTGGTTTTTTCCTCACGTATTTTGCCATGAAGTAGACCTGGAAACGGTCAATGAACGACTTCAGCATTCCCGGGATTCCCATGGTCATAACAGGAGTGGCGAGGATGACCCCATCGATATCGCGGAATTTCCCGTATATTCCCTGCATATCATCCTTCATTGCGCAGGTCTCATGCTCCCTGCAGAACATGATCTCCCGGCATGCTCTGATATTGAGATTGGTGACCTCAATCCTCTCCACCTCGGCCCCTGCCTCCCTCGCTCCCTGTATCGCCCGATCCAACAATTTTGCCGTATTCCCGTTCAAAAGAGGGCTTCCGAGAAGCGCAATAATCTTTGCTCCCATGAATTAGACTGTTACGTAAGGTCTCCTTTATAGCTTTGGAACTCACTGCTCTGACCATTTGTCGTTTATTCCTGCCCGATTTTAACATTTTGCATCGTTAGAATGGAACGATAAAAAGTCATAAATAAGTCCCCCATCTATATATCCGTAAGGTGATTAAACTGGCAGAGAAAGCAAAAGCCGGAGAGAAAGTCGGTCCTGGTAAGTACGTCTGCATCGATTGTGGTCGGGAGATGACGCTTGACAAGGTGGAGCAGGATTTGAGGAAGTGCCCGCAGTGCGCCTGTGAAGAGTACCAGTGCTTCCCGATGCACCACATCCGTCCAGATATCAAGACACCAGAAGATGCGATGAATCCCCCGAAGCGGGGCAAGAGCAACCAGTAAAGAGCATTTTTCAACACTGTTGTGGGAGGACTGGGCAGATCACGATCTACCTTGAACGGAGAAACCCATAACTTTTTCTTATCAGTACAGGATACAGGGAAATGCCCTGACCGGTACATTCATGAGCTGTACGGACAAGTCAGAAAGAGGTGTTCCAGAATGGTAAATGTCTCCAAGGAAGGACAGGTTTTCGAGTGTGAAATCTGTGGAAATGTTGTTGTGGTCAAGGAAGTCGGCGGTGGCGAACTGGTCTGCTGCGGCCAGCCGATGAATCTCATACAGGGGTGATTCCCATGGCAGAGGATATCAAGGATCTGGAGAAGATGATCGGCAAGGTTCCGAAATTCTTCAAGGAACTGACGGTGAACGACCCGAAGATGTTTGAGATGGTGATGAAGCTTGAGGGACATATCTGGGATGACGGAGCCCTCTCCAGGAAGAGCAAGAAACTGATTGCCATCGCTATCGCTGCATCACTCCGGGATCAGCATGCGGTCCATGCCCAGCTGATCGGTGCTTCCAAGCTCGGGATCTCAAAAGAAGAGGTCGAGGAGGCGCTCAGGGTGGCATTCCTCCTGGCAGGGATGCCTGCGTATGTCTACGGTAAGGCACAGCTCGACGAAGTCATGAAGGAGTGAGAAACGATGTGTGGTGAATCCAACGCAATGCCAATTCTTGGTGAGCCGGCCCCCGACTTTGAGGCACTGACCACAAATGGCATGGTGAAGCTCTCTGATTTCAAGGGGAAGTGGCTGGTGCTGTTCTCCCATCCCGCGGACTTTACCCCCGTATGCACAACAGAATTCATAGCATTTTCAGCGATTGCGGATGAGTTGAAATCGCTTAATGTGCAATTGATGGGGCTCTCTATTGACTCTGTGCATTCACATCTTGCCTGGATAAGGAACGTGAAAGAGAAGATGGGAGTCGACATTCCGTTCCCCATCATCGCTGACCTTGACATGAATGTTGCCAAAAAGTATGGGATGATCCACCCTGGCCAGAGCAGCACGGCTGCAATCAGGGCAGTATTTTTCATCGATGACAAAGGTATCCTGCGGGCCATGATCTACTATCCGCTCACGGCAGGGCGGTACATGCCGGAGATAATTCGCCTCGTAAAATCCCTGCAAGCCACCGACAAATACGGCGTAGCCACCCCTGCAAACTGGCAGCCTGGTGACAAGGTCGTTGTCCCTGCGCCAAAGAACAAGGCCGAGATGGACAAACGGCTTTCGGAAGGGTACGAGTGCAAGGATTGGTACCTCTGCTTCAAGAAACTGTAACTGCAATTTTTCTTTTTTAGTGTAGTCGTCCAACCCACAAGACCGCAATTCCGCCAACGGTTTAAAAGATCCTCATGCTTCATCCAACCATTTAAGTCGGACGGAACCCCACTTGAGACGTATGCGGATCAAAGTCCTGGCCTTCGCAGGAAGTCCCCGGCGGCATGGCAACTCAGAGGCACTCCTCGATTGGGTCCTTGATGCAATGCAGAAGGAAGAAGATGCTGACATTGAGAAGGTGATCCTGGTCGATGCCGATATCAATCCCTGCAGGGGTTGTAATGCCTGCGAGACCCTGAACCGGTGTGTCCAGCGGGACGGCATGGATACCCTCCATGACAAGATTATCGATGCAGATCTGATCATTCTCTCAGCACCAATCTACTGCATGGGGATCTGCTCCCAGGCAAAGGCCCTGATCGATCGCTTCCAGGTTTTCCGATCACGAAAATATGTCCTGAAATTACCGATCGTCCCTCCCGAACGGAAAGGGAAGCGGATCGGGATATTCCTCTCCTCTGCCGGGCAGAACTGGGACCATGTATTCAATGGGGCACTTCCTACCGTCAAGTGCTTTTTTCATGTGATAGACGTGAGGGATAAGGACATCCATTACCTGATGGTAAACGGCGTGGATGAGAAAGGTGCCATCCTGAAACATCCCTCAGCGCAGAGGGATGCGAGACTGCTTGCCCACGAGGTCATCACCGATATCAGGGCCAGGCTTGCAGGGTGATCCTTCACATGCTTGTCAGAGTTCTGGGCATCTCGGGAAGTCCGCACCGGCACGGCAATACTGAGACCCTCCTTGATGCCTTTCTCGAGGGGGCTGCAAACGCCGGAGGTTCCGATGAAAAGATCATTTTAAAGGATCTTGATTATACCCCCTGCCGCGGATGCAACGTCTGCCACAAAGAAGGGGAATGTATCGTGAAGGACGATGCCATCCCTCTCCTGGAACAGGTCCTTTCTGTCGATTGTCTTGCCGTAGCCTCGCCTATATACAGCATGGGGATCACGGCTGAGTTGAAGGGACTGATCGACCGTGCCCAGTATATCTGGGCCCGGAAGTTCATTCTGAAATCACTCTACTTCACCGACAAACAGATCCACAGGCACAAGGGAATATTCATATCGACGGCCGGGCTCTCGTGGGACAACGTCTTTGATGCAGCATTCCCCGCAATTACCGCATTCTTCAACACGATGGGGTTTGAGTATTATGACAATATCATCGCCAATGATATGGACCGTTACCGGGGAATACGGGGGCACCCCACTGCGCTTGCCGAGGCACGTGCCAAAGGCGAAGAGGTTGTCAGGGTCATTGAACAGATGAGTTGGGACTGAATCATTCACACTGTTGTGTACCGGCATCAAAAACCGAGACCCCAATGGAGAGCCCATTCTCTTTTCCGAAGGCTTCCACCCGGTCAGATACCCTCCTGACCATGCTCCCGGTGGTGACAATCGCTGAGTTCTCCCCGAGGAGCGCTTTCAGGATACATTTGTCAATGACCCCGTAGGTAAAATCCATGTGGATCTGACGATCCCGTGCCAGCTGTTTTGCACGAGTCCCCATTGCACCGACCGGCAGATCGGGATGTTCCTTGAGCCAGCACCCAAACGAGTCAAATCCTTCTGAATCGACATTGAAGACGGTAATGGATCCAGGTTCGGTGTAACAGGGCCGGTTCTGGAAAGCCCGGTCGATCACGTTCAGCATGTCAAGCACGGTTCTCGGCTTTCGCTCCGGCAGGGAAAATCCTCGTTTCTGGAGCTCAAAGTAGAGCTCAAGGAGGGTGGGCATCGAGAGGTGGGCTTTCCTGACGCATTCCGGTTTCCCGAATGCCACATCAGGGACATCCTCCTGGAGTATCTTCCCCTCAAGGAGCAGTATCGCCCGGTCGGCCCAGGGATAGGCGAGTTCAATGTCATGGGTGGAGATGATGATGGTCTTTCCCTGGCTGTTGAGTTCATCCAAGAGTTCAATGATATCCTCTGATCCCGAGGGATCAAGGCCGCTTGTCGGTTCATCGAAGATGAGGACATCAGGGTCCATCGCGAGGACCCCTGCGATCGCCACCCGTTTTTTCTCGCCGCCGGAGAGCTGGTGGGGCGGGCGCCGATCGAATCCTTCAAGCCCGACATACCGGAGTGCCCCCTCCACCGCCTGCTTCACCTCGTCCACGCTGTAGCCGAGGTTTACCGGGCCGAATGCGACATCCTGGAATACGGTCGGGGCGATGATCTGGCGGTCCGGATTCTGAAGGACAAAACCCACCCGTTTCCGGAGCGTGCGCAACGAGGCTTTATCATACCGGAACGGCTCATTGTCAAAGAGCAGCATCCCTGCATCAGGGCGGATCATGCCATTGAAGAGCAGCAGGAGGGTTGATTTTCCCGCGCCGTTTGGTCCGACAACGGCGATCTTCTCTCCCCGCCTGATATGGAAGCTGATCCCTCTGATCGCCTCAAGGCCCCGCGGATACCGGTAGCGGATATCCCGTGCTTCGAGGATGATGCGGCTCATGATCCCGCTCCCATGATTGTGAGATCCCTGGCGAGAAACACGAGAAGCATGGAGAGCCCGAGAAAGAGTGCCACAGTAAGAACGGGGAGGGCTTCCAGTGGCCGGGTCTCCCCGAGCACAGCGAATTTCCCATCGTAACAGCGTGCATCCATGGCACGGATGAGATCTTCGCCGGCACTCCAGCTGCCAATAAAGACAGCTCCGCAGAGGGTAGAGAAGGATTGGATCGATTCACGGAACGATCCATACCCCAGGCGCATCACCTGTGCATGATAGATCTGAACCAGCTGATCCATGATCATGAAGATACTGCGGTATATCATCATGGCAAGATCCAGGACAACTTCAGGAACATGGCATTGCCTCATCACGACAAACAGATCAGTCATTGGCGTAGTGAGAGCGATGAAGATCAGGGCTGACATCCCCCCAATTACCCGGCAGAATACAAAGAATCCTTCGTTGAGACTCTCCTGGGTGACAGCCAAGGAGAGCCAGGGCAGTGGATTCCAGCTCCAGAATGTTTCTTCCCCTCCGGATATCAGGACGATCACTGCGACGCTCATGATCGCAAATGTTAAAGGTAAGACAAAGAGTCCACCATATGTCCTTGCATCAATTTTTGCTAGTAAGAGAATTGTACCAGAAAGGACGATTGCGATGAAAAGAGGCGCTATATAGTTCTGGGAGAGAAGACAAAGGAGGATAGCTCCCAGTCCTGCTGAAAGTTTGAGATAGGTATTCACTTCCCTGAGACCGTTGGTCTGGGCAATATCTTCCAGGAATTCTTCGTACATGCAGGAAACACTATTGTCGATTTATGCCGTCTTCTTCTGACCCTTCCAGTAGCCGAAAACCCAGCCGACCATTATCCCGCCGATGGCAGCCTGGAGTGCAAAGATTCCTGCTTCAATTTCACCACTCGGAGGAGACCACTGCCAGATCAAGGGTTGAAATTCCTCTTCCGATTTCCCGGTTATCTCTGCAACCAGCGCGGACCCCTGGGTATCAGCTCCGGCAAATTCTGCTTCATTCATGATTGAGCTCGTATAAAGGAACAAGGCACAGAACCCCAGTATCGCAAGAATTGTGAGAATCTCCAGCCTGTATTTGAACGCCATCAGGCCTCACCCCGGGCTGCCCTGATTTTCTCTTCCGGAAATACCTTCAGCCGTAATATTATATCAGGTTTGAGCTGGACGATATACTTGAACACCAGCGCGAGAACGATTCCTTCAACAATTGCGAGGGGAACCTGTGTAAAGGCAAAGATGCCCATAAATAGTACAAACGAGCTTGTTATCCCACCTACTTCCGCAGGGGTTGCCAAGGCTAGTTCTAATGAAGTGGTAATATAGGTGAACAGGTCTGCAATTGCACAGGCAAGAAAAACGGTCAAATACATATTTACCCGAGTATCCCGGAGGGCCCGGTATACAATGTATCCGGCAATGGGTCCTATAATTCCCATCGAGACGACATTCGCTCCGAGTACCGATAACCCGCCATGGGCGAGGAAGAGACTCTGGAACAGGAGCACGATTGCGCAGACGACAGAGGTGATCCACGGTCCAAAGCAAACTGCTGAGAGCCCTGTTCCGGTTGGATGAGAACAACTCCCGGTTATCGATGGGAGCTTCAGCGAAGAGAGAATAAAAATGAATCCGCCTGTTACGCCGAGGAGAGGAAGCGCTTCGTGATCCATTTCAAGGACTTTTTTCAGCCGGTATATGCCGAATACCAGGCAAGGCAATGCGATAAACCACCACACCACACACCACTGCCATGGTAAATATCCTTCCATAATGTGCACGGTTATCACCCCAATATTTTTTGTTTTAAAACAACTTTATTTGTATTATTATTGAGCTATTTATTCCTTGCTTACCGTTCATTTCATATGAGGGAAATTGTTGATCAGAGATAGAATGTCCCGATCAGTATCCCGAATGCAGCCACAATGAGGATTGCAAAGAGTGCCGGGTTCCATGCGAGCACCTTCTTCCCGTCAAGTACACTGACAGGGAGCATGTTGAAGGCTGCAATCATTGCGTTCACCTGCAGGCCTACAACCCCGACCAAGGTCAACAGGCCTCCGGAAGAAGCTGGAGGATCCAGGACGGTACTGGCAAAGAGCAGTACGGCAAAAGGGATGCAGAGGACGAGGTTGGTCAGTGGGCCTGCGGCAGAGATCTTCCCATTCTGCTCCCTTGTGACCCCCGAACCATAGATCATAGTTGCACCTGGTGCGGCAAAGACGAGACCCACGAGGGCTGCGAGCACTACTGCAACAAGGAGCATGAGGTTGTCTTTCCGGAACTCTGCCCAGAATCCGAAATGCATCGCGGTGAACTTGTGCGCCAGTTCATGGAGGACAAACCCGATACCGACGGTAACCATCGAGAGGACGAGGAAGACAAGGTAGGTTTGCAGTGTCGTCTCCTGAATGGGATTTCCCATCCATGTCCCTACCCCACCGGTGAAAGCGAGCGAAAATGCGATAGAGATGGCAAACCAGGCGATGAAGAGATCGTACCGCTCCCTTCGTGAGATACGTTCGAGCATGGGTCCTTCCCTTATCTGTAGGCATTCATAAGGGATATCTGTTGCCACCCCGCAGGAGAGCACCAGATTTAAATTCCCTACCGTACCGTTACTATATGCTATGCCGATAGATGCTTTGAGAGAGGAGATCAACAGGATCGACCTGCAGTTGATCGATCTCATCGCCGAGCGACAGAAGATTGCAGGAAAGATCGCCCAGATCAAGACCAATGAAGGACTGCCCATCCATGATCGGAAGAGAACCCATGAGGTACTGGAAGGGGCCTTTAATGCAGCAGTGGAGAAGAATATCAATCCTGTCTTTGTGCAGAAGATCTTTGAACTTCTCATCGAGATGAGTGAGGAACGACAGCGCGAATGTTCAGGCGAGGGCAACCTTCCCTGATAAGGTCATGGGATTACTTTTCCTCTGCTCCCCGCTCCCGTATCCGTCCCACCTCCCCCACCTTAATCCCGGCACAATCCGGCAGAGATGATGGGATTACTGACAACCGGCGACGTTCTTCCTATTATTTTCTGATAACAGGACTGGTATGGCTGACGGGGGGAGTTCCATTGCACTCATGTATTTCTGCTCCTTTTATTTTGAGAGGCCAGTAGTTTCAAAAAAACAGACAATATTGGAGCGTCGTTATCTGAGGTCCCACCCTCATATGATCTCAAATATCAGGATGATTCCGAGCAGAATCATGACAATTCCCATGAGTACCCTGACCCCCCGGCGTGATCCGGTTTGCAGCTGTTCAAGCCGCTCAACAGGAAGGCCGAATGCGAATACTACTAGGATTATTACAAGGGGCAGAATGAAAAAGAGGTTGTAGAGGAGGAGATAGGGAATTCCTTCAATGATGCCCATCCGGTTTGAGATCAGGGAGAGGATAGCGAGGTATATGCCACCTGTGCAGGGCAGCTCAAACATCCCTACCAGTATCCCAACGATAAACGCAGCAGGGATTGACGCTTTCCTGATATACGGTTCTATGATTCCTTTTCCGCGTTCGGGTATCGAGAGCAGGGCAGGACCTTTCTCACCGCCAGCTACTGACAGGATGCTATAGAGGCCTGCCGCGATTGCAATCACTGCGGCAACGATCGAGATTATCTGTGATATCCCCGCAGACTGGACAACGGCAAAAATTCCGAGCCCTGACATAAAATAAAAACAGAAGACTGCAAAAATGAATACCGAGCCGACAACAAGCATCTTTGAACGGGATTCTATGGAGATCAGGGAGAGGATAAGGAAGATGAGGACTGCGAAAGCACAGGGATTTATCCCGTCTGCAAGACCTGCCAATATGATGAGCGGAACAGTAAGCGTGCTTCGCGGACTTTCCCCATCCGGTATTATCTCCTCTCCACTCCCATTCGTCCATGTGCCATTGACAGCATCGGCAAGACCCATGGTGATCTCCTCGTAACCTGTGAGGGAGATATTCCTGACAAAGACCGCCGGAACGGGGATGAATCCGGTACCGTAATACTCCCTGAACGAATGAAAGAGTGCAAGGTTTTCATCGCTCTCCATGATATCAATGGGGTGGATCACCACATCAGGGCGGTTCCTTCCAAATTCATCGATAAAAGGATGAGTTTTCACGCATTCTCCACAATTCTGGTTGAAGAAGAAATAGATCACCGGTTTCCCTTCTTCATATCCAACAGGAGAGAATGTTCCGTTGTTTACTGCCAGACGTCCGGTTGATGATTCTCCATCTGGAGTCTCGGCAGCTGCACAAGGGAGAGAGATCAGGCCAAGGATGATCAACAGAATACCATACTTCAAAATTCTCTGCAGCATCCTTCCCCTCCCAGCCTCTACTCGGATCAATCCCGGTAAATCATGGTCCCTACACCCTCATCAGTAAACATCTCAAGGAGGAGGTTGTGGGCGACATTTCCGTTAATGACATGGCCAAACTGAACTCCGGCGGTTACCGCGTTCACTATCGAGCTCACCTTCGGGATCATCCCCTCAGCAACTACTCCCGAGCTGATCAGTTCCCCGGCCTCGGATGCCTTCAACCGCCGGTATACCTTAGTCCTGGATGCATCCATGATCCCTTCCACATCAGTCATATTGATCAACTTGTAAGCATTCAGGGCAACTGCAATCTCGCCTGCTGCTGTGTCAGCATTGATGTTCAGGTTCTGCCCACTGCGATCGATGGCGATGGGGGAGATCACCGGGATATACCGGTTATCGAGGAGGGTGTTCAGCACCGCGGGATTGATCTCCTCAATCTCACCGACATGCCCGAGATCGACCTCCTGCTCTCTCCCGTCAACCCTGACCTTCTGGGGGGTCATCTTTCTGGCTATGATCAGGTTACCATCATTTCCAGATATACCAACCGCTTTTCCACCGCATTTTGCAATCAGGGATACAATATTACTGTTGATCTTGCCGACAAGGACCATCTGTGCAATCTCAAGCGTCTCTTCATCGGTGATCCTGAGACCCCCGACAAATTTCGGCTGTTTCCCGAGCGCTTTCATCTTCTCCGTAATCTCAGGACCACCGCCGTGGACAAGCACTACCTTGATCCCCACCAGCTGGAGGAGGACGACATCGGAGATCGCCTTGTCGAGGATGATGCCATCCACCATCGCATGGCCCCCCAACTTGATCACCATCGTCTTTCCATGGAACTGCTGGATATACGGGAGTGCTTCGGTCAGGACCTCTTCGCGTTTCATGTGGTATACCTCCCGTTGATCTCCACATATTTTTCAGTCAGATCACAGCCCCATGCCGTCGCAGACCCGGGACCGTTGTGGATATCCAGGAAAAAGATCACTTTCTTCCCCTGCATGGCTTTTTTCGCGGCCGCAAGATCGACCACAATCTTCCCATCGCATACAAGGGGGCAGGAAGTGGATCCGTCACTGATCACGAGATCCACCCCATCAGGATCAAAACGGACTCCGGCCCTCCCTGCAGCAGCAATCACTCTTCCCCAGTTGGGATCTTCCCCGTACAGTGCAGTTTTTACAAGCGGGGATGAGACGATCGTCCGTGCCACTGTCGCAGCTTTCTCTTCTGAAGGGGCGCCATTGACTGTTACCTCGAGCAGCTTCGTTGCACCTTCCCCATCCATCGCAATCTGAATCGCAAGACTCCGACAGCATTCTTCGAGAGCCCGTGAAAATTCCCCCGAATCAGAGGACCCGGCACGGCCGGTGGCGGTACAGAGCGCTATGTCATTCGTACTCATGTCACCATCCACGACAATCCGGTTGAACGTCCGGTTTGCGGCCTGCCTCAGCGCCGTTGAGAGCGAGGACGCGGAGATGTCTGCATCGGTATAAAGGAATGCCAGCATCGTCCCCATGTTGGGTGCAATCATCCCGCTTCCCTTCGTTATTCCTCCGACAGAAAATCCTTCCCCCCGGATAAGCGCATGCTTCTCCGTCAGATCGGTGGTCATGATAGCTCGTGCTGCAAGGGTCTCTGCCAGAGGGCTGTGCTCCATCAGAGGGGCAATCCGGTGGCACTGGTCCTCAATCCGGGGGAGGTCAAGATATCGCCCGATAACCCCGGTGCTGGCGACACCGATATGCTCCGGGTCGATGCCAAGCTTCCGGCCGGCAATCTCACCCATTCTTATCGCATCGTGGTAGCCCAGCTTCCCGGTATATGCATTCGCACAACCGGAATTCACGATCACGGCACCAAGATACCCCTTCCTTATCCTCTCCTCCATGAGGGTGACAGGGGGTGCCCTCACCAGGTTTGCGGTGAACACTCCCGCTGCTGCACCATTGGCTTCAATCAGGGCAAGGCCGAACTTGCCTTCCTTGATGCCATATGCCCTGACTCCTTCCACACCGCAGATACTCTTCATGCTCTCTTCTCCGGTATTTCAGTCGATAGCTCCACCAACGCCGCGTATGATATCCGCCTTTGCAATGATACCTGTCAGGCGTCCCTGCTCCACCACAGGGAGACGGGCAATCTTGTGCGAGAGCATGAGAGCAGCTGCATCCTCTATATCTGCCTCCTCATCGATGATGATGGGAGGGTGGCTCATGATCTTTTTTACTGGTGTGTCCCCGATATTGGTGAGCGCGGTCTTGGTCTTCTCCCAGTTCACAATTTCACGCAACGGCACTTCAATCACCTCAAGAGGTGAGGGAAGCCACAGATCATCGGAAAGTTTCCCTGTCTCAAGAAGGGAGATGATATCGGATTCCGTCACCACTCCGACCACGGTTTCATTTTCCATGACCGGCAGTCCGCCAATACGGTTTTTTCGAAGAAGCCCTGCTGCGGTGCGGACCGGCTCTTCCGCCGATACCTTCACAGGATTCCTTGTCATGATTTCCCGAACTTTCATTTCTGTTTCCTCCTTTCAGGGGAGCAACCCGGGGGCCCGGAGCCCGTCCCTCTCGTCAAAACCACAGATGATATTCATGTTCTGGATCGCCTGTCCGGCTGCCCCTTTTCCAAGATTGTCAATGGCAGAGACCACCACCACACGGTCTCCCTCACTTTCTGCTTTGATATCGCAGAAATTGCTCCCCCTGACCGCGGCAAGCACCGGGTTCTGGTACCGGACAAAATACTCCCCGGCGTAGAACTTCCGGTAGAGGTCCTCCACCTCGTCCTGATCCATCGGCTCGTTCAGGAGGATGTGCGCCGTTGTCAGGATTCCCCGGTTGACGGGAACAAGGTGCGGGGTGAAATAACACCGGGCCTCCTTGTTGATACGGCTGATCTCATTCCGCATCTCTGCAAGGTGACGATGAGCAGTCCACTTGTAGGGATTGATATTGTCGGCCACATTCGGATAGTGGGTGGTTGCCGAAGGATTGTCTCCGGCACCACTCACCCCGGTTTTCGAATCATAGATCACGGTATGGGCATAGGGGGCAAGGGGGGCTGCCGCAAGGGTAGCCCCCGTGGGGAAACACCCCGGGTTTGAGACAAATGCTGCCGAGCGGTATTCATCGCGGTGCAGTTCGGGTATCCCGTACGGGGCTTCGAAATAATCGGTATGAGCAACCCCGTACACCTTCTCGAAGGTCGCCTTCGGCAAGCGGTAATCGGCTGAGAGATCGACGACCTTGATTCCGCGATTGAGCAGCGGTCTTGCATAGGTCATTGCGGCAGTATGGGGAACCGAGAGGAAGGCAAGATCTGCATCGATGGAATCGAGGGATGGATTTTCAAAATTGAGATCGGTGTAGCCCTTCAGGTGGGGATGCACCGAATCCAGCGGTTTTCCTGCAAGCTTCCGGGAGGTAGCACAGGTCACCTCTGCCCTGGGATGGGAGAGTAACAGCCGTATGATATCTCCCCCGGCATAACCCGATGCGCCAATAATCGCGATCTTCATAAAAACCTATTCGGCGTGAGCATTTTAATGCTTTTTCCCCGGAAAAAGGAATTAATCATAAAATCCATTCTGCTCTCCTTTTTTTCTGCAGACAGAGGATTGCGCGCCTTCATCATCAGACATCTACTAAAGAAGGATCGTAAAAGAGGGGTCCATCCTTTCACGGCGTCACATTGATTCAGCAGGTTTTTTTATTATAATGATTAATCATTACAATACATCCGGAGGGATGGAGAAGAAATAGGGGATGTGGCTCAAACCTGAGGCTGACCCAGGGTCCGCCTCCCTGCATGGTGAGACGAACAACATGAAATCTTCATAAGGAGGAATGCGTTCAGGGGATGATGGTTCCCGGGCCGAACGGGACTCCCATGAATCCACTCGGATGCAGGATTTGATTGACGATGGAAGGATCGTACACGGATAAGGAGTAACTTTACATGCCAGAATCATTTGAAGTGTCCATGGCCGGGGATGAGAAATATTATGTCCCCGACCCGTCATACAAGGAGCAGGCGTGGACAAAGGACTATGCCCAGGCTTATAAGGAATTTTTAACGGATAAAGCGGGATTCTGGGAGGACCAGGCCCACCATCTCGAATGGTTCAAAAAGTGGGACAAGGTCCTCGAATGGAACTATCCCTATGCCAAGTGGTTCGTAAACGCCAAGCTTAATATCACTTACAATTGTTTGGACAGGCATGTGAACAACCACCGCCGGAACAAAGTGGCGCTCATCTGGAGGGGAGAGGAAGGGGAAGAGAGGATCTTCACCTATAAGAAGCTCTACCATGAGGTCTGCCGCTTTGCAAATGGCCTGAAAAAGCTCGGAGTCACAAAAGGTGACCGGGTATGCATTTACATGCCCCTCGTACCCGAGCAGGTGATCGCAATGCTCGCATGTGCCCGGATCGGAGCCGTACACAGCGTCGTTTTTGGTGGGTTCGGGGTCAATGCCCTGAACATGCGCATTAACGATGCCGAGGCAAAGATAGTGATCACTGCAGACGTAACAATACGGCGTGGCAAGACTATCCCGTTGAAAACCATCGTCGAAGAAGCCATCATCAATTCCCCAAGCGTCGAAAAGGTGGTCGTTCTCTCGCGTGAGATTGAACAGCCGGTTGAGCTCCACAAAGAGATAGAGATCGACTACTATGAACTGATGGAAGGAGTATCAGCCGAATGCCAGCCCGAGGTCATGGACGCAGAGGACCCACTCTTCATCCTCTACACATCAGGTTCTACTGGTACCCCAAAGGGAATTGTTCATACCTGCGGGGGGTACATGGTCGGTACCTATTACACGACCCTGAACGTGTTTGACGTCAAGGACACTGATGTGTACTGGTGTACCGCAGACACCGGCTGGATTACAGGACACAGTTATGTCGTGTATGGACCGTTCGCTGTTGGCGCCACAGTAGTGCTCGCAGAAGCGGTCCCGGATTATCCTGACCCTGGAGCTTTCTGGCACATCATCCAGGATCTCGGCGTCACGATATTCTACACTGCCCCGACGTCCATCAGGATGTTCATGAGGGTTGGAGAAGAATGGCCTGATAAGTATGACTTGTCCTCCCTCCGGATCCTTGGTTCTGTCGGAGAACCACTCAACCCTGAGGCCTTCGAGTGGTATTACCGGGCCATCGGGAAGCACCGGTGCCCGGTTGTTGACACCTGGTGGCAGACCGAGACCGGGATGCATATGGTCGCCACCATGGTGGGCGAGCCCATGCGGCCAGGTTTTGCCGGAAAATCGCTCCCCGGAGTTGTTGCTGACGTCGTCGACAAGAAGGGGACACCGGTTGCACCCGGGAACGGAGGATTCCTTGTGATACGGGATCCATGGCCGGCGATGCTGCGCACGGTATACAAAAACGATGAGCGGTACAAGACATACTGGAACACCATCCCCGGTTGTTATATGGCCGGCGATCTAGCGGTCAAGGGAAAGGACGGGTATATCATGATCATCGGCAGAGCCGATGACATCATCATCGTGGCAGGCCACAATATCGGCACTGCCGAGGTGGAGAGTGCCCTCGTCTCCCACCAGGCCGTTGCCGAAGCGGCAGTTATCGGAAAGCCCGATACGCTGAAAGGGAATATCATCAAGGCGTTCGTCATCCTGAGGGTGGGATTCACCCCGAGTGAAAAGTTGAAGTCTGACCTTATCTATCATGTGAGGATGACCCTCGGGCCGATCGCGATGCCCTCCGAGATCGAGTTCATGGACAAACTTCCGAAGACAAGGTCCGGGAAGATCATGAGAAGGGTGCTGAAAGCCAAAGAGATGGGGATCGATCCCGGGGATGTTTCCACCCTGGAGGAATAACCACTTTTTTCTGGGGGTATACAGTGAATGGCTCCTGAAGAGTCCTTATTCGGGATGCCGGCAGAGAGAGGCCGCTGGGGCCTTGTGATTGTCGGCATGATCATCAACCTGTGCCTTGGCACGATCTACTCCTGGAGTGTTTTCGTCGGACCGCTGACCAGTTATTTTCAAGATACGCTCGGGTTGACGGTAACCCCGAATGAGATCCTGATGCCGTTCTCGGTATTCCTTGCATTTTTTGCCATCGCGATGACCCTGACAGGGAAGTATATCGAGAGTATCGGTCCCCGCAAGATAACCATCCTCGGGGGAATACTGACCGGCCTCGGGTGGCTGCTCGCATCGACCGTTACCTCGGTCTGGATGCTGTATATCGTTTACGGAGTCATCGGAGGCATCGGAGTCGGTATTGCATACGGGGTTCCTGTCGCGGTTGCTGCCCGCTGGTTCCCTGATCGGCGAGGGGCTGCGGTAGGGCTCACGCTTCTGGGCTTTGGATTCTCTGCCTTCATCACCGCTAATATTGCAGGATACCTTATCGGAACTACCGGGGTCATGAACACCTTCCGGATATTCGGCATCGTGTTCATGATCCTGATCGTCCTCCTGGCACTGCCGCTCCGTTTTCCTCCCGAAGGCTGGAGACCGGCGGGATGGGTACCCCCTGTCCCGAAAAAGGGGGAAGAGCTCTGCGAGTACGACAGGTCTGCCATGATCCGGACTTCCACGTTCTATGGACTCTGGTTCTGCTACTTTATCGGGTGCCTGGCAGGGCTGATGGCGATCTCCATCGCAAAACCGGTCGGGACGGAGATAGGAATCGCCACCGGCCTTGCAACAATCCTGGTGGGATTCTTTGCCATATTCAATGGCGGCGGCAGACCGGTCTTTGGCGCCCTGACGGATCGTTTCAATCCAAGGAATACGGCGATACTCTCCTTTGTCCTGATAGCCCTTGCATCAAGCCTGCTCTGGCAGATGCCGTCGGTCCCGGTCTATATCCTCGCCTTCGCCATCCTCTGGGGTTGCCTCGGCGGCTGGCTCGCCATTGCTCCCACGGCAACCGGAAGTTATTTCGGAACCTGCGACTATCCCCGGTGCTATGGGGTTGTATTCCTTGCGTATGGGGCAGGGGCCATTGCGGGACCCCAGCTTGCAGGATTCATCAAGACGACAACCGGGAATTATCTTGGCGTCTTCCCTTACGTGCTGATCCTGGCCCTTCTGGGTATCCTCGTAGCCATGCTTCTCATGAAGCCCCCGAAAATCAGGAGATAATCCCCTTTCTTTTTCCTGGTTGTTGTCCTTCTTTTCCTGGCCGTCGTAATGGAGAACTGGTGGACTGACATTCGACACCAGGAATGGAAACAGGGGAATGAAACGTACCTCCCAAAAGGGGAAACCTCGCCTTCAGTCAAGGATGACCGGATCCTATCCCGTCTGTTCTCTAGCGAGATCTCCCTCTCAAAGGTGAACCCGGGCCTGTATCCGTTGCAATGAGAAATCCAGACAATAATATCCTTGCTCTTCCCATTCTTAAAAAAAAGGCTGGTGAACGAGGGGTGGCAGGGAAGGAAGGGATTGGAAAATCGAGGCTTGAGGCGTTGAGTGACGGCATATTCGCGTTTGCCATGACATTGCTCGTGATCAGTCTGACCGTGCCTCTCGTCCCGGATTGGGAAGCCCCTGCGCTCCTCCCCGGGATGATAGCAGATATGTTCCCCGAATTTCTCATCTTTTCCATTGCATTCTTCATCATCGCCGGATACTGGCTTGCCCACCACCGGATCCTCCGGTCGATCGACTTCGTTGATGATCGGCTGATCTGGATAAATCTCCTCCTTCTGTTCTTTATTGTGCTGATTCCCTTCACGACCTCTATTTCAGGGGACTATAACGCGGTACTCGAAGCCGTCCTCCTTTTCCACATCAACCTTCTCTGTGCGAGTATCGCCCTCACTCTCATCTGGCTGTATATCCGGAACCAGTATGCAAACCTGACGAACGATACCGAGCCGGAGAGAAGGAGGATACAATTCGATACTGCAGGAAGAGTCCGTGCTCTGGCCATCCCGGCCATCACGATCGTTGCGATCTTTGTATCGTTCATCAATCCTGCAGTGAGCATGTGGTGTTACCTGTTCATTCCGATTCTGATGGTTGCTGGAAGAAAAGCAGCACAGCTCGGACGGTCGCATGATTGAGCAATGATCTCCAATAGTCCCGGAACACCACGCGAATATGGTCTGCCCCCTCTCGCTGGAGAGGCCCCCCAAGTTCTTATCCTTGGCAGTTTCCCCTCCAAGATGTCCATCCAAAGACAACAGTACTATGCGAATCCCCATAACCAGTTCTGGAGAATTATGGCCGATCTCCTCAACAACGGAGATGTGGGCGACATCCCGTCTCTTTCCAGGCTTCTGACCGATCATCATATCGCCTTGTGGGATGTGATCGCATCCAGAAGGTATCAGAACGGCAGCATGGACCGCGACATCACCGAACCCGTATTCAACGATATACCTGCATTCCTCGCAGAACACCCTACCATCAGATCTATCGGAACGAATGGAGGGACCGCCTGGGTTTCTTTTCAACGGTTAGTCCGTTGTACTCCCCAGGTGCCTGCTCTTCTTTGCAGACGACTCCCTTCTACGAGCCCTGCCTATGCATCGTGCAGGTACGAACAGAAACTAGCACAATGGAGGATGTTCCTCGAAGGGAGCACAGAAGAACCGAGTGCTGCAGCTCACCGCTGACCCCCGATCAGCCTTCCGCGAGTATAATTATTCCGGCTCCCCCGGCCTGGATTGACGGCGAGGTAAGGACTATCTTAGCTTCTCCGGGTAGATCCAGAGATCAAGGTTGACCATTCCTTGGACAGTGTTATATTATTATAACAGTAGTGAGAAATAGACAACAGATACAGATTGATCCTCCGGTAATTTCCAGCAGATTGTGGAAAGGCGATATGCCAAGGGAGAAGAAGGGTGCTTCCCATGAAGACGCGGATGAAGGAGTACCGGGCACGGCGGGACATGACCCAGGCGGATCTCGCTGATGCCGTAGGAGTCAGGAGAGAGACCATCGTTTTCCTTGAGGGTGGGAGATACAATCCCTCCCTGAAACTGGCCCATGCCGTTGCCAGGGAGCTTGGGACAACGATAGACAACCTCTTTCTCTTTGAGGATGATATCGATGTCGTTCTCGAGGAATAAGCACGGGTTCCGGTTCTGGCCCTGGCTTTGGTCCCGGCCTGCCCATCGAAGAACAGAAGTATCGCATAGAAATATGGTGATGCAGTGATGAAAACCTCAATCCTTCCATTTCTTGGAATCCTTCTCCTCGCTCTGATCATGCCCTCTTCTGCGAGCTATTCGCTGCAGGAGGTCTCCGTCATTCCTCCGTCCGATGCCACCCCTCCCGGCAGCCCGCTCAATGCCTCAGCAGTCCTCCTGATCATCCCAGCCGGCCCGACCACCTTTATAGAAGGGTACAGCATTGTCCTCTCAACCGATCTTGACAGGGCAGCGTGGAATGCCAGGGTGTTGGTTGACGGGCACCAGGCTGCGGTGTTTGAGAAATCCGGACGTACCGTTTTTATCAGCGGGTATCTCCTCTCTTACCCGCTCAGCAGCGATGTTGAAGTGGATGTCACCCTGAATGGAACAGTCCCCACAGAGAGAGCAGGAGATCCAATTACAGTTTTCAGGGTCTTTGAGCTGAACAATCAGGGGGAGGTTGTTCCCGGTTCAGAGACGGGGGTTATCCGCGCTCTCGAACTCCCGCAAACACCCTCTTCACCCCCGGTCCCTTTAGAGAGTGATGCAATACCTCCCTCACCCACTAGAGCAGGACCAGGGATTACCAATGTGACGGTTATTGCGGTTATAGCCCTGGCCGTTCTCTCTGCAGGGAAGAGAGCCCTGTGAGATCCGGATTGTCTGAATGATCTCCTCTTTTATTTATAAGGGAACGAGGGAAGAATACCAGCCGGCATGGTCCCATTTGCCATTACTGCATTGTTCAGGAAGAGCAAGGCGGATGGGGTTACCCGAGACAGAGATTTGCCCGGGGAGAAGGGGACGTTCCCTCCATAATGCCCCGGTTCTGATCGGGCGAACGCCAGAATAACTCTCACAAAAGGAGGATCACGAGGCCCAGCGTAATCAGTCTCGCAGTCATGCTGCAGGTATAGGAGACTGCCGTTATCCTGTCGCCGAATGTTCCAAAAAGGGAGAGATTGAGCGGGAGGGTATACCGCAGGTAGATGAGGGTTATCACCATCATGCTCCCGGCGATCAGGGTCATCAGGGCAGTCTTGACCAGGAAGACCCCGGTGTTCACCAGGGAGGCCACCACTGCGTACCCGGCACATGAGCGGAGTATCTGGGCCACCCAAGGGATGTTGAGCTCTCGCCCGGCAGGCCGATGGCACCGAGAATCGGTTCAAAGAAGATCCCGATCAGGTCCATGACCCCGTAGACGGTGAGAATGGTAAATATCAGAATAGCTACAACGGTGACGGGAATTATTCGTATCAGCTGAGGCCATGCCTTCTGAATACCTCCCACGATCTTACGGCGGGAGAAGGAGACTTCTCCTTCTTGAGCCGGTGTCGTTTCACAGGAGCGTCGTTGGGCTTTTTATGGAGCACCAGTCTCGTGTAGAGAATGGCACCAAGTGTCTGGAGATCACTTGCGAAGAGGTTCAGGAGTAAGTGCATGGTTCCAATGACCGGGCCCAGGAGGACCACTGCTACAGGCAGATGCACCCTGAAGAGCGATTCACCAAGGACTATCGGAAAGGTGCTCATCACGAGCGTGGGGATGATCTCCTCTTTTCCGACCTTTCATCATAGTAAAGGCCTGCATCCATGGCCTTTCCCGCCGTAGGATTGATGAAGATGGCAAGGAGGGAGGTGGTAGATTCATGGGAGAGTCCGGAGATCCGGCAGAGCGTTCTCATGAGACCGCTCAGCCGTGAGAAGATGCCTGTTTCAACGATGATGCTGGCAAGGAGAATCCCAGGGCAAGAAGGACGACCGCTTCGAAGAGATAGGTCAGCAGCACCGGGAGCGATGCCATGGCCTGAGGCATTTTTTGGATCATATACGCTCTGGCTGGAAGAGACTTATGAAGATTGGTGGAATCGGGTGGGGAATGGCAGGAGAACAGGTTCGTCCAATCGGTCTCTTTATATCAGGTCACATATCAACCACTCGCTATGCAGCCGACCGGCGCCACCTTCATGGAACTCACGCAGTATGACCATCTCTCTCCCTCCGATCAGAACCTGAAAAAAACGCCTCCCCCGCTTGCAAAAGCTGTGCCCAAAGGGACCCAGTACATTCCCCTCCCAAAGCCCGGGGCCATTACCGCACCCCCTATGGATCTCCGTCACGCAATCGAGACGAGGCGCTCTCTTCGTCATTATCGGAAAGAGCCGATCAGTATCGAGGAACTGTCCTATCTCCTCTGGTGCACCCAGGGTGTCGTGCAGGTCGTGGACCCATTTTATACTTTGAGGAACGTTCCCTCTGCAGGGGGGCGCCATGCCCTTGAAACCTACCTGCTCATCAACCGGGTGACCTCTCTTCCCCCTGGCCTTTATCGGTATGTACCGTTCTCCCATTCACTCGTCGCGATCGAGGCCGACCTTTCGATCACCGACAAAGTGATGGCGGCCTGTCTGGGCCAGGCTTTTGTCCGCTCATCAGCGGTCACCTTTCTTTGGTCGACTGTCATCTACCGGATGGCCTGGAGATATTCAGAACGGGCATACCGGCTGGTCCACCTTGATGCCGGACATACCTGCCAGAATCTCTATCTTGCCGCAGAGCAGGTGGGGTGCGGGGCCTGTGCCATCGGGGCTTTTGATGACGAACTCATGGCTGATCTGCTGGGGCTCGATAAAAAAGAGGAGTTTGTTCTCTACTGTGCCGCCGTTGGAAAGAGATAAGGTCACCCTGTCGATCAGGCCAGAAGACTTGGTCTTCATAACCCGGTACGATACTGTTCTTCACCCCCCCTCCCGGCCAGGAATTGATAATTGAAGAAGCATGGGGGAAAAACATAATACCGGATCTGCATGAGTATCACTTCGTGAATTCGCATGCCAACAATAGTTCACTTTGATGTACCGGCAGATGACGTTGCACGGGCAAGGGCATTCTATTCCGGGCTCTTCGGCTGGACCTTCACCGCCCCGCCCGGTTTTCCCGATTTCTACCTGATAGAGACCCGCGACCTCGAGGGAAAACCGGCAACCGGAGGGGGTATGGGAAAACGGGGGAGCCCGGACCAGCGGATCATGAATTATTTTGGTGTCCCTGATATCGATGAGTATGCCTCGAGAGTGAAGCGACTGGGCGGGTCGATGGTATTGGAAAAAACGCAGGTACCAGGGTTTGGCCACCTCGCAATCTGCACCGACACGGAAGGAAATCCATTCGGGCTCTGGCAGGAAGATCCCGGATCAGAATAACGTACCAGGAGCGGGCATGGAGGGTGGAGCGGTACCTGCACCGATACAGAGTATGAAAGGTCCGGGAGAGGATCTCTTTATCCTTGGCATCAGTGGCAGCCCCCGCGAGATGAGGAGCCGGACCCGCATGCTCCTGCAATGGGTCCTTGCCGGTGCCGCGGCTGCAGGGGCAAAGACCGAGCTGATCGATCTGACCTCGCTCCGGATCGAAGCCTGCACCGCATGCGAGAGCTGTTCGCTGACAGGAGCCTGCTTGAATACTGACGATTTCCCGTTCATCTATAAGCGGATGATTGCCGCCCATGGAATTGTGCTCGGCTCGCCGGTCTATATCGATCATGTCACCGGGCAAATGAAGGTCTTCATCGACCGGCTGGCTGATGCCATCCATTACCAGACGCTCGCAGGGAAGTATGGGTGTGCCGTCGCGACAACCTGGAGTTCCGGAGGAGAGGAGGTTATCTCCTACCTGAACCATGTCCTCAGCTACCTTGGTATCCTTGCACTTGATGGGATCAGCGTATCAACCGGGGATGATTCCGATTCCCTGTTCGGAGCGGAGGAGAGAGCCCGGAACCTGGGGGCGATGCTCACCATGGCCATACGGACACAGGTACAATATCCCGGACAGTCCGCGATCATCGGGGAGAACCGGGCTTTTTTCGCACGAATAGTGGAGGAGAACCGCGAGTGGAGGCGGGACGAATACGATGAATGGGTCAGGAAGGGATGGATCACCTAAACTAATCTGGAGGTAACCACCCAGTCTCTCTGATTCAAAACGGAGAATGTATGAACCTTGATCAATTTGACTGTATGAATAACCAAGAGAAACATGAGTATCTGGAGTTCCTCCTCTGGCACTACCGTGTCGTGGATGCATTCTGGTTTCTCTCCTGTGCCGACGAGTTCGGGCAGCCCGTTGCCGAGTTGCTGAACGAAAAGGTCTGGGGCCGCGTTGCCTCGATGGCTGCAAAGGACATCAGGAACCGGTTCGGTATAACCGAGACAGGTCTCACCGGATTTGTCAGGGCATTGCGGCTCTTTCCCTGGGCGATGATCGTAGACTACGATATAGAAGAGAAGCCAGGTGAGGTGATCATCAGGGTGCCCTCCTGTCCAACCCAGGAGGCCCGCATTCGGAGGGGGCTCTCTGAATACGTCTGCAGGGAGATGCACCGGGCAGAATTTACCAGTTTCGCAAGGGAGATTGACGAGAGGATCGTTGTCGAGTGTCTTTTTGCCCCTCCTGATCCCCATCCTCCCGACCTGTTCTGCCAATGGCGTTTCACGACCAGGGAGGAGTAGCCCCTTCTGATGAATGGGTAAGGGGCAGGGGTCCCCGATGAGGGAATATGTACATGGACCATGGGGACCTTGCATGACGAATGGGTTAGCTTACACACCATCCTGCCCCTGGAAGGGATGACCAGACGCCGCTCTTTTCCAGCTCAACAGATGGCCTTACGACCCTGTCTTTCCCCCCATGTTCGTTCTCAACCTCCTGCCACATCACAATGGTCAGTCCCCACCGTTCTGACCCCCCTCAGCTGACATGCTCCGGGGTTAAACCGGCAGGGAATACAGGGGCCCCCACACATGCACTATCGTGAGAGCAGATGGTGTGTCATCGACCATCCCCCGTCCCTGGCTGCCGACCATCGCACAAAAGCAGGTTATACCCCCAGGGACCAATATCCTGGCCCGGCAAGTGATCCGGTCATGCTGACTGTAGGGGATAGGATCAGACGTGGAGAGAGGACCCCCATGAAGTCACAGGGGCGAAAGAGGGGGAGATTCACTCCTTCGTTGTCAGCACCCCAATCCGCTTCCTCTGCGCGATCTGGTATCCCGATATCACTGAAATATGCGGCCCGAAAGCCTTGTCAAGTGCTTCGTCCCCGGTGTCGACAAAAAGGACCGGGGTCTCAGACAGTTTGTGCGGGGTGGCAACAACGATAATGTTCTCGATCCCAATCATCCGGATCACCCTGGGGCTGACCTGCCGGGTACCTCTGCCCAGGACGGATCCCTGGGCTCCAATGATACTCACGATCAGCCGGGATTTTTTCTCCCTCTCCAGCAGCCGGATTATCTCTTCTTCATTCAGGTCTGATGCAACAAGCCTCCCCTGCTTCACGGCATCAAACCCAAGAATGGTTTTTGGAATTCCAAATTCCCGCGCTATCGCCCCTGTGGTACTCCCAGGCCCGATAAGATACAAAATATCGGGGGTCCCCAGGATCACTTCGGCGAGAAACCTCCCGATGCCTTCTTTGGCCCGGTCTTCGTCCTGGTCTTCCAGGACCTGTTTTGTCCCCTGGACCAGTCCAGGCAGATACAGGCTCTGTGCATAGCCATGGAGCCGGGTCCTGAGATCGCCATCGCGGTATGCTTCCTCATCCACATCAACTATCTCTGCGTCCCTCATATGCCGGACCGACTGTGAGAGGTTGAGGATAATAGCCGCTGCTGATTCGGGGGTGGTGGCAAAGACGGCTGAATACATCTTCACTCCAGCCGGAATTCCCAGAATAGGGATACGGTCAAGGACCGTATCATAGACATCCCGTGCTGTACCGTCACCGCCGCAGAACAGAATCAGGTCGACCCCGTGTACTTCGAATACTGCACAGGCACGTCTCGTATCTTCTGAGGTAGTGGGGTGTGGTGTCTGGTATACCACCTCAAACCCGGTGATGCCGGCAACATTGAGCGCGTCTTCGCCCATCGGTCCCGAACAGCTCAGGAAACGGAGGGGGGCACCCTTGAGCTTCCGCAGTGCCACCAGGGCCCGGTTCCCTGCTTCCGGCCGGGCTCCCCTCTTGATGGCTTCAGCCAGAAGGCCATCGGTCCCCTTAAGCCCAACGGCACCACCCATTCCCGCAATGGGATTGACCAGGAATCCAATAGTGACAGTCATGTAAGGACTACAAGGAAGGAGTTACTTGTCCAAGGAGATGGAGGAGGAGGAGGGGAATCCTCATGGAACTTTCGGAAGCCTGCTGAGGGCTTCCCGTATCAGGCTGTCCGGATATTCATAATCGGACAGATTTCCTGCGTAGTAGGCATCATATGCTGACATGTCAAAGTCGCCATGCCCGGATGCGTTGAACAGGATCGTCTTCTCCTCACCGCTCTTCCGGCATTTCAGGGCTTCATCGATGGCTGCTTTGACCGCATGAGAGGTCTCCGGGGCAACGATGAACCCTTCACTCCTCGCGAAGGTCTGGGCTGCGTCGAAGACCTCGCTCTGATGGTAAGAGACCGCTCTCATCACGCCGTCATGGACGAGCCTTGAAACGATTGGTGAATCGCCGTGATACCTCAGGCCACCTGCATGGATGGAGGGGGGAATGAAATCGTGTCCGAGCGTATACATCTTCATGATAGGGGTCAGACCCGCCTCATCACCATAATCATACGCGTAGAGTCCTTTGGTCAGCGTCGGGCAGGATGCAGGTTCAACGCCGATGATCTCGACCTCGGGATGCTTCCCGATGAGCTTGTCACCAGCAAAGGGAAACGAGACTCCCGCAAAATTGGATCCGCCACCAACACAACCTATAACAATATCGGGATATGATTCCACCGATGCAAGCTGTGCGCGGCATTCGAGGCCAATAATCGTCTGGTGAAGACAGACATGATTGAGCACGGAGCCAAGGGAGTAGTGCGTATTGGAATGCGTCGCTGCATCCTCAACCGCTTCTGATATCGCGACGCCAAGACTCCCGGGGGTATCTGGATCTTTCTCGAGCATCGCCCGTCCTGCATTCGTTTTCGTGCTCGGGCTCGGGATGCATTCGGCACCCCATACGTTCATCATGGACTTCCGGTACGGTTTCTGGGTATAACTCGACCGGACCATGTAGATACTACACTGGATATCATAGAGCATGGTGGCGAATGCAAGCGCCGATCCCCACTGGCCTGCACCAGTCTCGGTGGCGATCCGCTCCACCCCTTCCTTCATATTATAATATGCCTGCGGAACCGCGGTGTTGGGTTTATGGCTCCCTGCTGGGCTGACACCCTCCCATTTGTAATAGATCTTTGCCGGGGTCTTCAGGGCTCTCTCGAGCCGGGTTGCCCGGTAGAGCGGGGTCGGCCTCCAGAGACGGAGGACATCCTGTACCTCCCCTGGAATGTCAATGTACCGGTCAGCACTCATCTCCTGCCGTATCAGCTCCATGGGGAATATCGCGGCAAGATCAGAAGGGGTTGCAGGATTCTTTGTCTGGGGATTGAGTGGAGGATCCAGTGGTGACGGGAGATCCCCCTGGATGTTATACCAACGCTTTGGCATCTCCTCTTCATCAAGGATGATTTTTGTCTGCATGAATGTCGATATGTATTGTACAGATATATACATTGTTGTATACTTTAGCGTATTAAGAGTCGGATTGCTCTTGGATAATGGGGTAAAAAACCGGTAGAGATGGCGTAAGTCCATCAAAATGATTGATGTATCCTCCAGACCACTCTATGGGAGGTATCCGCAGTGGCTGAACAGAAGGCAGTGGAAGATCAGCACCGGCAGGAAGGGGATAGCTGGCGCATTCCCGCATCGGTAAATGACCAGTGGAACTTTCTATTGAAGACGATATGGGACCAGATGATTCATCTTGTTATCCAATTTGAAGGAGCAGTCGATTTACCTACACTGGAACAGGCTGTCAGGGAGGCCATGGCTGCCGAAGTCCTCACAACCGCAAAATTTACCCCGGGTGACTCCCCCTTCTTCGAACCTGCCTTCCCCGGGTCCGATACCCCCTCTTGGGATGTCATTACAACTGCACATCCGGACATAGCCCTTTCCAGCCTCATGGAATCATCGCTCGATCCCCTGAAGGGTCCTATGGGCCGTGTACGGCTGATCCGATCAGATAACGATCTGCTCTGCATCTCGTTCAACCATACCATGACCGATGCTTATGGGGTGAAATCGTTTGGGAGCCTCCTCGCAAGCCTGTATCGTTCCGGAAGAGGGAAAGGAATGAACCCCCCTCTGGGAAATCCGCATGATCGCTCCCTGAAAAGCATCCTCTCCCTGTTTTCAGGAGACGAACTGGCTACCGCCGCCCGACGGATTAGGAGGCGGGAGGGGGGATGGAATATTCCCTTCGAGTCCTTGAAAGTCGGGGAAGGGCAGTATGTAAAACAGACTATTGGACAAACGGGGTTCTCCTCTGTTCGTCAATTTGCGCATAATCATTCGGTGACAATCAACGACCTCCTCCTCGCTTCATTTATTCTAGCACTAGCTAAAATGGCACCGCCACTACCCAATACCTGCAATCCTGTGCTCACCTCGATTGACCTGCGACGTTATCAGTCTCTTAGTTTTCACCATGCTCTCTCGAACTTTTCCGTCGCATTCGAACTGCCAGTGATGATCCCAGATCATATTGATCCGACCGATGTTGTCCGCCATATCCATACCCTGATGGCATCATGCAAATCAGGTCATGCCGGGATCGGCGCCGCGGCACTCCTTGAAACGGAATTTGATAAGGGATTCTGGAAGGTGGAGGAAAAACTGGCGGAGATGGAAGGGAAGACACGGCAGGGACTTTCCGGAAAAAATCCCTTCTTCACCAACCTGGGCGTCATCCCTGAAGGAGTCGTTGACTATGGTGTTCCGGTAAGGGATGCATGGATGCTTGGGCCGGTTGAATACCCACCAGGACTCTGCCTTGCGGCCTCGACCTTCCGTGACTGCCTCACTCTTTCTGTGGGGTATTCAGGAACTGCTTTGCAGAAAGAATGGGTTATCTCCCTCCTCTCGGCTATGGCTGCCACCCTCTCGGGGTTCACTTCGTGGGAATAACAGCCCATGCGGGGAGCTCAGGAGAGATTCCGAGTACGGTGGGGATGACCAGGGTCATAAAAACCGTGATCAGGATACACCCGATGACATTCAGGGCAAGACCAGCGCGGGCCATCTCCCTGGTAGACAGGTACCCTGTCCCATAAGCGATCGCATTCGGAGGAGTTCCGACCGGGAGCATGAAGCCAAGCGACGAGGCAAGGGCTGCCGGAACCATCAGCATCAATGGATTGATGCCCATCGATACCGATGTGATTGCCATCAGTGGGACCATGATCGATGCCATTGCGGTATTTGAGACCACCTCATTGAGAAAGGTGATAAAGAGAGAGATGACGAGAATGATCACGATCAGCGGGAGCACGGCAAGGAGGGTGAACGAATTGGCGATTACCTCGGCCAGCCCGCTTGCAATAATTCCTTCCGAGAGACAAATCCCTCCTCCAAATAGGATGAGGATCCCCCAGGGTATTCCTTTCGCTGATTCCCAGTCGAGGGTGAAGATACCTTTTTTAGAATCAACGGGAAGCATGAAAAGGATCAATGCACCGCAGATTGCGATGGTGGCATCGGTGATCCCGGGAATATAGGTGGTAATTCCCGGGATTACCAGAGAGCCAATTTCCTTTGGGGTTCTGAATATCCAGGCGAGGGCGACAGAAAGGAAGATCAGGAGTGTCCATTTCTCTCCTGATTTGAGCGGGCCGAGATCGCTCAGCTCATGCCCGATCATATCCCTGCTCCCTGATATCACCTTTGGCATATGCCGGTGGGTGACCGATGTCAGCCAGAACCAGGCGATAAACAGGAATATGACCATAAAGGGCACTGCAAAAATCATCCATGAGAAGAAATCAATCTCTGGCGCAGCCGGAAAAATACTCGACAACTGGGCGACAAGAATCCCATTTGGCGGAGTACCGATAAGGGTAGCCATTCCCCCGATGGTGGCGGCATACGCGACTCCAAGAAGAAGGCAGGTAGCGAACTGTCGCTCACCACCCTTTTCACTGTTTTTATCAGTCAAGACTCCCGGGAGAAGGGTTGTGACGAGGGCGAGGGCGATCGGGATCATCATCATCGCCGTGGCTGTATTGGAGATCCACATCGAGATAAACGCGGTAGCAACCATGAACCCCAGCACGAGCTTCTTTGTTCCCGAACCGGCAAGGCTGATCACATTGAGGGCGATGCGTCGGTGAAGGTTCCATCGCATCATGGCCGAGGCGATCAAGAACCCGCCCATGAACAGGAAAACCGTCTGATCCGCATATGAGACCCCTGCTTCTTTGGGCGAAAGGATCCCAAGGATCGGGAACAGGACCAGAGGAACAAGTGCAGTAGCGTAGAGCGGAATCGCCTCAGTGATCCACCAGACCACCATCAGACCGGTCACTGCTGCTGCGAGCTGAGCGGGATAAGGAAAGGTCACGGGATCCAGCGGAATGAATGCAATTACCAGAAAAACAATGAACCCGACGATGATCCCGTACCTTCTGTGCATGAGATGAATTGTTAGTCGTAATCACCTATGAACCTGTGCTATTTCTCCCGGTTTCAGATCCGGATGATCCAGCCTTCCCTGCGTTCGGTGTCGTACATGGCACAGGTGGAATATCCTGTCAGGTATCCGCATACTTCCCCGGGATTGATCACAAGGGTCGGGCCTTTCTCGGCAATGCCTGCCCGGTGCGAGTGCCCGTACACCACGACATCGTATAGTCCACTCTCGACTATGACGTCAAGAATGGCACCCTCATGTCCGTGCAGGAGAGCAATCCTTACCCCGTCAGCGTGGAACTCGGAAAAAGTGCCGGCGATACTGACATTTCCTGTCTCCCTGCACCGCTGCCGGAGGAGATCATGATCACCGTCATTGTTCCCATACACCCCAGAGACTTCCCCTGCAAGGGTCGCCAGTACCGGGATCACGAACGGGGAGATGAAGTCCCCGGTGTGGAGATACCGATCTGCAGCCTCACGGTTCAGCACCTTCACCGCTTTTTTGATATGGGGGAGATGATCGTGGGTATCTCCGAGCATCCCTATCCTCAACTATCACACCTCAGCTCGGATATTGAATTGGGGGGGTAAAATGGTTCTTGCGATCATTGCAGGCTGCATCGGTTCCTCTCTTGGACCGGTAATGTCCCGGTACGGTAAATAGGATGAACGTACACCCTCTCTTCATGCAGATGAGGGTCGGAGGAAAAGAGATATCCTCTGCAGATGAGCGCTGGATACCGGTGATCAACCCTGCCACGGGGGAGGTGATCGACCAGGTTCCCGAGGGAACTCTTCACGAGGTGGATGAGGCAGTCAGCGCTGCCCAGGCAGCCTTTGACAGCTGGGGTAAAAAGACCGTCCGGGAGAGGGGGATGATCCTGCACCGGGCTGCGGGAAATGTCCGGGAACAGCACCAGGAACTCGCCCGGCTGCTCACTATGGAACAGGGAAAGCCGCTCAGGGATGCTGTGGACGAGATCCGCGGATTTGCCAATATTCTCGAGTTCTTTGCCGGAATATCGGGTGCCATGAATGGAGACTTTATCGCCCTGGGATCTCTGGGTGATGCCCTGGTAAAAAGGGAGCCCATCGGGGTATGCGGGGCCATCATTCCATGGAACATGCCTGCCATCATTATGGGCTGGAAAGTGGCACCTGCCTTGCTTGCGGGAAATACCCTCGTCTTCAAGCCCTCATCCTCTGCCCCGCTCACCTGCCTCTCCCTTGCATCGTTGCTTGAACTATCCGGACTGCCGCCTGGAGTCCTGAACGTGGTCACTGGCAAAGGCGAGGTGGTAGGGGAGGGAATAGCCAGACATCCTGCTGTCAGGAAGCTCTCATTTACCGGGGAGAGGGCAACCGGGTACAGGATTCAGGAACTCGCCAGGTCGCAGCTGAAGGATCTCTCCCTTGAACTGGGGGGATCCGATCCCATGATCGTCTGGAAGGATGCTGATATAGGGAAGGCAGTATCCGGCGTCATAAAGGGACGGTTCTACAATGCCGGCCAGACCTGCACCGCGGTAAAGCGGCTGTATGTGCATCACGATATCGCAAAAGAGTTTGTTGTAAGGCTGAAGAACAAGGTGGAGGCGATCAGGGTGGGGAACGGGCTGGATCCAGGGAGTGATATGGGTCCGTTGTCTGGAAAGCCTCAACTGGATAATGTGATCTCTTTTGTCAATACCGTCGAAAAGAAGGGGCAGGGCACCATTCTCACCGGAGGAAACGTCATGACTGGGGGCACCCATGGAAAAGGATTCTTCTATGCACCAACCCTGGTGACCGACACGACCCCGGAATGTATCCTCCTCCAGCAGGAGGTGTTCGGACCGGTGTTGCCGGTTGTGCCGGTCAATGATCTTGAAACTGCCATAGCAAAAGCCAACTCCACCCCGTACGGTCTTGGAGCCTCCATATGGACCAACGACCTTTCCGTGGTCCATGAGGTGTTCTCTTCCGTTGCGGCAGGGATGGTATGGGTGAACCGTCATCTCACTATCCCGCCGGAAATTCCTTTCGGCGGGGTGAAAGAGAGTGGGATAGGGCGGGAGAATGGGATCTCCGCATACCATTCCTATACCCGGACAAAATCGCTGCTCCTGAACTGGTAATCCCGACCATCTCTTTTTCCTTCAACCTTCCCGAAAGTCAAGTAGATGAGTTCCCGATGAAAATGTTCCTGGAGGGAAGGATCACGGAGAAACAGGGTAAAACCGGGAGGAGGGGACGTTTCCGGGGAGACTATCCCCGGTTATCCCAGGGGGCTTAGCCGATGGAAGCAGCCGGTAACAATTCATAAGGGATCCCGGCTGATACAATGGCATCCCCCTATTGCATATGAATCCACTCTATTCCAGGACGGCTCCATTCAGCGGCCAATTACTCATGCCGGAGCGCTTCAATCGGGTTCAGGTTCGATGCCTTCCACGCAGGGTACAAACCAGAGATGAGGCTTGTCCCGAGGCCGAATCCCACTCCGTACACGATATAGACGAGACTGGACGGTACAAAGAGGTACTCGGTGGTCTGGAGCATCACCATGCTCACAGCATAACCGCCTATGATTGAGAGAGCCCCTCCGATGGAACTTCCGATCAGGCCGAGAATGAGGGCTTCGTACAGGAACATGCGCAGCACTTCCTTTCTCTGCGTTCCGATGCTCCGGATGACCCCAATCTCCTTGATCCGCTCAGTGACCGACATCAGCATGATGTTCAGGATGCTCACCCCTGCAACGATGAGGGATATCCCCCCGATGACGGTAGTGAACGTTGAGATCTGGCCGAACGTAGTCAGGATCGTTTCAAGTATCGCCCTTGTGTCGATCACATCGACCACGGTTTCCTTGCGGTTCATCGTACGGTCGATGGAGTCCTTGACCTCCTCAATCTTATTCAGATCGTTTACCTTGACGATGACCTGGTTGTACTCTTCCTGCCCGAACGCCTGTTTAAACCACTGATCTTCGACCACAATCCCGAAATCAGGGTTGATATCAAACCCCATCCCCCGCTCCTTGAGGATTCCGACGACCCGTACCGACCCCTTGTCACCAAGGCTGATCCGGGATCCGACCTTGATTTCATTCTCTTCGGCAAAGGTCGCTCCCACCATGGCGCCAGAAGCTCCCCGGAGATAGGATCCCTGGTCAACTTCGAGCAGGACGGGGATATCATCGGGTTTGAGGCCATAGATCGTCCCCACCGTGTCCTCTGAGCCTATCTTCATCCGGGAACTTCCCGAATACACGGGAATGGTGAGATGGGGGGCAGCTGCACGCCTGATCTGTTCCACATCGCGGTCGGAGAGGAGGTTTGACGACTGCGATCCCCCAAATCCCATGCCACCCACATGAGGAGTCACGATGATTGAATCACCGACGGTGGAGAGGCTGTCGGAGATGGCAAGGACCAGGCTATTCCCGAGAATCCCCATCGATACGATAGTCACGACACCGATAATGATACCGAGGATGGCGAGAAGCGAACGGAGCCAGTGGAGCCGGACATTCCGTTGTGCAAGCTCAAAGAACATCAGGGAATGCATGGATACCTGTCACCTCCTCCGGATTCTCTTGCAGCTCCGGAGGCTCATGATATCTTCCCATCAACGATCCGTATCACCCGGTGGGCGTATTCTGCTATCGAAGGATCATGGGTGACCATGATGATCGTCTTTCCCCGGTCCCGGTTGAGATCATCGAGGAGATGCATGATTGCCGCGCCTGTCTTTGAATCGAGGTTTCCGGTCGGTTCATCGGCAAGGAGGATCTCCGGGTCGTTGACCAGTGCGCGCGCGATGGCGACCCGCTGCTGCTGCCCCCCGGACATCTCACTTGGCTTGTGCGAGAAGAGCGACGCATCAAGATCCATAGCCTTGAGTACTTCCCTGCAGCGTTCCACGCATTCCCGGCTTCCTGTTTTGAGGATCAAAGGATACTGCACATTCTCAAGAGCGGTCAACAGCGGCAGGAGGTTGAACTGCTGGAAGATGAACCCGAGATAGTCTCTCCGCAGAACCGTCATATCTTCATCGCTCATCCCGAGTATGTTCCTTCCTCTGATACAAAGAGTACCCGCAGTCGGGGTGTCGAGGCAGCCCATCAGATTGAGAAGGGTAGACTTCCCCGAGCCTGAAGGGCCCATGATGGCAATAAAATCCCCTTTGCCGATGTCAAGGCTCACCTTGTCGAGTGCCACCACATCCCCACCGGGAAGAGGGTATACTTTCGTCACTTCACGAAACCGGATGATGGTGTCGCCGTTACACTCCTGATTTATCGTTTCTTCCATGAGTACCAGATTGCTCCCCCGATTACAGCAGCCGACACGAGGATGACAGCGATCATGGCAGGGGCAATACCAGGTGAGTTCTCCCTGGCATTGTTCTTTGGTGGGATGACCACAGGAGTGGTCCGCTGATAGGGATTGCCGTCGACGTCACTATACTCCATGTTCACATGTACCTTGCTGGTGTTCTCGGCAAGGAAGGTGATCTCGAAGCTGGAGAAATCATCAGGCTGGAGGGAGCCTACGACATACTCACGGTAGGGGTTCACGGGCTCTGCTCCCTCCCCCGCAGAGAGCACCACCGAATTTGCCACTTCGAGACCGGCGTTGGTGACATCCCCGGTAAGGGTATACTTCCCGTTCTCATATTCAATGAGAATGTTCGAGAGGATCGGATCGGCCTGTCTCTTGGATTCCCCAAAGACGATCGGGAGTGTGACCACCGAAGAATGGGGATTGATCCCATTCTTGTAATCGGCAGCGATCTCCAGGCTGGTGGGTTCTGCCGGGGTGATATTGAAGGAGATCTTCTGGGCCTTATCAGGGTCCAGGGTCCCGATAAAGTAACTTGAGGGGGCCGGGTCAAGGGACGTCCCCCACAAGTGGACGATCACACTCCCGATGGCATTATCCCTCGGGTTGCCCACCATGATGTCGATCTGCTCTTTCCTTCCGGCACTAAAAGTATCAGGCTTATTCAGGACGGAGATTTCAAGGGGATCGTTCTCGACCCGGATCTGGACGGGATATCGGAGGTACCCGGCATCGCGGAAGTCGAGGGAGAAGCTGGGGTAATAAATACCGGGGGGGACATCCGCCTTTATGGTGAACGTAAACTGCATCCGGTTGCCTGCACCAACAGTCGTCGTGGTGTCATAGGAACTGGACAGTATGGAGATATCGGCGTCGTACATCGTAGCCCTCCGTATTGCAACACTCTCCAGCCCGTTATTTACTATCTCTATGGTGATGATCCCGGTATCTCCCTCAAAGAAGACTCCGGGATTGAGGTCAACGCTCGAAACGGTGACCTGGGCGGCACCCTCTCCAACCTGCTGGGCTCCCACAAGGGAAATGAACGGGGAGAAGGCGATCAATCCGAACAGGACCAGGAAAATCCCTGTTTTCATTATGGACCTCCCAGGAACGGCATTCCGACGAATGCAGTATAGAGCGTATAGATCGCAAAAATTACGACAGGGATAAGGACCACGATGATGGCATTCCGAACGGTCAGGTTCCTGGCATGCCTGATGCCAAAAATCCAGAGGTTCGCACTCCATGCAAGGAAGATGACCGAGATCACCGCCGATATCCTGGTAAACTCGCGGAAGGCCGGATCCGTCAGGATATCACTCATGAAACGCTGTACAGCAGCGGGATCCTGGATGTTCGAGATGACCGGCACTTCCACCAGGGGTATATAATAGAGGGAGACGATAGCGGAGATGATCAATCCTACGATGACTGGAACAAGACCGTAACCGGTGAATTCAAGGGTTCTCCTGAACATGCCGTTCCCTGCAAAAGCCATGGAGAGGAGATAAAATATCCCCGCAAAGATGATCCACCAGAGGATGAGAAAGGCAAAAAATGCAGAGAGTGCACTGAAAGCCCCCATCACCGAGGCCATTCCCTCTCCTGCGGCAGCAGAGAACAGACCTGAATAGACCCCGGACATCAGGTACGCTGTCACTGCGGAGATGATTGCCCCAATCACCACAATTATTCCGGGAATTTTCAGGTCCTCGGGCTCCTTCATCCGCTCACTGAAAAATGCGTCAGGGCGAAAGAGGAGGTATGGTAGCATCCCTTTCATATGAATCAGAGTAATTTTTGATGTGAAAGTCTATCAACATTCCCCCGCGGACACCTGATTATTCTGTGAATTGAAGGGGAAAACCGGTTTATCACTGAAAAATCCTTTAAAATATTTTCATCGCTCTTATATTCGGGAAGACCGAGTCGAGGTGACCAACAAAGTGAGTCAATGCACTGCCGCTGGGAGCACGGAAAAGGCGCGTATATAGGATCGGGGAGTGTAGGTCGGATACCTCCCATTATTCATCCAGTCCATCATTTTTAAACCAAGAGAAGAGCGAAGAGCCTTAAAAGAACTCCTTTCTCCAGAAAAATACTATGCCAATCACTGATGCGATAATCGAGAACGCGATCGCGATAAGGAAGGCATACGGGTTGTGCTGGAACGGCAATTCGACGTTCATCCCGTAGATGCTCGCCACGAGGGTCGGGATCATCAGGATGATGGTGACAGTGGTGAGGAGCTTGATGATCACATTCAGGTTGTTTGAGATGATGGAGGCGAAGGCATCCATTGTCCCGGTCAGGATGCTGGTATAGATGTTTGCCATCTCGATCGCCTGCTTGTTCTCAATCACCACCTCCTCGAAGATGTCCCGGTCGTCATCATCCATCTTCATGCAGCCCGAGGTGTTGAACTTCTCGAGCATCAGGGCATTCGACCGGAGCGATGTAATGAAAAACACCAGGCTCTTTTCCATATTGAGCAGCCGGATCAGCTGTTCATTTCGGAGGGCTTTGTGAAGGTCGTTCTCAATTGCTGCGGTGGTCCGGTTGATATCCTTAAGGTACCGGAGGAACATCAGGGATGTGCGGAGGAAGAGCAGGATTACAAACCGGGTCCGGTTCATGGTCGAGAAGTTCCGGACCTTCCCGTTCAGGAACTCCTGGACCACATCAACCTCCGTCAGGGTGACTGTGATAACGAGCCCCTGCGTGAGGATGATACCGATCGGGAGCGTGGTGAAGGGGATATCGGCCTCTGTAGCCTCACGTCGGGGTGTCCGGAGCACGATCAGGGTGTTTCCTTCCTCCCGTTCGATTCGGGCTCTCTCATCAACATCGAGCGGATCGGTAAAAAAATCGGGGGGAATGCTGAAGCGAAAGACCAAGTCCTCGATCTCGGCCTGGCTGGGACTGACCACGTGCACCCAGGCACCGCTTTCGAAGGTGTTGATGGTCTCAAGACCATTTTTCGGACCGGTCTTGTAGATGGTGATCATACTAGTTTCCCCTGGCCGCCGTTTCCCCTAAGAACGGGCATTGTGCCTGATCAGGGTATACCATGATCAAGGTGGCATTCCATCCCTTATCTCTCCTTCGCAGTGACACTGGGTAGATCTCGAGAGTGTGGATGTACCAAAAAGGGCGGTGATGCCGTCCCTGATTGTGTTGGTACTGCCGGTTGTTATCCTTTCCTAAAGTTGCATACCATGAAAATGGATGGTTACTGTCAGGAGGCTGCTATGTGAACGAGCGATGACAAAGAAAAAAGGATGAGAGATCAGGTGAGGCTTTTGATGCGGCGCACCGCTTCCTGGAGGTGTCCCATAGAGGTCGCATAGGAAATTCTTTGCCATCCTGGTGTATTGAATGCAGACCCGGGGGTAACTGCCACGAGCCCCTTCTCAAGCCATTTCCGTGCAGTTCCGATATCATCTCCACCGGTATTCACATAGGCATAGAATGCCCCTTCGGCAGGAGCGACGGTATAGCCCATCAGGAGCAGCTCCTGGACAAGGTAATCTCTCCTCCGGTGAAACTCATTTCGCATCGTCTCAACACAGGATTGGTCGCAGGTGAGGGCGGCAACCCCGCCATACATGGCAAATGTGGTCGGATGGCTTATTGAGTGCTGCTGCACCTTGGACATCTGGTTGATGATCGCCTGCGGGGCAACAGCCCAGCCAAGCCTCCATCCCGTCATGGCATATGCCTTGGAGAATCCGTTCACAGTGATGGTCCGCTCTGCCATATCCCGGATCGAGCCAAGGGAGATATGTTCCCTGCCGTAGATCAGCTTTTCGTAAATCTCATCTGATAGTGAGAAGAGGTCATAATCCTCGCACATGTCAGCGATAAGACCAAGCGAGGAACGGTTTAGGATCGCCCCTGATGGATTTGAGGGAGAGTTGATCACGATCATCCTCGTCTTTCCGGTGATCTTATCGAGAATAGACTCATCGACCTGGAACGTCTTTGAATTGAGCAGGTGATGGACGGGTTTTCCCCCGGCCATCCGTACGCACGGTTCGTACGAGACCCACGAGGGATCAAGGATGATCACCTCATCTCCAGGGTTCAGCACTGCGACCATGGCATCATAGATGGCATTTTTGGCGCCGCAGGTGACGATTACCTGCCCGGAGGTGCAGGTTATCTTGTTTTCCTGCTCCGTCTTTCGTGAGATGGCTGAGAGCAGCTCCGGAATTCCGTTGCTTGGAGCATAATGTGTCTCACCGCGAGTGAGTGCCTGGATACAGGCCTCCTTGATATGGGCAGGGGTATCGAAGTCCGGCTCACCTATCGAGAGGCTGATGACATCGATCCCCTGCCGCTGCATCTGCCGTGCTTTATCAGAGATTTCGAGGGTTGCAGAGGGAGCGATCCCGGAAATAATACCCGAGAGCTCTCTCATGCCAATCTCTGGCACATTTTTACCGCGGATTCAACGGCGCGTTTCGCATAATCGATACGCTCGTTTGCCTCCAAGCGTGTCATACCCGGCCCGGAGATACCGAGAGTGACCGGCTTATCGAATTCGAGGGAGAGATCGATAATCTTCCGGGCTGCGTGCTGGACGACGATCTCGTCATGCTGGGTAGCACCCTCGATAACGCAGCCGATGGTGACGACCGCATCGACCACTCCCTTCTTCAGCATCCTTTTCACGGCTAGGGGCATATCATAGGTCCCGGGGACGTACATGCAATCGATCACTTCAGCGCCAAGGAACGATGCATGCTCCCTCCCCTCTACTTCCATCATGTAGGTGATATCCCGGTTGAATTCCGAGACAACGAAACCGAGTTTCACGTTCATATTTTTCCTCTCTCTATATCTCCCACTGATAATTCATAAACGAATGCCACCTCACTCACCTGCGCAGCTCATCTTCGTGCAGGGCCGGCATCGGGAAATCCCTGCCGCTGCCCTGTCCCTGCTTCTTTCGTCAGTTCCTGGGGATAGAATGCAAGTTTCAGGGCATTTTTAGCATGCTCGCGTGTACGCTGCTCGGCAAGCCATGCGAGTTCCCGATCGTCCCTGGCTTCATCTTCATGCACGAAGACCTCGATGATGTGGGTGTTGGTCATGAGCTGGCAGGTGATCAGGCCGGTTGATGCCTCATGGGCACACATCCGGTCCTTCTCTTTTCCTCCCGGCATTCCAAGGGCCATGACAAGGCCGCAGTGGCGTTCCTCGATCAGCTTTTTGCACGCAACAGGGAGGTCCTTGATCCCGGGTACGGTCACCCGTTCAATAGTGACGCTGGCATTTCTTTTCAATTCATCAGCGGCTATCCCGCCCATGTTCACCCTTGCAAAGGTTGTGTCAGCAATCCCAATCTTCATCCCAGTACCTCAGCGGCAGCCCTGACCCCGTTTCCAGCCAGCCGGACGCCCTGCTTTGCAAGCGCGTGCTCGATCGCTGAGAGCGTCCCGAGAATCTCCGGCGCACCGGTTGCCCCCATCGTACCGATCCTGAAGATCTTCCCCTTGAGGTGGTCCTGGCCACCCGCGATCTCAATCCCCATCTTCTTGATCGCTCCACGGAACGCGCTGTCCTCGACCCCCTCCGGGAGGCGGGTTGCGGTCACCGTGTTCGAGTAGGCATGATCCCCATCGAGTTTCGGGAAAAGGGCGAGTCCCCATGCGGAAACTGCATTCCTGACCGCCTGCGACATCTTCCTGTGGCGTGCAATTCTCGTGGCAAGCCCTTCCTCTTCTATAAGCAGGCATGCCTCGCGGAGCGCGAGGAAGAGGGGAACTGCCGGTGTATACGGGGTTTCCATCACTTTAGCAGAGGCACTCTTCCGGTATGCTGCAAGGTCCAGGTAGTAGGGGCGCCTTTCCGAGAGCCGTTCCCAGGCCCGTTCGCTCACCGAAATGGCCGAGAGGCCCGCAGGGGCCGCCAGGCATTTCTGGGATCCGACAACGACGATATCCGCCCCCCATGCATCGGCATGCACCTCGTCTCCCCCGATAGAGGTGATCCCGTCCATTACGAAGAGTGCATCATATTTCTTCGCAAGCCTGCCGATCTTCTCGGCCGGATTTTTAATACCCGCCGATGTCTCATTGTGCACCAGCGTGACCATCCCAGCCCCTTCGGCAAGCTCGTGCTCGAGCGCTGCCAGATCGAGCGGAGTGCCCCATTCAGAACGTACTACCCTGGCTGTGCCATACCGCTGGGCGATCTTGAACATCCGTTCCCCAAATTTGCCATTCTCAAGACAGGCGATGGTCAGTCCGCTCCCGAAATTGGCCACCGCTGCTTCCATGGCAGCGGTACCGGAGCCGCTGATCACAAAGAGTTCGTTCTTCGTACCAAAGGTCTCTTTCAGGATACGGACGCAGTCTGCATACACTGCCCCGAACTCTGCCCCGCGGTGGTTGATGGCCTGCCGCACCATTGCCATCCGGACCCGTTCGGGCACGGGGACCGGCCCGGGAAGCATCAGGAGAGGTTCTTTTTCCATTTTATCAGTCCATAGTATTTTTATAATGACGGGATATAAGTGTGGATGGCGAATCAATGGTCGAAGTAGCCATTCTCAGCGGATCGGCCTCAGATGCGGCCATTGTGGAAAAGGCCGCGGCAGTCCTGGAAGAGCACGGTATCAGCTATGAAGTCCGGGTCATCTCTGCTCACCGGGATCCTGATGTGCTCGATGAATATGTGAAAAAGAGCGATTGCAGAGTATTTATCGCAATCGCAGGCCTCTCTGCAGCACTCCCCGGGGTTGTCTCATCGAAGACTGAAAGACCGGTGATCGGTGTTCCCGTCAGCGGGAAACTGATGGGTCTGGATGCCCTCCTCTCAATCGTCCAGATGCCGAAAGGGGTGCCAGTTGCCTGCGTCGGGATAGATAGCGGAGAGAATGCAGCACTCCTGGCATGCCGTATCCTTGAGACTCGAAGAGGTAGGGAAAAAGTCTCTTGAATTGTCGCGGAATCCTGCTCATTTCAAATCCGTTTCCCAGGTCCCTGCCCCTGTTCATTCCTGATCTTGATGACCCCGTGTCCTTGCCCATTCCAGGTCCCTGTTCAATCCTAATCCAGAATCGTTCTCCATAGGAGTCCCTGCGTAATCCCGATCATTACCAATTCCTGTTCACTGTGCCTGTTCCTGCATCCCTGCCTTCATCTTGACAGGCTGCTGGAGGGGATTATGGCATTCCTGTCCAAACAATCCGGAACAATCCAGAGTCCCCCCTCCCCCTGTGTACTTATTCAGCCAGAAATACACCCGTGACGTATAATTGTTCTTCAGCGGTAACGAATCCTGATTACCCCGGACAATGGCCGAGGCATCGCTAAAATGAGAGCAGTGGGGAAAGGATTATTTCTTTGCCTGAAACATCTCCTGCATCATCTTGACAGCACAAAGATCCCCGCACATCGAACAGGTATCGAGATCCCCATCCCTTGCATGGATTGCCCGGGCTGCATCAGGAAAGAGGGCGAGGGCGAACTGCTCTTTCCAGTCAAGTCTTCTTCTTGCATCGGCCATCTGGCGTTCCCGTGGCATTTTGAAGCCTTCCTTTTCCCTGATAAGATCGCCGATATGGGCGGAGAGTTTTGCAGCCCTGGTGCCTTCAACGATGTCTCCCACCAGCGGGAGCGCCAGGTGCTCGCTCGGAGAGACCATGCAGAGGAAATCGGCCCCGTGCCTGCATGCTTCAACCCCCCCGATCGCTGCGACCATATGGTCATAACCCGGAGCGATATCGGTTACCAGCGGACCGAGCAGGTAGAGCGGCGCCTCATTCGTCAGTTCCTTGATCATCCGTACATTATAGCCGATCTGGTCGAACGGAAGGTGGCCGGGGCCCTCGATCATCCGCTGGACCCCTGCATTGAGAGCCCGGTTTGCCAGCCGGCCCAGGTTCAGGTATTCCACGGTCTTTGCATGCCGATCAGCATCCTGGAGACATCCCGGACGCATACCGTCTCCAAGGCTCACCACCACCTCGTGCTCGGCCAGGATTTCGAGAAGGTAATCGAACTCTGAAAAAAGAGGATTCTCCTCATCGGACTGCTCCATCCAGGCCACATGGAAGGCACCTCCCCTTGACACCACAGGAAGGATACGCGGGTCTGTTTTGAGTGCAGCAAGGGCGTCCCTGTTCACCCCGCAGTGCAGCGTGAGGAAGTCTACTCCCTGTTTGCAATGCTCCCGGATCACAGTGAAGAGAAGATCCGCACTCAGGTTCATGGCACTGCCTGCCTTCCGGACAGCTTCGTAGATGGGGACCGTACCTACCGGAACATCGAAGGAGAGGATCATCTTCCTGACAGATTCGAGATCCCCCCCGGTGGAGAGGTCCATGAGCGTGTCGGTGCCGTTTGCGATTGCGGCCTTGGCTTTCTCTCTCTCGAGTGCCGGATCGCACCGCTCCCCGGAAGTTCCGACATTGACATTGACCTTCACCCTGCATCCTTCCCCGATTGCACTCATCTGGTGCGGGCGCATGGTATTCGCAGGGATAACGACATGCCCCCGGGCTACCGCACGGGCAAAATCTCGTGGATTCTGCCCTTCCTGTCGTGCTGCCACCTCAACTATCGTTGGAATCCCGGCAATACACTCCTGGATCAGGGTACGCATAAGACACATGTAAGATGTGCCACTTATTAGTTATGCATGCCAGTCACCTGGATCCCGGGAAGAGGGTTCGTGGCAAATGCCTACCTTTTCGGAACTGTTCTCATCGACGCCGGTGTCCTTCCCGCTGCCATCCATCCCTTCAGGAATCGGATCGAAACGATTGTGCTCACGCACTGCCATTACGATCACACGGCACACGTGAAGGAGATAGTCCACATGTGCAACGCAGAATTAGCCATTCACCACCTCGATGCTCCTGGTCTTCTTGAGGATCACCTGAGCCTTTCGCTTCATTTCGGAGCCCGATCTCCTGGCATTACCGCACAACGCCTCCTCTCGGAAGGAGACGTGGTCGGACCCCTGGAAGTCATCCATACCCCGGGACACACTGCTGGCAGTATCTGCCTGTTTTCGGAAGAAGAGCAGTTCCTGTTATCGGGTGACACGGTCTTCACCGACGGTGGTTTCGGGAGGTTCGATTTTCCGGGAGGTGACAGGACCGCGCTTGCACAGTCGATCGGGAAACTTGCATCCTTACCGGTAGAGGGTCTCTACCCAGGTCACGGCACTCCTGTCCGCCACGAGGGGAGACTCCACATCTCAGCTGCGCTGCAGCTCCTGAAGAGCGGATATGTATAAAGGTGTCTACTGCCTGGTGTTCCGGAACGGATGCTGCACGGTAGAGGTCGGATCGCTGGGGGAGGTGACGTTTCCCTCGGGATGGCATGTGTATACCGGTTCCGCACAGGGTCCCGGGGGTCTTGCCCGGGTTGCCCGTCACATCAGAGTGAAACGGGAAGGGATACGATCGCCCCACTGGCATGTCGATTATCTTCTCGTGCAACCAGGATTCAGGCTGAGTGCTGTTGCATGCGCACCAACAACAGCGCAGTCCGATGAATGCCGGATCTCCGGACTCCTTGCCAGTGACCCGGTCCCCGGCTTTGGCTGCAGCGACTGCCGGTGCCGGTCTCATCTCGCATATTTTAAGTCGAATCCGGAAAAAGAGTTAAAATCCGCATTTTTACACGCCGGTCTTGATGTAACCATCACAAGACTCAATATATCCTAAACCCAAGAAGTCGAGTATGACGGTTCTCGGCATATCAGGGAGCATGCGGAAAGATGGAAATACCGCACTTCTCGTCAGGGCAGTGCTTGAAACCTGTGAGAAGTCAGGATTGAAGACCGAATTTATCTCCCTTGCAGGAAAGAAGATTAATCCCTGCCTCGGGTGTGAGAAGTGCAAGGAGAAGGATTGGTGTGTCGTGCAGAACGATGACTGGGGAGAGATTATGCAGAAAGTGATTGATGCCGAGGTCCTCGTGATCGGTTCCCCAACGTATTACTTTGACGTCTGCGGCCATCTCAAGAATTTCATCGACAGGAGTTACTCGCTCTATCATCACCGGAAACTGGCCGGCAGAAAGGCGGTGGCAGTAGCGGTCTGTGCTAATAAGGGTGGTGCTCGTACAATTGAGACCATTGAAGGATTTTTAAACTCCCACGAATTCTCCTATCTTGGCTGGGTGAGAGGAAAAGGCTACCTCGAGGGGGATATCCTGAAAGACACCCGGGCGCTCAGGAGAGCTGAAGAGATTGGGGAGCGTATTGTCAAGCTCCTGAAACCACACGATTGAAAATATCGTTCCTTCCGATTTTTCCTGGAAATATGCCTGATCATAAACCAACTGCTAAGGCATTATCCCCAGGAATATCCCCCCGTTCAGCTATTCCTCTTGATTCTGCACCGCTATACTGAATGATACTCATGAGACAGGTACGGTCTTATCATCTGGGTCCTCAATCATGCGGGATTATCAGTCGACATGATCCTCCTTTCGCCTATACCCCTTCACTGATGACAGCGCATGGACCTGTTCGATCCCGGTTTCTACTCCAAATGATAAGGCGATTCTGTCGAAGCATCTCTCTTCCTTCCGGGTGATGGGAACGAAATCAGACGGTTCCCTCTTCAAATCAGGAACAGCTCGGCACCACCAGGAACTCCCATTGTCGCCGAACCTGAAGTGGCAGATCGAAGCATCCACGATCAGTTCCTCGAACTCAGCCTGCTTTTCACCTTCTGCCCTGATTCGTCGTATCATTCCCCGCCGGTTCCTCCCTTAAAAGGAAAAGCTCCTGCGAATAAAGGAATCACTTATGTCAGACAAACCGGTAGAGGGTATCCCTCTCGCGCAGCGTTCTCCCGATATCCAAAGCGACGCGTTCCATCTCAGCAGGATCGAGGTAATCGGTGTTCACGGCCCCTGCACCTTTCGAGATGCTCTCCTCATACATCGTACCTCCTAAATCATCTGCGCCGGCCATAAGGCCGATCTGGGCCATCTTCACCCCAGTCTTCACCCAGGAGACCTGAATGTGATCGAAATTGTCAAAATACAGCCGGGACACGGCTGTCATCAGCAGATCCTCCCGCCCGGTTGCCCCGGGTCTAGCAAGACCTTTCCGGAACAAGGGGGTGTTCATGTGCACAAAGGAGAGCGGGACAAACTCGGTGAAGCCAGCGGTCTCGTCCTGGATTGCGCGGAGGATGGAGAGGTGACGAACCCGGTCTTCGACGGTCTCGCAATGACCGTACATGATGGTTGCCGTGGTAGGGATTCCGAGCAGGTGCGCCTCCCTGATGATCCGGACCCATTCATCAGTCGGAATCTTACCCGGGCAGATAACCTTCCTCACATCGTCAACAAGGATCTCTGCGGCCGTCCCACAGAGCGAACCGAGGCCTGCTCCTTTCATCTGCTGGAGGACCTCGGAGGTGCTGATCCCGCTCTTTCTTGCGGCGTAGGCAACCTCCATCGGATTGCTGGCATGGATATGAACTCCGGGAGCACCCTCCCTGAGCGTGGTGATGATACCGGTATACGATTCGGCGTTAAAATCTGGGTGGAGTCCGCTCACGGTACATATTTCCGTGACATTCCGCTGACGGGCAAGTACCGCTTTGTTCCGGATCTCGTCCCTTGAAGAGAGATAGCCACCCTCTTCACCCTCTTTTTTCGAAAATCCACAGAATCCACAGGAGTTGATGCAATAATTGGTAACATTGATATTCTGGTTCTTGACAAACGTGACAACGGATCCGGTTACCTTCTCGCGTTTCTCATCTGCCGAGGCGGCTATCTGCCATATCCTCCGGTCATTGACGGAAAAGAGCATGAGGGCGTCCTCATCACTCATCCGGTATCCTGCAAGAATGTCCCGGAGAAGGGTCCTGACACCCCTTTCATCCCTTTTCCCCGTGTTTACCGTGCTACTTCTTGACAAGGCTATTCATGGAACTTCTGGAGCCGCCCAGATATAAAACAGCTGACCATGTCATTTATCCCCCATCAGTCCAAGTGATGGTGAGGATCCATGAAGAGTGAAGAGATCCAGCTGGAGAATTCGATGGGAACCGGGTATGTCCTCCCCCTCGGACCAGTCACCCTGGTCTGGGTGGTTGCCAGACGGGGCCTGGTGGGGTGTGGTGCATTCGATGTGGCAGCACTGGGAAGATTCGGCTATCCTGCAGCCAGGGTGCGGCCGGTCTGTGGTGACTCAGTTGCGACAATCGAAGACCTGGTCTGGGGGGTGATCAAGGAGACGAATGTCCCTGCCCAGAAGATGGGGATATCGAACGGGATGAGCGGAAAGGAAGCACTTGATCTCCTCTCTTAGGTGAAATCCAAGGATTTAACCCGCCTCGTGATCACCTTCTAGTATACCATGAAATTCTCCCACCTGTTCGGCCCGGTCCATTCCAGGAGGCTGGGCCGATCACTGGGTATCGATCTCGTCCCAGTCAAGACCTGCAGCTTCGATTGCGTTTACTGTGAATGCGGGCATACTACCCGGGAGACAACAGAGCGCCAAGAGTTCTTTCCTCTCCGGGAAGTGCTGGAAGAACTCCGCACCTATCTCTCTTCCGCACCTGTTCTTGATTTTATTACGTTCTCCGGTTCCGGTGAGCCAACCCTCTCCACTTCAATCGGGGATGTCATCTGTTTCCTCAAAGAGTCCTATCCCCAGTACCGTGTGGCGGTCCTGACCAACGGAAGTCTTTTCTGGCGTTTCGATGTGAGAAACGATCTCATGCAAGCCGATCTCGTCCTTCCCACGCTTTCATCGGTATTTGAGGAGACTTTTTCCAGGATCCAGCGGCCGGCACCTGGCATTCACGTCGCAGAGGTAATAGAGGGGCTGATTCAATTCCGCAGGGAGTATGCAGGGGAGATCTGGCTTGAGGTCTTTATCATACCCGGGATCAATACGAGCCATCGGGAACTTGAAGGACTTCGTGTTGCGATTGAACAGATTGCTCCTGACAGGGTCCAGGTCAACACCCTCGACCGCCCTGGAACCGAGCACTGGGTCCGCCCGGCCTCACCGGCAGAACTGGAGAGGATCCGTGGTGTACTGGGAATTTCCGGGCTGATCCCAGTAGAGCCGATCGGGTATGAACTCACAGCCGGTGCACCCATGACCATGGAATGGGAAGATGCTGTTGCCCAAGTCCGAGAGCTGATCCGCCGGAGGCCGTGTACACTTGACGATATTACCACTGCAACCGGCCTCTCCCGCCGCGAGATCCTCAAAATCCTGCGGGAGATACAGATTAATTCGGGGATCCAGGAGAGCCAGGAGGAGCGGGGGATATTCTTCTTCTGCCCTGAATGAATCTCCGGCTATAAACACACCCCACCCCGGGAACAGTCCTATTCTCCTTACGGAATGGCTTCCGCAGTATTGTTTTCTCCAAGAAGAATTATTTTTTTTTCACACATCATTCGCATAATTCAGATTTTCACCGACCTACTGTCTAATGAACCACCATTCCGATTCATAAAAAACGGCATCATCTGGTCATTGCCATCCTGGTCCATTCCAGGAGCCTGATGACAGGGGCAGCCAGGTCTAATGCTCAGTCCCGGGAATCAATTACGAGATGCAGTCCTTTTGCAGAATGAAAAAAAGAGTGAATACAGATCCACGCAACCCGCTGAACTCAAACCGTTCAGGAAGTGAGGTGCAATCCTGGTCTCCATTCAACCCTGCTCACCCTCTACCAGGGAATAGTCGGTCCGCCTCTGTCGAAGCGGTCTACCAATATCCCGGACTATGATCTCCATCATGGCAGGATCCAGGTAATCCGAACCAGCCGCTCCCGCGTCGCCGGATACATCATCCGAGAACATCGTCCCTGCAAGGTCGTTTGCCCCTGCAAGAAGGGCGAGCTGGCCGAGTTTGACGCCGAGTTTACCCCAGGAGACCTGGATATTTCTGAAATTATCGAGGAACAACCGTGCTACCGCGGTGAGGAGGAGATCCTCCCTCCCGCTTGCTCCCGGCCCGGCGATGCCGTCCCGGTAAAGCCGGGTGTTCTGATAGATATAAGAGAGCGGGACGAGCTCGGTGAATCCTCTCGTCTCGTCCTGGATCTCCCGCAGAAGGGCAAGGTGCCTTGCCCTGTCCTCCTCTGTTTCACAGGTCCCGTACATGATGGTGGCGGTGGTGGGGATGCCCATCCGGTGAGCTTCTTGGATAATGCCGACCCACTCGGCGGTGGAGACTTTCCGTGGGCAGATCACGGACCTGACATGGTCAGCCAGGATCTCGGCTGCAGTCCCCTGCAGGGACGACAACCCGGCGGATCTCATCCTTTCGAGCACCTCACGGGTCGTGATTCCGCTCTGCCGTGCGGCATGCATCACCTCATCAGGGCTGAAGGCATGGAGGTGAACACCGGGTGCTGCCTGGTGCACGGTCCCGATGATCTCTTCATAGGTCTCCATCGTAAAGCGGGGATGGACTCCGGAGAGCAGGCAGATCTCCGTGACATTGCGGGACCTCGCGAGGGCAACCTTCTTTTTGATCATCTCAATATCGTCGCAGAAAGCCCCTTCATCCCCTTCATTCCTGCCGAACCCGCAGAACCCGCAGAGGTTCTTGCAGATGTTCGTCAAGTGGATGTTCTGGTTTCGGACATAGGTGACCACGGGTCCTGCCCGCTCCTCTCTGATGGCATCTGCAAGTGAGAATATGAGAAAGATGTCGCGGCCTCGTACCTTGAGGAGGGCGGCAGCCTCCTCCTCGCTCAAGCGGTGGCCTCCCTCAACATCACGGAGTATGATATTGATGTCCATGTCGGGCCCTAATATTCACTTTTTCTCCTGTTTCTTCCCAGATTCCCCGCTTTTCCTCCGCTGGTAGAATTCCCACCCCACCAGCACGAGGATCAGGATAACTGCGACCAGTTTGATATTAAGAGGGATGTATCCGATGAGGGGGATGGCAAAAAATGCCTTCCCCACGATCCATTCGGGTTTCACCGGCTGGATAACACCGAGTTCCGCCCTGGAGAGGTAGGATCCCTGATCACTCCGGACATTATTATCCCCCTTGGTGAGATAACCGCCGTTCTTTGACACCTGTTCAGAGATGACAATATACCCTTCATCAGGAGTGGCATTGCCCTTGTCCGGGATGAGGAGCCCGTTCTGTGTCCTTGCAACAATCGTGCCGTCCTCAAGAATCCAGGCGTTATCATCGATTGTGACCGGGAGGTAACGGTCAGGGCTGCCCTGCCCCGGGTAGAAATAGTAGTATACCGGGATGCTGGTACTTGTCTCGGTGGTATCCATTGCACGGTGGATAATGGGATGGATCCCGCCACCAAGGCCAGGGATGAGCGAACCTTCTGCCCCGTTCGGGGAGTAAATCAGCACATCACCATACTCATCGAATTTCATATATCCAGTCTCTCTGCCGGACTGCCAGGTCTGCAGAGCCCCATACCGGTCCTTCTCCACCACAAATACCAGGTCCCCGACGTTCATATGCGGCACCATGCTCTCGGATTCGATGGTCACCACGGCCGGCCAGGTGCCGGAAGCAAGATACAGGACAAGGGCAATCCCTGCAACCACCGCGACAATCCAGATGATCTCGCGGGCGAATGCGATCCAGGGATGTTCACTGGTGCGGAGGGTCCCGATAAGGCTCTTTTCCTCTGCTTTTTTTTTCGGATCCACCATACTATAACTTACCTCTATTCGCACTGCTGGCTATTAAGGAATCGCGATGGTGGATCCTGAGCCGGATACCGTCAAACCTTCCCGCCCAGGATCCCGATCCAAACACAGAAATCACGACATGGCAATACTATTAACGAACATGAGATGCTCGACACCAAGACAATCGTTCACCGTTTTCTCGAGACCAAGATGCAGGTCCATCCTGATGTGGTGAGGTACCTTGCCGAGCAGGGTGACCCCGGTCTTATCGAGACAATCATCGAGAGCATCCCGAAAGACACCATTGTTGTCTCCGTGAAACATATCCCTGGAATTATCCCCGACCGGGATGGGAGCAGGTTTTCCGCCGATCCCCGTTGTGAGGTCGTGAAGGGCAACAACGGTGCATCAGGGTATGGAGGGACCGTCTCCGATTATGTCCAGTATTTCAGGGACCGGTACAACAGGCTGGGAAGCATCATCCGCTCCCGGTGCACTCCTGTCCCTATCGAAGGGCTGATCAGGAACTCACGCTACCGGGAGGAGACCTGTACGGTACTTGGCCTTGTGATAGAGACACGAAGTACAACCAATGGTCACCGTATGGCAGAGCTGGAAGATCCCTCAGGGACGCTCCCGGTCCTCTTTCACAAGGGACGCCCTGTCTTCTCCGATGGAGAGACGCTGATCCCCGATGAGGTGATAGGGGTGAGGGGGACCCTGTCGGGTGATGGCAGGCTCTTTTTTGCCGACCAAGTCCTCCGTCCCGATGTCCCCATCAACCATGCCCCTTTCACCAGCAGTGAACCGGGGTCGGCAGTGCTCATCTCTGATATCCATGTCGGTAGCGATACCTTCCTCGAGTATGCGTGGAACCGTTTTTCTGACTGGCTCGATGATGCGGAGGTATCATATCTCCTCATCGCAGGCGATCTGGTGGATGGGATAGGGGTGTATCCCGGGCAGGAGCACGAACTCACCATCGCCAATATCTATGAACAATATGATGCCCTGGGCGCCATGCTGAGTAGTCTGCCATCAAGAATGGTGATCGTGATAAGCCCCGGAAACCATGATGTCGTGCGGGCTGCAGAGCCGCAGCCTGCCATACCTCCTGAATTTGTCGGCAGATTTCCAAAAAATTGCATGTTCGTTGAGAATCCGGCACTGGTCAGTCTCCAGGGTGTAATGGTCCAGATGTATCATGGCAGGTCGATCGACGACCTGATCAGCCTGGTCCCTGGCGCAAAATATGAAGATGCTTCTCCAATGATTGCCGGGATGCTCCAGCGGCGGCATCTTGCACCCACCTACGGCAAGAGGACCCCTATCGCCCCGGGCCGGGAGGATCACCTGGTGATCGACCCGGTCCCTGAAGTGCTCCATACCGGCCATATCCACATCATGGGGATCTCAGACTACCGTGGCACTCTTTGTGTGAATGCCGGGACCTGGCAGTCACAGACCTCATTCCAGAAACAGATGAATATCAACCCGACTCCTGCACGGGCGGTTCAGCTCGATCTGCAGACACTGAAGCCCACGGTCCTTGATTTCAATTGATGTCCGTGGAGGCTGCGCTCTGGTAAAGAAAAAAATATACGGGTCTGATTGAGACACAAGCATAAAATTAGCGAAGCCTTTTTCACATCAGATGAGTCGTTCACTTTTTATCCTCTCATAGTACACCAGTATAAGTACAAAAACACCATTTTCACGAGATTCGGAGGATAGTATTTGATGGATCTGTTTATTCTTGTCCCAATCTGTGCCTTTATCGGCCTTCTCTTTGCTGCCTACTCCTACATGGTCATGAAGCGTGAAGAAGAGGGCAGCGATCTGATGAAGAAGATCGCAGGTGCAATCAGGCTTGGTGCGATGGTCTACCTGAAGCGCCAGTACACTGCGATCCTTGTCTTCATGATAGCGATGGCAATTGTGCTCGCCCTTGCAATCAATCCTTTCACAGCTGTCTGTTTCATCGTTGGGGCTTCACTTTCTGCCCTTGCCGGTTACATCGGGATGAAAGCCGCCACGTATGCAAATGTCCGGACCACAAACGCTGCCAAGAAGGGAATGGCAAACGCATTCCGGGTGTCATACTCGAGCGGGACCGTGATGGGCCTGATCGTCGTCGGACTGGGCCTGCTCGGTCTCTCGGTGCTCTTTTATGCCTTCTCATCGTTTACCGCACTTACACTGGCAGACACTGTGAATGTTCTCTTCGGCTTCTCGCTCGGAGCAAGCTCGATCGCCCTTTTTGCGCGAGTTGGGGGAGGGATCTTCACCAAGGCTGCCGATGTCGGAGCCGATCTGGTAGGAAAGGTAGAGGCTGGTATCCCTGAAGACGATCCGAGGAATCCTGCGGTCATTGCCGACAATGTCGGAGATAACGTGGGTGATATCGCCGGGATGGGTGCTGACCTGTACGAATCGTATGTTGGGTCGGTGATTGCGACGATGGGTCTTGCTGTTGTCGCATCCATTGCAGCGGGATTCGTGAATGTCCCGGTCCAGAACCTCGTGCTCCTCCCGATGCTGATTGCCGCGCTCGGCATCATCGCGTCCATCATCGGGACATTCTTTGTGAGGAGCTCGAAGAACGAGAGCAGTGCCATCCACAAGGCGTTCAATATCGGGACCCTCACGAGCCTCATCCTCACGGTGATTGCGACCTGGTGGCTCGTGGATACCCTCATAGGACCTCAGTATATCGGGGTGTTCATTGCTACTGTTGCAGGGCTGGTCGCAGGATTCCTGATCGGCCTCGTGACAGAATACTATACCTCGTACGAGCGGCCCCCTACCCAGCGGATTGTCAAGGCTGCGGAGACGGGAGCCGCAACCGATATCATTACCGGGCTGGCGGTGGGATTTGAAAGTACCATCTGGCCGGTGATCATCATTGTGGCTGCCATCCTCATTGCAGCAAACCAGGCAGGGTTGTATGGTATTGCCCTTGCCGGGGTCGGGATGCTCGCAACCCTCGGGATCACTCTCTCGGTGGATGCCTATGGCCCAGTCGCTGACAATGCCGGTGGTATCGCCGAGATGTCCCACCAGGAGAAAGGTATCCGCGAGATCACTGACACCCTCGATTCGGTCGGGAATACCACTGCGGCGATCGGGAAAGGTTTTGCAATCGGCGGTGCAGCCCTGACTGCACTCGCACTCTTTGCCGTGTACACCCAGGCGGTCAGCCTTCAGGTAGTCGATCTGCTCGACCCGATTGTCTTTGTCGGTATCCTGATTGGTGCAGTGCTTCCGTTCCTCTTCTGTTCGTTCGCCATGACCGCGGTCGGGCGGGCTGCCGGCTACATCGTCGAGGAGGTACGCCGCCAGTTCAAGCAGATCTCGGGTTTGATGGAAGGGAAAGCCGAACCGGACTATGACTCCTGTATCACCATTTCCACCAACGCCGCCCTGAAGCAGATGATTGCTCCCGGGCTGATGGCCATCATCGCCCCAGTACTGGTAGGACTGACCCTCGGAACTGCTGCCCTTGCCGGGCTACTCGTCGGCTCGATCGCGACCGGGTTCATCGTCGCTATCATGATGGCAAACGCGGGCGGTGCCTGGGACAACACCAAGAAATACATCGAGGCAGGACACCTCGGCGGAAAAGGATCGTTTGCCCACAAGGCTGCCGTTACCGGTGACACCGTAGGTGATCCCTTCAAGGACACGGCCGGCCCGGCACTGAACATCCTGCTCAAGCTGATGTCAATCGTCTCGCTCGTGTTCGCTCCCCTCTTCATTTAATCTTTTTTCCAGCCTGGCCGAAATCCTGGTTCTTGCCTCAAAGGATCAAAGCATATAGGTGATATATCCCGCGGGTTAGAAAAAAATAAAATGGTCTTCATCTAATCCTGACCATCTCATTCTATCTCCGGACTTCCGCAGGCAGAGTTTTCACAATTATTGGAAAATATTTTGATGTAGCACCTTGCGAATTCAACACTCCTATTGAAGGGGTGAAAGGTGAGTGTTGCGTGATCTAAAGGAATTCAGGATTTTCCAATAGCTGATACAGGACCTGTACGCCATAGAAAAAAGCCTTATCTTTCCTTTTAGATGTATAATCACCAGCAATACCTAGCCTTGGGTACACAGGTAGGGGGGGAGGTGGCGGCTCAATCCCAACACCTTGTTGTTCGATAACAGTCGACAAAGGACTACTTCGCTTTGTCACCTATCTCTTTGGTGAGTTCCTCAAGTGTCTCATCAGGGGTGACGATGCACTCTTTCATGTTTTTCCTGAAATTGTACATCATCATCAGGAAGATCCCGATGCTGATGATGAGGATCGCCCAGAGGAAGATGTCCTGCCGTGCACTGAAGACCGGGAGAGAGGCGACCAGGTACCCGAAGAGCACGAATCCGGTGACCCAGAGGATCCCCCCGATGACATTGTAGAAGAGAAACGCGGGGTACCGCATCTTGATAATCCCGGCCACAAAGGGTGCAAATGACCGGATACCAGGTACAAATCGGGCCATAACGATCGTTTTCTTGCCGTATTTCTTGTAATACTGCCTGGTCATCTCGACATGCCTTTTGTCGACCAGGCACTTTTCACGGTGGATGAGCCAGTTGCCAAAGGAGGTACCTATCTTATAATTGACCGAATCGCCAAGGATGGCGGCAGCGGAGAGGATGATGATGACCACGAAAACATTCAGACCACCGCCCGCAGCAAGAAATCCCATCAAGAAGAGGAGAGAATCCCCGGGGAGGAACGGGGTGAATACGAGCCCTGTCTCGCAGAAGATAATCGTGAAGAGTATGGCATAGATCCAGATCCCGTAGGTCTCCATCAAACCAGGAATTGCGTCCTGAATATTCAGCAGAATATTGGACAGCGACAGGAGGTCCGGGGGGATCATTTTCTTATTATTTGAGTTATTTCTTTAATAGCCTGTTCTATCCGGATGAAAAAACCAAGGGGAAGGTTCTGTTCTTCGGATATGACTCATTCGGACAAAGAAATGGATGAGCAACGGTGAATGGCAAGATTCCGTTTACAGGAGCCCGCAGTTCTTGAGAAACCGGATATGCAGCCGGGGATCCCGCCCCAGCTCAGGATGGAATGAGAGCGCCATGAAACGGCCCTGTTCCATGGCGACTACGCCTTCCGGGAGAAAACCCAACACCTTAATCCCATTTCCAGGATGCTCTGCGACAGGTGCCCTTATGAAGACTGCATGAAAGGGGCGGTCAAGCCCGGCTATCGCGATGTCTGCTTCGAACGAATCCCGCTGCCGGCCGAACGCATTCCGCTTCACCTTGTAGTCCATCAGTCCCAGGGGGTGGACACGCGGATCATCCACGATCCCGGCCATCACCACCATGCCTGCACAGGTAGCAAAGATACCCCCTTCGAATTCGACGATGGGGTCAAAGAGCCTGTTCTTTTCAATAAGGCGGGAGATCGTGGTGGATTCTCCCCCGGGAATCGCCAGGACATCGAGCCCGGTGATCTCTTCAGGCTTTCTTACCTGGACGACCGAAATGGAACGCTGGCTCCCAAACGCACGGACAGCATCCCTGAATGCATCGATGTGCTCGCTCACATCACCCTGGAGCGCCAGGACACCGATCCTAACGCCCACGGTACTGGAGCACCTCGCCCTCTTTCAGGGTGTGCACATCGAGTCCCTTCATGGGTTCCCCAAGTCCTTTACTTGCCTCTGCGATGGCAGCAGGATCATCATAATGATTCACCGCTTCCACGATCGCCCGTGCCATCTTCTCAGGGTTCGCCGAGAGGAAGATACCCGATCCGACAAAGACCCCGTCAGCCCCCATCTGCATCATCATTGCGGCATCAGCGGGAGTGGCGATGCCCCCGGCAGAGAAGTTCACTACCGGGAGGCGACTGCGCTTGACGGTCTCGAGAAGAAGGTCAGCCGGTGCTTCAAGATCCCGTGCCCGATCAACAATCTCCTGCGGGGTTCTGCCCTGGAGAGCCCGAATCTCGCCATTGATATTCCTCATGTGTCGGACCGCTTCCACGACATTCCCTGTTCCCGCCTCCCCTTTGGTGCGGACCATGGCAGCCCCTTCCTGGATGCGGCGTAATGCCTCACCAAGGTCCCGCGCACCGCAGACGAAGGGGATGGAGAACTGCTTCTTGTCGATATGGAACTGTTCATCAGCGGGGGTCAGAACTTCGCTCTCATCAATCATATCCACACCGAGCGACTCAAGGACCTGCGCTTCAACAAAATGACCAATTCTCACTTTCGCCATGACGGGAATAGAGACGGCATCCATGATCTCAAGGACGATCGCCGGATCTGCCATCCGGGCGACACCGCCGGCTTTCCTTATGTCTGCAGGGACACGCTCAAGCGCCATGACCGCGACCGCGCCAGCCTGCTCCGCGATCGCTGCCTGGCTGGCATTGACCACATCCATAATCACTCCCCCTTTCTGCATGGACGCAAAGCCGCGCTTCAGGAGCTCGGTGCCGTGTCTCAGCTCCTCGAGTTTCATAATCCTGTATATATTATTCCTGATCCCAATAAAAATAGTCCCATACTGATAAGGGCACAAAAGGCAACGGTAATCACCCGGACCACTTTCACAATCTCCTCTCCTGCCTCTTCAAGGGACCGCTCCCCGGTTCCCATGACATAGATCCCTGGTTTCTCGAAACGGACCCCGACACCAGCGGCGATGATGGACATCGGGATACCCCCGTTGATCCCCGGCCTTTTTCTCCGGTCCCTGATAAGCCCCTGCCAGGCCTGGGAGAACCTCCCCTGGGCGGCGAAGTACAGGAGGAGCAGCCCCCCGGCTACCCGGGCCGGGATGAAGTTCAGGATATCATCCATCCGGGCAGACCACCAGCCGATTCGTTTCCGTTCGTCCCGATAGCCGAGCATGGCATCCATGGTATTTGCCGCCCGGAATACCGCTGCAACGGGGAGCCCGAAGAGTCCGAAATAGAACAGGGGAGAGACGATGCTGTCGACGAGGTTCTCAGCCACCGATTCGTACGCAGCCGACCGTACCTGTTCCGGGGTGAGGTTCCGGATGTCACGGCTCACCATCAGGGAAGCTGTATTCTGCCCTTCCGTGATATTCTGGCCCAGTGCCAGGTCGACCGCAGCAGCATGCTCTTCAAGTGATCGCCAGGCAAGGCAGAATTTCAGGAGGAGTGCCCCGGCCGGGAGGAAGAGAAACCAGGGAAACAGCCAGGAAACAAGGAAGAACGGGAGCGAAAAAAGGATCACCGTCACTACCCACATTCCAGCGCCCGCAATTCGCTGGATCCCGGGTGGCCAGAGCATCGGGCGTCCCCACCATCCTATAAATGACCCGATAAGGACTACCGGATGATACCGGCTCCTGGGGTCACCGATAAGCCGGTCCACAAGGAGGGCGAGCGGGAGAACAACTGCATTCAGGATGAACAGGTATCCCATCAGGTTTGGTTCCATGGTACGAGGCTACGATCTTCTTTTGTAAGCCTATTGAGTATCGCTGTTTTCCCTCATAATCCACGTCCCTTTGAAATTCCTTGCAGAATCAACGATTGAATGGAACATCCCCTCGCCGCCTCCTTATTATAATTCATCGACTTATTTCAGAGCTAAAAAATGGGGGATACCTGATAATTGTTATGTGACCGTGCTCTGGGGAAGGAGGTCGGGGATTCCCTCCTCGATCGGGTAATGAACCTTGCATACCGGACAATGGAGGTCCCCTTTGAGAATCTCCTTCTCATCCTCTTCATCAACCGTAAGCACCAGGTCACCCTTGCAGACGGGACAGCAGATTATCGGGAGCAGGCTCCGCCTCATAGTTCTTCCCTGATATCAATAATATGGGCAACATCCGGACCAGTGGAGATGAGAGTCACGGGAGCCCCGATATCCTCTTCGGCTTTATCAATAAATGCAAGGGCTTTTTCACTGAGCTTGTCGTAATCGTTGATGCCGAAACAGTGGGGATCAACTCTGTCGATTCCGGTAATGGCTGCCTGGGTACAGCCGTTGATCATGGCAGAATATCGGGCCATCTCGCCGTCCCATTCCCCGATTCTGCGCTGTCGGTGGGTCACGGTACCGAATTCCTGGATGCCAAGCCGATCGGATACCTCACGGGTCATCTCGGTCGAGAAGGGACCTTCACCAACCCGCGTCGGATATGCCTTGAATACGACGATCACATCATCGATCCGGGTAGGCCCGACCCCATTGTCTGCCGCAATCTGTGATGCAGATGTGTCTTTGCTCGTGACAAACGGATAGGTCCCGTAGTAGAGCGATATGCCGAACCCCTGGGTCCCCTCGAGGAGGACACTCTCTCCCATGTCAAGGGCGGCATTGATCTCTGCAGGGACATCGATGAGGAATGGTGCGAGCTCAGGGAAATCCTTTGCCTGGCGGGCAACCCGCATCACCCGGTCAGCATTTGCCGGGCCGCAGCCGCTCCCGGTGCTCCCGATCGTCTTCGCCAGGTGTTCGCTTGAGCGGTCCCGCTCGATGTGCTGCTGCTCGATAACACTGCACCGGTAATCAACGAACGTCCTATCCTTAACGTTCAGGAGTTCTACCTCGTGCTTGAGGACCCGCGGATCAACAAGTACTCCGGTCCCGATAAAAAGCCGGGCGTCCGGATACACAAAGCCGGAGGGCACCATCCGCACTCCATACTCCTTCTCCCCCATCGTGACGGTATGACCTGCGTTCGGCCCTACACCCCCCCTGGAGATGATGGTGGGATGATCCTCGTAGGCGACATGGGCCACGATCTTACCCTTCCCCTCGTCACCGAAAAATCCCCCGACGATAATTGTGCAACTCATTGTCCAACCATCTAGTATAGGGAGGCCGGTGCCATAAAACTAGTTACTTCCTTCCAATCGCCAGGATCCTGTCACGATTCGGAGGATTCCCCCTCTCCGGAAATCGCCAGGTGGACGATTGTCCATTCATCCCGGCAGAAGAGGTTCATTCCATAAAAGAGAGAAGAGGGTGCTGTCAGCACGAGTTGGCAGCAATAAAATGAGCCATCCGTTTGACCGCCTCTGCAAGATCTGCGCGGGAGACCGCGTAGGCGCATCTGATATGATTTTTCCCGCCCTGCCCAAGAACACTCCCCGGAACAACTGCTACATGCTCTTCCTTAAGCAGGCGTTCAGCGAATTCCAGATCTGGCATTCCCGTCTTTTCCACTGACGGGAATGCATAGAACGCTCCTTCGGGAACATGGCAAGGAAGCCCGATCCGGTTCAGGCCATCCACAAACAGATTTCTCCGTACCCGGTACTCCTGGACCATCTTGTTTTTCTCCTCTTCCCCACGGCGGAGACCTTCCAGTGCTGCAACCTGCCCCATTGCAGGGGCACAGAGCATGACATACTGGTGGATCTTAAGTGCCGCATCGCAGATCTCCTTTGGGGCGCAGAGATACCCGATCCTCCACCCTGTCATTGCATACGCTTTCGAGAATCCGTTGAGGAGAATCGTCCGCTCCTGCAAGCCTTCAACAGCAGCAGCCGATGTGTGAGTACCGGTATACGTCAGCTCTGAATAGACCTCGTCGCTTATAAGAAGGAGGTCATGGTCGATCACCACATCCGCTACAGCCTTGAGATCCTCCTGCCTCATGACAGCGCCGGTCGGGTTGTTCGGGAAGTTGATGATCACCGCCTTTGTCTTCGGGGAGACCGCTTCCATCAGGTGGTCTACCTTGAGTTTGAAATGATCTTTTTCCAGGCACTCCACCGGTAGTGGTATCCCGCCGGCGAGCGTCACGCAGGGGGCGTATGAGACATAACTCGGTTCGGCAATGATCAGCTCGTCCCCCGGGTCGGTCACCGCCCGTATGGCGATGTCGAGACCTTCTGATACCCCGGTGGTAATGATCATCTCAGTATTGGGGTTGTAATCGATGCCGTAATGACCGGAGAGCCATCGCGAGACCGCCTCCCTTAGCGGCTGAATACCGCGGTTCGGAGTATAAGAGGTCCCCCCTTGTTCGATCGAATAGATGCTTGCTTCGCAGAGATTCCAGGGGGTGCTGAAATCAGGTTCCCCTACTCCGAGGGAGATCACCTCTTCCATGGTCAGCGCCAGGTCGAAAAATTTCCGGATCCCGGATGGCGGTATCACCCTGGCCCGCCGGGATACAAAGTCCCGCATGGTGTTCCCTCACGGTGAGTAGGGCAGGCGCTCCCCTGGCTCTTTTTCGCAGAAATTCTGACCGTTCTCCTTGTATGTCTTCATGATGATGTGGGTGGCGGTCTCGCGGATCCGGTCCATCGGTGCAATATATTCAGATACGAACCGTGCCACATCCTGCATGGTTTTCCCGGTCACATGCAGCTGAAGATCATAGACCCCGGTAACGAGGCGGAGTGACTTGACTTCCCGGAACTTTGCGAGCCGATCGGCAATGCGGTCATAGCCATAATCGCGTTCAGGATTCACCTTGAGCTCGATGATAGCTGCGACTCCTCCGTTTGCTGCCCGTTCCCAGTCGATAATGGTGGTATAGCTTCTGATGATCTTCGCTTCTTCCAGTGCAGCAATGCGGCATCTGACATCTTCCCCGGAGAGTTCGGCCATGATCGCCAGCTCATCCGGGGATAGCCTGCTGTTCTCCTCGAGAAGCCGCAGGAGGAGGAGGTCTTTTTCATCCATCTTCGTTTCACCTGAACAGGGTCTTCACCCAGGTCACGTCCATCTTTTCAAGCCCATGGGCACTCAGACGTGGATCGCTCAGGATGACGTCCCGTATCTTATGATTATTTGAGTCAAACCACATTTCTTTTGTCCTCCCGTATCTCCCGCGACTGACAACCCGCGTATTGATGACCCCCAGCATGTTCAGTTCGGAGATGAGATCGGTAATCCGCCGGTGCGTGAGGATGTCGAGATCCATAGCCGGGGCAATCTCCTTGTATATTTTACTCACTTCTCCGCTGGTGAAGATGTTCTGTCCCATCTGGTCAAGGAGCATCATGGAATAAAGGACGATTTTGCTCTGCGTGGGAAGGGTGGCGATACACTCCACCATGCTGTCGGTCTCTATCTTGGCCTGTGCGATCTTGACATGCTTTTCAGTCACACCTTCTGCTTCATCTCGGTCGGCGATTTCCCCGGAAACGCGGAGGAGATCAAGCGCCCTGCGGGCATCCCCATGTTCCTGTGCGGCAAGGGCCGCACAGAGGGGAATCACCCCGTCATCGAGGGCCCCTTCCAGGAATGCAATCTCGGCGCGCTGGAAGAGGATATCACAGAGCTGGGGGGCATTATAAGGGGGGAAAACGAGTTCCTCTTCGGAAAGCGAGGAGAGGACCCGTGGATCCAAAAAATCCTTAAAGCTGAGATCATTTGAGATACCAATCATACTCACTTTGGACTTTTTAAGGTCGGTATTGATCCTGGTGAGGTTGTAGAGGGTCTCGTCTCCACTCTTTTTTACCAGTTTATCAATCTCATCCAGGACGATCACCAGGACCCCGCCAGTCGATTCGAGCTGATTTTTCAGCTCCTGGTACACCTGGTCGGTCGGCCAGCCGGTCATGGGGATGATGGACCGGACCTTGTCGCTTGAGACCTCATCATCACCAGAAAGACTCTTTGAGATCTGTGCCAGGACGCGGTACTGGGTGTCAATGACTTCACAATTCAGATGCACCACCCTGCAGCTGGTTCCCATATGGGTACTGGCATTCTCAAGCTCGGTCCCTACATACCTGACAACCGCAGTCTTCCCGGTCCCTGTTTTCCCATAGATGAGTATATTTGAGGGGGTCTCATTTTTCAGTGAAGGTGCAAGAATTGAGGCTACCTGATCGATCTGAGGCCTTCTGTGTGGAAGGATCTGTGGTCTGTAGGAATGGCGGAGGACTTCCCTGTTTTTAAAGATTTTATTTCCTGACAGATATTTTTTGAATAGACCTACTGATTCAGGTGTGTCTGGCACTGATGATCCCCCGGGAGTGATTGGTTGGGTATCCTATGGTAAAAACTTGCTCATTTGTAGATCTTATAAACCCCTTTGTTTCCACTCCAAAAAAGGAGATTATTCTCTATTTTTTAAAAATTCAAAGGAATTGAAAATTTATTTTAGAGAGGAAATTCCATGTTTTCCATAAGAGTGCTCAGATACTTACTGGTCCCCCCACCCCATGCTTTCCACTGGAGATTGAATTAATGATACAGGATAGACTGTATCTTAAAATAAGAATGAAAGCATTTGGTAAATAACTCCCTCATATTATAAAAAAATTTTGAAATTAATCCCAAACTAGACCACATTGCATAAAATAAACAAAAATGTACTGGATATAATAAAGGGGAAAGGTATTGTTATAGTGGAACAATGGATATCCCAACGAATGAACAGGATGCCTGGAAATAAAAGAGCCATCTGGAATAAATTTTTAACTTAAAAAATTTTAGAATATTACCCAGTCAGCCAGAATATCACAATTACAATCTTTTAAAAAGACAGTGTTAAAATGAAATTTCCCGATCTCTATGAATCTTTACGTGCACAGGTCACATCTGACACCCTCCAGCTATGAAGGTGTGAAAACCTCCGTACGGATCAGAACTCCTCACCCATTGTTGAAAACCAGATTAGTGCGGATCGTAATGGAAGACTGCCCGGATCAAAAAATAGGAGAAAGGAGCGGCATTTATTGTTACCAATTCCACTGGAAATAAAGGGGTAGGGCGACCGACCAGAATCCGGAAAAAAAGACGGTTCAGTCTAAAAGTCTCACTAGTCCGATAACAGCTTGATCGCTATCCCTGACCGTACAGAACCAATCGATTTTTTATATCTGTTCAGTGGTCATCTCTTTTCAAAGTGATGCCCCACACTTTCACTTATGATGACCGGGTGAGATGATAACAAAAAGAATCTTCCACTTTGGAAATGCTCATCATCCAGAGTATCTCTTGGAGCATCTTTTTGCAGGATTCACCATGCCCAATGAGGAATTCAGGCTACCTCATATGGATACCTGTTGCTCTATTATCTTTTGTGTGTAATCTTTTTCCAGATGAATCCAGAACACGTGAAACCCCGGACAATCCGGGGGGCCGTAATTACGGTTTCAAGCTCACGGACCAAAGAAACTGACAAGAGTGGAGAGACCATCATTCGCCTCCTTGAGCAGGCTGATATCCATATCTCCCACTACTCGATAGTTCCCGACACTATTCCAGCAATCCGGAACGAGGCAATTAAAGCAGGAGCGGCTGCTGAGTGCATCATATTGAGCGGGGGGACCGGGCTGACCCATGATGACTGCACGATAGAAGCTATCACCCCCCTCCTTGACAAAAAGATTGATGGATTCGGAGAATTATTTCGCCTGCTCAGCTATCAGCAGATCGGGAGCGCTGCCATGCTTTCAAGAGCTCTGGCCGGCATCTGGGGTGGAAAAGCGATATTCTGCATCCCTGGCTCTACGGGAGCGGTCGAACTGGCAACGAGTAAACTCATACTCCCGGAAATCGCCCATATTCTCACTCATGCCAACAAGTGATTCTCGACTCTTGGAGAGATCTGAACAGAAGTACCTGTCTGTTCCAGGCTCTTTACTATCTTGCTTAGGTAAGTGTGATGAACAAGATACCTTTTGTGGGGCTCTTTGCCTCTCCGCCCCCACATTCGATGCATTTTGTATGAAGGATGCCTCACGTGCAGTTCATTGACTTTTGGTAGGTGAAGGCCATCCTTAATTCCGCCTCTCCATACCGAATGGCGAGGAGGCATTTTTGCAGATTAACGATATACTTCCAGAAGAGCCACCCGTTCTATTACCAGGTCCTGTAACCGGCTGATACCCACCACGGCAAGCTCTTTATCGGTAATTCCAAAGATCTCCTTAAGCAGGCATTGTTTTTCGGCTGAGAACTGTTCCCAGTCATCCTCGTTACAGTAAACACCCTTTTGCTCAAGATCTCTCAGTACTGGATCACTTCCCGGACAGATGCAGAGGTATACCCTGTTCACTCCCGGATGCAAGCCAAATTCCATCCCTACTTCACATTGCCTCGATCCCGCTGCATAGAGAAGTGCTTCCATCTCCACTGTGTTGGAAATGGCCTCACCCCTCTCAAATGCCCTAAATGCGTGGTATAGTGCGGATACTACATGCGCCCGCCCGGCCATCCTGTCGGCATTAAACAGGATAATAGTAGCACTCTTGGATGCACCAAGATCTCTGGTATATCTCAGAAATTCACCCGGGCTGGTGATATTTAGTCTGAACTGGTGGATGTCACAACGAGCACTCTTCAATCGGGCACCTCCTTCTGCACCATTCTTGGTATCAGCATCATCTGCGTATACATTTTATGAATCTCCAGGCTAATTTTCCCTTTTCATGCACTGAGAAGTAATATCTCAAGAGGATAGGCACGCTCTCCTGTTTATGTTCAAACCAGATTTTCTCGATGGAAGCAACATATAAAAGCCCTGATGGCGATTGGTCCAGGTACTACCCTCTGCTCATCATGCCATAGGAGGCTCATCTTGCCGAATATTCAAGGTACCCCGGCACGAAGAATCTCCTTTGCACCATACAACTTCAATCTTCATTATTCTCATCTCCGAATTGGAAGAGGGTAGGCTGGAACCTCGGAGCTGCTTCCTTCTGCATGATACTGTCAGTTGCCTTCTTTTGAATGGTGCTGGCAGTCCCCTTCAGATCTCTGAATATCATGCTGGTTACCCCCTGCCCGAGGATTGGCGCGATTCTCTCTTCTCCCGCTTCGAGAATCTTCTCAGGAGTGGTAAAGCCATTGTTGAACAACCGTCGTGCCCTGACACGTCCGATATTCCTGATCTTCACCAGGGGGATAAGTTCGCGCTTTATGCCATGTTTCATACAATATTCAAATTCCTGGACCGATGAGGCAAAGACACCTCTGAACATCCTGCTGAGCCGGCTGGACGCATGCAGGAGCCAGTTGGCCCCTTCAAGGAGGTTGTAAATATCACCCGATCCTATGGAATACCTCTCACCGATGATCGCCTCGGGAACCTCGCGGCTCCAGTCATAGAGTACCATTGCGGTCTTCACCGCCCTGAAATAATTCTCAGAGTCATCAAATGGGCAGTCAACCCAGAGCTCATGCTCATGCTCGAGCACAAACCGGTCCAGGTAATGGCTGTCCCTGTTCCCGACAAAGAGAGTGTACATATCTGGGGTACTACAGATCAAATGCAGGAGACCGATATCCGAGTACTCCTCCGCGGCCAGCATTCCTTTGAGGATGGTATCAGCACTAGTTGGATCAATATAGAGTAATGAGACGATCCTCCCATATTCTGTCGCCGAGAGGAGGTCATCCTGCTGCACAATCATCTCTGCCTGCTTCAGGAATGTGAGAGCCCGGCTGATGACTGATTCCAGGATTCTGTCCTGTTTCTTCTGGTGAAAGTAGAAGGTAGAACGCATGAACTCACGGAGTTCGGGACGAGTGCATATAAAGCCTGACGCGATCAGCGAGAGAATATGTGTCGTGAGAGCCTCTTCTGAAGAGCACTGTGAGTGCACATCTTCCGGGGGAGCCTCAATATAATAATCGAAGAGTTGCCCTGCAGCTCGTGCATCGGTAGTGATAAGGATGGCCTCGCCGTATGGATCGAGATGAGGTCGCCCGGCCCTCCCTGCCATCTGATGGTATTCACGTGCGGGAATGGGCACCATACCCTCCCCGCTGCTGTACCGGCGGTACTCTTTGATAATGACCCTGCGGGCTGGGAGGTTGAGCCCTGCAGCCAGCGTGGGAGTCGAGGCGATGCACCTGATATGTCCTTTTCGAAAGCCCTCCTCTACCAATGTCCGTGCCTCCCTCCGAAGCCCTGCATGATGGAACGCAGCCCCGCTCCCAACGCAGAGTGCGAGCGCTTTTTCCTGTTCCGTATTGGCCAGCTTCTCGAGGCTCTGCCTGTATTTCCGGAGGTCCTCACTATCGTTACGGATTGCTTTTGCCGCTTGTTTTGCGAATGCCTCTGCGTTCTTTCTCGATGAGACAAATACCAGACACTGACCCCCCTCTGCAATTGTATCCATAACAAGATTGATACTTTCGTGACGGGAGATGGAGGGCACAGACCGCGTTTCGGTCTGGAAGTGGATGGCACCGTCATAGTATACTCCCTGCCTGAGGTCGACCGGTCTCCATGAGCTGGTTACCAGGTCTGCGTCAAGCCAGCGTGCGAGCGTACCTGGATTTCCTATCGTTGCCGAAAGGGCGATCACCTGCATTCCTGGATTCATCCGCCTCATCTTGGCGATCACCATCTCGAGTGTCGGACCCCGATCCGGGGAATCGATCAGGTGGACCTCGTCAATAACGAGCAGGGTGATAGCCTTCAGCCATGCCGATGCATTACGGAGCAGCGAATCGACTTTCTCGCTCGTTGCAATGATAAAATCGTTTCTCCCAAGATACTCATCACGCCGGTCATAGTCCCCGGTGGAGATGCCGACCTTTGCACCCTTCCCACTGAACTCTTCGAATTTCTCCGAGGCAAGTGCCTTCAGGGGCACGATGTACAGGCACTTGCCCCTTTTTTTGAAATGATAATGCATCGCAATCTCTGCGATGAAGGTTTTTCCACTGGCAGTCGGTATGGCTACAAGGAGGTTTTTTCCGTTAAAAATCCCCCTATCCACGCACTGTGCCTGGGGAGGATACAGCTCACGGATTCCTGAGGACCTATACAGCTCGATCAGGTCCTTGGAAAGTGGGAGATCTTCAACGTTCATCCATACCCCTTTTATTCCAGTCTATATCACTAGCAGGTTAGTTCTTTTTTCTAACCATCTCTTTACCGCGCATGAAAATCTCCAATGGAAATATACCTCTCTCCGCATAAAAACCACCTGGTTCCGGTCTGATCCGGGTCAGAAACACCATTGATATCAGTAATAATAATCGATCATATCCTGCTTCATCTCGCGGCGCTTCCGCTCCAGGAATGAGAACACCATCTCGTGGGGGAGTCCCTGGAGGAGCATATCAACAGCACTCCGCGCGATCTTGATCTGCTCTGGCAGGCCGATGATGGCTACCGTCTTGCCGAATACCGAAATCTCGCACTCGGTCATATGCTCGATCTGCTCCCGCGAACGGCCGTCCTTGCCGATAATTCTCCCCCTGAGCCGGTCCAGCTGGCGGGGGCTGTCGGTAAGACCTGACAGATCGATCACATCCAGGAGCAGATCCTCATCCTCAAGCAGCATAAATGCACGTTCAGGTGAGAAACCGCGGTTGACTGCCTGGACGACCTCGATACCCCGGAGAAGGAGAGGTGCATCCTCGCCCTCCAGTTTCACACTCCCTTCCTTGCTGTCGATACTGATGCTGGTACTGGTCTTCTCTTCGAGCTCCTTTTTTACCGAGCCATTCTTTCCGATCAGTACCCCGACGCGGTTTCCAGCGATCTTGATCTCCTGTATCATTCTTTTACTCCCAACTCCGAGGGGTAAATCCCTCGCTCGTTCCATCGGTAATCTTTAAAAAAATTTCCTTTTCATCCATGACCGTGCAGAAGTCCCTGAAGTACCGGTTTATATTGGCAATGTCCCGGGAAAGGAAAAATTTCGCCCGGGGGTGATCAGGGGTTACTGACTGTCCCATATCGATTACGTACAAGCGGTCGCCGTAAAGGATATTGAACTCAGACAGGTCGGCATGGACAAGCCCGGCCTGCTGGTAGAGTCCCCGCATGAATAAGAGCACCTCATAATAAACTCCGGCTGGGTTTTCCAGTTCGACTGCCCTGAGGTGCGGAAAAGGACGTTCATCCTCGCCAAGGAATCCCATGATCAGGATATTCCGGTCCCATACATACGGCATAGGTACTGAAAGTCCCGCATCGGCAGCCCTCTTCAGGTTTGCAAACTCTTTCCTGGTCCAGGTAAAGATGAGATCCTTTTTTGTCCGTTTTATGCCGGCAAACCGCCTGTCACCGATGATGTACTCACTCATTGCGTTGAAGTTCGCTGTCCGGATACGATAGATTTTGATGGCGATATCCTGGTCTCCCCGCTCACCGAGAAAGACATTCGCCTCCTTGCCGGTACTGATCGAGCCTCCGATCGCGGTAATCCAGCCTTTATGGACCAGTTTGTACAGCGCCATCAGGGTCACCTCGTCAAAGACATCGTCACGGACTTTCAGCTGGTCCATGTCCTTTATCCGAACCCCAAGTCGTTCGACTTCACGATCGAAGTTGCTCTCAATCCGATCAAGGCTCACGGTGCATATCCCTCTCTACACATAGTCCCTGACACAGGAGAGCATATCAGCAAGATGCGTGCCTGCAGCCTTTTTCAGGTCAAGGGGATGGACCTCACCTTTGCGGTACGCCTCCTCCAACTCTTCAAACCGCTGGAACTCCCGGTCACCGCCAAACTTGGCAGGCCGCTTAATTATGACCGCACCCAAACGAGGGAAGATATGATACTGGAACATCTGCAGTATCGGATTCTCTTCGCATTCGGGAGGACAGAACGCTTTCTGGCACTTCTTCTCAATCTCCTCTACAGAATCAGATACCGAGATGTAATTCCCGGAAGAGGAGGACATCTTCTTTCCGTCAAGTCCGTTGAGGATGGGAGTATGGATACATACCGGGGTCGGGTATCCGATATTGACAAGGTGCTCACGTGCCAGCATATGGATCTTCCTTTGATCGATCCCCCCTACCGCGGCATCAACGTCCAGCTGGGCGATGTCCACCATCTGCATGATTGGGTAGATCATCTGGGACACGGTCGGGGCGTCCATGTTCCTGCCGACCTCGTCCATGCTCCGTTTTGCCCGATTCAGGGTGATCTGCTGAGAGAGCCTCAGCACCATCAGCTGGTAATCAGGAGAGAGCTGCAACTCAGATCCGAGCACATATTCGATATCACGGAGACCAAGGCCTTCAAAGCACCGCCTGTTGTACTGGGCGAGCTCGCCAACACGCTCCATGGTTCCCTTCCTATTGAGGAACGCATGGAGATCCGCGAGGAGGATGACTACTTCGAAACCGGCTTCCTTCAGATCAATCAGCTTGTTGACTGTAACCAGATGCCCGAGGTGGATCTCACCGCTTGGTTCATACCCGGCATAGACCCTTTTTTTGCTCTTTACCAGAAGAGCTCTGAGCTCGTCATCTGTGACGACTTCAACGGCATTTCTCGTCACCAGCGAATAAGGATCCATTTACAATGAATGGGTTGTGGTGGGTGTTAATGATTATGAGAGGAAAAAAATGTACAGCATTTATACCAATTTTTGACGATTTTCTCTCTCAACCGGATTCTTATCTTGCAGGTACAGATAGATAGAATTTGGATAAAAAATTCTCCCGGAATGTTTAGGGATAGGTATTGGCTGAAAATCTTCCCCCTTGATACTGGATCTCTCCGGATGAACAAGAGCATCAGATCCTTGGCGCCAGGGGTCTTCAGATATATCGAGGATCCATTTCTGAATAAGTCCAAAGCCCTCTTTTTTTATTGAAAAGCCTCCGGCATTTTCATCTTTTATGCTTGTGGCCCTCAAAGGAATCATGTTATTATTTTAGATCTCCCGGAATGATGAAAAACAAAGGATATAGTGGCAGTCAACACCCGTTTTTTCACATATCTTAATTTCATATCTCTTAAGATGGTACATTTCGTAAGAGACGCTCCTGATGGTTATGCCTGCGATGCGATAGGACATGCTCAAGACCACAAATTTCTACATAATTCTTGGATGAATGGGGAATCACTTTTTTTCATTGATGTGAACACCCGACTATGGATTTTTTCCAACGTGATGTACGAGAACGGTTGGTGGTGAAAATAAGACTAATCCTAAAAATAGAGTCAGAACTGCACGATCACTGCTTGTAAATCGGGTTTTCGCAAGGGAGGGGCGCCAATGATAACGGATCTCTCAAGATGACTGGAAGGTCTGGGTATATCAGAAATGAAAAAGGCTGAATCCTCTTTATCGGCACCTCTTCCCGGACTTAAAAAAAGAACAGGGAGACCCGTGCTACTGCTTTCCGGTTATTGTATCGCAATGAAATTGAGTGCCTTGTTGGTGATCGCCACCGATTTTGCCGGATCTTTCTCGATCCCGGTCATCGCACGGATGCAGTCGATATTCTCGACAACGACATCGGCTTCCTGGTGGATAGCCTGGAAGAGGTACAACTCGTTTCTGAGGCAGGATACCGATTCCTCGAAGATCCCATTCTCCCAGAGGTCCGATCGGTGACGGCCCAGGTCCATGGCATACTCTTTCAGTTCGGCAGTGCTCGTAATCCCGGTAGCCTTCCGGACGAGGCCCATCCGTGGATGCTTCTCGATTATCTCAAGGACCTTCTCACGGGTGGCCTCTCTCTTGAGGTCCATCTGGACAACATGCATGTGCATCATGGTCACGGGAACGATCATGGCCTGGGTCACGATATTGATGTTAGGGAGAACGCTCTGGACATCAGGTCCGTGGTGACTTGGGATATGCACGGGATTCAGGACGATTGCATCAATAGGGCCACGCTTGATGTCGGCCGGGTCACCTCCCCTTCTCACCATCACAGCCCGGACCTTCTCCACGCCATAGGCCTTGTCCATGGCATTGATGATTCTGCAAAGCCCGGTCGTGTTACAGGAGACTACCCGGGCGAACTGCTTTCCAATGGCATCCTTGTAGTTGCAGTCGGAGTTGAACGAGAATCCTGCCACTTCATGGTCCTCTCCTCCCTGCCAGATGGCTTTAACTCCCAGTCTCTCGTATACCGGCTTGTTTTTCTCCCCGATTCCCCCAGGAGTGGCATCCACCACAATGTCGGCAGCTTTTAGCATATCCTCGACTGCCCCGGCGACTGGCAGGCCTGCCTTCTCAAAGGCCGCCTTCTTGGCGATATCGGCAATGTAGAGTGGATAGCCTCTCGATTTGGCGATGAATGCCTCGTGACTGGGTTTTGTCTTCGACACCCCGATGACTTTCATATCCGGCTGTGCAGCAACCGCATCGGCAACGCGCTTTCCGATCGTTCCATATCCGTTGATGGCTACATTGATCATATGGGAGGGATGTCGAAGGAGTAGCAATTAAATGTTGGGATTTTGGGCCAGTGGGTGGGATGGAAAACCCCATCAGGGAAAAGATATGATCAGGGTGAATATGCGCAACATCATCAGATGAAAGAAAAAGGAAAAGGAAAAATCCCAGACAATTCATCGAGAAAGTCGTTTGGAATCTTTGGAGGCATATCGATTCAAAAAGGAAAGGAAGGGAAAATACCCCGTCCGGCACAGTTCTGGCCTGTTCATCCGCTGGGATTCCTGATGTTATTTCCCTTGCTGTTTTCAACCGGCGGCTGATTAATTTGCTGCCAGTAGAGGCCGAGATCCCGGATTACGTTGGCGAACTGATCAAACTGGACCGGCTTGACGATATAGCTGTTCACTCCGAGTGCATAGCTCTCGACAATATCACGCTCTTCACGGGAGGAGGTAAAAATGACAACGGGTATTGAATGGGTTGCGGGTTCACTCTTAATTTTTCGGAGTACTTCCAGACCATCCACTTTAGGCAGTTTCAGATCAAGAAGTATGACTTTCGGCCGGCCGATGGATTTGCCTTCATATGTTCCAGTGCCGAAGAGGTAATCCAGTGCCTCTTCACCATTCCAGGCAACATGGATCCTGTCTCCAAGATTGCACCACTGAAAAACGTGAAGGATCAGCTCGACATCGTTAGGATTGTCTTCCACGAGGAGTATCTCTGCACCGGTCGTGCCCGACTTCATGGTTGATACTAGCCCAGCGTAAAGAAAAAGGTTGTGCCCTCTCCCTGGACTGACTCGGCCCAGACACGACCCCCGTGACGGTGAATTATCCGTTCGACTATCGCAAGTCCCACTCCAGTTCCCTCAATTGAGGGATCATCATGAATTCTCTGGAAGACACCGAACAGTTTATTGGCATACTTCATATCGAATCCGATCCCGTTGTCCTTCACATAGTAGACGGTAGTCTTGTCTTTTACGTATGACCCGACCTCTATCCGGGCAACATCGCGCCCCCTGGTGAATTTGAGGGCATTGGAGAGAAGATTCGTATAGACGTGGTTCAGGAGCGCTGGATCAGCCGAGCATGTGGGCATCTCTTTGATCACTAGATCAATCTGTCTCCCTGTCGTCTCCAGCCTGAATTCCTCGTATGCTTCCCTCACAATGGAGGAGGGATCCACCAAAAACCGGTTGAGGGGAAGCCTGCTCATGCGGGAAAAATTCAGGAGTTCATCAATGAGAACACCCATACGCCCGGTGTTTTCCCTTATCTTCTCCAGATACGAGATAATCTCTTTGGGGAGATTCTTGCCGTATTCCTGGAGCAGGATCATTGAATATCCGTCGATTGCCCTTAGTGGAGCACGAAGATCGTGAGATACCGAATAAGAGAATGAATCGAGCTCACGGTTAGCCATCTCCAGATCGCGTGTCCGTTCTGTCACCCGCATCTCCAGCTCTTCGTTGAGTCTCCTGATATCGTCCTCTACTTTTTTGAGTTGGGTGATATCAACGAGAATGCCACGGATTCCGGTAACGGCCCCTTCGCTCATGATCGGCGATGAGTATACCATGGCGTTCAGATTCGATCCGTCTTTTCTGACCATGTTATATTCCGCGCCTTCCGTCTTTTTCCCTTCAATGGATTCTTCCAGATTTCTAAGCGCCTGTTCATGCTCTTCAGGGACAATAATCTGAAAAATAGTTATCCCTTTTTCCAGTTCGCCGGGATTATAGCCAAAAATCTGATATGCGGATTCGTTCACATAGGTTATTCTGCCGTTTAGATCAACTTCGAATATCACCTGGGGGAGGAGTGTTGCAAGATCACGGAATCTTCTCTCACTTTCTATCAGATCCTTTTCAATCTGCCGCTGTTCAGTGATATCCCTGCCAATGGACTGGTACTCAATAACATTCCCTTCCGGGCTGAATATTGCGCGGTCATTCCACTGCTGCCACCGGGACTCTCCGTTCGGCAAGATGATCCTGTGTTCTATCGAAAGTTCGGGATTCTCCGGAGTGAGGTTACGGAATCCCTCGTCAAGTCTCTTTTTCTCTTCATCAGGAATGGCGGGGATGAATTTTTTTCCCGTGATATCACAATCCGGGAGGCCAAAATAACGGCAATACGCCTCATTTGCAAAGGTGATAGTTCCATCAGGACGGAATCGCGTGATGAACTCTGACTGGCTCTCAACAACACCCCTGTATCGCTCTTCAGATTCGCGCAATTTGCTCTCGCTGTGCTTCAGCTGTTGGATCATACCTTTGAGGGATAGTACCAGCGCGTTGATGCTCCTCTCAAGGATGCCAAATTCACTTCCCTTCGTTGATGCTATCTGGTGGTCGAGGTCTCCATGGGCAATGATATCGGTATCAGCTGCTATCTGAGCGATCGGTCGGGTAAGGTACCGGGATAGGCTGAATGCACCGATAATCCCTAGTATGAGGCCAAATCCTGCAACAAGGAGATGAAAAGCGATCAGCTGTTGTTGAGACTGGAAAATCAGTGCATCATCATAGATTATCTCGACGATAAGACTCATGTCGGCAGCGTAGTCCTCATCCTTGAGGTCGATGAAGAGGTATTTTGTTGTCAAACGGGGATCATTGTCAGGGATGACAAGACCCTGACGTGTGGCCAGAACCTGGTCAAGGATCGCATTCATTTCTGCGTCGGGCTTGAAGGACTTGTTTCCTACCTGCCGTTTTGCCGTAGTGAATATCCTGAGATCGCTGATATAGGGGCTCCTTTGACGGACTGACTCGATCATATCAGTGTACTTGAGGGTGTTCCTCTCTGACTTGAACGATTCAGCTGACAAGCCAAGCTCGAGGATATATTCGTGATCTTCAGTAGGGGAATAGGCAAATTTTTTCAAGTTTCCTGTGGCACTCTCCTGAACAACCCGATCGGGATAGAAACCAGGTTTTGCCTTGATCTCCATCAGGTATTCATAGAAATAGGGGATCATTTCCTTGAAGTTCAGGCCAAGTTCAGGGGTATAGGTGGTGTATTCCACCACTCCCGATCCATTGATGATATACAGATCCATCTCGCCTCCCATCTCCGTTTTAAGTTGGGCGAGATTCATCCGTGATGGATCACCCCCCGCTTCACGATATCCACGGTGAAAAATGACAAAGCCCTGCTCCATTCTTTTGTTCAGGGTATTATCAAAGAGCTTAAGGCCATTGTCGATGGTTGCAACAGATTCAATCAGATTCTGCTCGGTCTCATTTCTTAGCAGTTCTGCATGATCCTGGAAATTTTCGTTCACCAAAACTAGGTCGCCGATGGTGATTACCGCGACGATGACTGAGATAATGATAAGTAAGAATACAAGCAGGTAAAACGAAAACGATCGCTTCTTCCCAGGCGTTGTCATATCCCCTTCAGCCCCCTTTCAAAGATCGCAAAGCGAAAAAGGTTCAATCCACCCCTATGATGTATAAACTCCCTTGGAGTGCTTGAAGGTTTTGATTAAAATGCACACGGTGTAAAAACAAGTGCCTTGCAAATCTTTAATTTGCCCGAAATGTCATGATCGATTGCCATGATCCTCGACCAGGAGAAGATCACCCGGATTAAAAAATTGCTCAAGGCCAGGCCTAAAGGCCTCACGATATCAGATATTTCTCATAATCTGAAGATAAACCGAAATTCGGTGGCAAAATACCTGGAGATCCTCCTTATCACCGGACAGGTAGAGATGAGGATGTATGGGAACGCGAAGGTATACTATCTCTCCCACAGGGTGCCAATATCATCGATGCTGAAGTTCGCTAACGAACTCATCCTTGTGCTGGACAGTGAATTCAAAGTCGTTGAGACCAATGAAAATTTCATCTCCTTTTTTGGATTAAAAAAAGAAGACACCATTGGTAGCCCTATCGGTTCCTGCCCCGTAAACAGCCTTGGATCTGCAAAGATCGAAGATCTCGCAAGGGATGCGTTTGATTCAGGAGAAATAATAACAGAGACGTCATATGCCAGGGACGGCCAGACATGCTATCTCCGGATAAAAGCGGTTCCGAGTGTTTTTGATGATGCGACCAGGGGATCAACGCTCATTTTTGAGGACATTACTGAAAAAAAGCAGTTTGAGGACCGCCTTAAACTGAGTGAAGCAAAGTTCCGGGCCATCGTTGAGGACCAGACCGAACTGGTCGGGCGTTTCGACAAGGATCTCAGGATATTGTTTGTAAACAAGGCAGCATTACAGTATTATGGGATCACAAATGAGGATTTTAACGGGAAAAAATTTCTTGAATTTATTCAACCTGATGACAGAGCACGGGTCATTACCTGCATCGAGGGACTCTCGTTCGAGAAGCCTGTTGATACCGTCGAAAACCGGGTGTTATTTCCGGACGGTACGCAACGGTGGCTCCAATGGACGAACCGTGCCATATTCAACACCGAGGGAACTCTTATCGAATATCAGGGAGTCGGGAGGGATATCACCGAGAGGAAGAAAGCAGAAGAAGCGCTGGTGGTAAAAGACCTTGCATTGAGCACATCAGTGAATGGCATTGCATTAGCCAACCTTAACGGTGTAGTTACCTACGCCAACAAGGCATATCAAAGTATGTTCGGTTATCAGAATGATGCAGAAGTTATTGGACATCCGATTCAAGCATTTTCCCATGGTGATCCACAAGAGGCTGCCATTATCACCACTGTTATTGATTCTCTCATGATGAAAGGGAGTTGGTCTGGAGAGGTTACCCCCCGAAGAAGAGACGGTACCCCTTTTTATGCGTTCCTGTCTGCCTGGCTGGTAAAAGACACCTTGGGGATCCCATTCTGCATGATGGCATCGTTCGCAGATGTGACCGACCTTAAAAAAGCACAGGAAGAGATTCAGCTGAAGAATACTGCGATCGCGACCACCATCAACCCGATAGCAATCTTTGATGCAAACCAGCGGTTAATCTATGCGAATGATTCGTTCATCGAAGAATTCGGCATCCCCATGAATGAAATACGGGGCCGACAGCCACGGGATATTTTCGCTCAATTCGAAACGGTCTCTCCCTCACTCGAAGAGATAGAGAGGGCACTGTCAGCTGAAGGGAGATGGAAAGGTGAGATGGTGGTGAGAAAGAAGGATGGAAGCATGATGTATCTTGAAGGATCGATCCGGATAACGGTAAATGGAGAAGGGAGTCTCCTGTACATGCTCGCTTCCTTCGTTGATATTACAGACCATAAAGAGGCAGAAACTGCCCTCAGGAGTTCTCGGCAGAAACTCGAGGAGACAATTGAATTTATGCCTGATCCTACCTTCATCATCGACCGGAATCACCGGATCATTGCATGGAACCGAGCACTCGAGCTGCTTTCAGGAGTAAAAAGGGAGGAAGTGTTGGGCCGAGAGGATTTCCAGAAAGCATTCTCATTTTTAAAAGGATCACGCCCGGTCCTTGTCAACCTTCTGGATCTGCCACCCCATGAGATTGCACGAAATTACCCCTCGGTCCGCAGATTCGGTGACAGTATCTATGTTGAAGCTTATATCGCTGATATGAACGGGGGAAAGGGATCATTTCTCTGGGGCAAGGCCTCAGCGCTTGTCGATAACGAAGGGCACCGTATCGGCGCAATTGAATCGATACGGGACATCTCCGCATGGAAACGTGCCCGTGAATCCCTGAAAAATGCCGAAACGAGGGAGCCGATCGGTACGATGCCCTTTCTGGGTGAAGAGAATAAGATGCAGGAAGGATCGATAGCAAGAGAGGAACTTGAGTCTATCCTCAATCTCGTTGATGAAGCAATTCTTGTTCTCGATTCATCAGGCATCGTCCGGTGGGCAAATGAAAATTTTATCAAAATCGTTGAAGGTGAGCGGGAGTTTGTCCTCGGGGCTCATGTATCTATCTTTTTCCCTGGCTTCGAACAGCAGTGGCAGATCTCCGAAGAGGTGAAGCCCGGGCAGACCACCCAGGTCTCTGCCACTCTCTCTGCCCTCACCACCCCGACTGAAGGCGGGATCCCCGCAGTCCTGGTCGTAGTCGGGATCCTGGCAGCATTGGCATTCGTGGCACGGAGAAAGTAACTCTCTTTTTTTTGTTACCTGATGTCAGGTTTTCTTTCACACAGGTATTCAATCCCGCCGCGGGTGATCCCTTACAGGGACTGTCGGATTCCCTGTCGATTTCTGATCTCCTGACGCAGAGAATTCTGACGAGAATATGCCTCGGTCCCCTGAAATGGAGCGAGAAGAGATTTCTGGATCGTGTTCATGATCCGGGATGAGGCCGGAGATCTGAGGGGGAGATGCAGACCGAAAACTCACTCGCCCGGTATCCTGCACACTTCAAGAGCACGTGGGGCAATAATCGGATGGCAGGAATTCCTCCGGGGACCAGTTGCCATATGATAGCCCGGGATGGCAGATCCGAAACAGGCCAGAATGCTCATCCCTCCCGCTCACAGGGGGTGGAAGGCTGGGGACAGGGAGAGGGAAGGGGAGCCCTCCCCGCTTAATAGAAGAGGGTTTCATGCCCGGGAAGCAAGCACGATTCCTTTTGACAGGGCTTGTTGTGCCAAAGGAGTAGCGAGCTCCCCCTGGGTATAAGGGAACACATCGATTCCGATCCCGATCCCTGAGAAGAATTCAAGATATGCATCGATGCGTTCCTTCATCGTACGGTCATCATCCTCAAGGACGATGAGGAGATCAGCATCGCTCCCTGGAACCGCACGTCCCTCGGCAAGAGACCCGAAGAGCACAACCTTCTGTATCCGTGTATCCCGAAGGAGTTCTTCTGCTCTCTCCCGCAGCCTCGTAAGAACAAGGTCAGTGTCCAGCCAGAAGACCTTCACAGAATTGAAGGATTCTTCCCGCACTGCTGATCGCATCACCTGCATCCTCCCTATCGACATAGTCCCCGGGTTTTCCCTGGGGGAATCCATCCGGGTACCGTGCCTGGATATACCATCGGTCAAGGTTCCGGGCCTGTTTCAGGAGCGCTGTGGGAACCCGGCAATCGGCAGGAAGCCCTTGCAGGAGATCTGCAACCGAATGGCCCCATGCAACACCTCCCTTTTTCTGGTACACTGCCTTGATTGCCTTCTCCGCAGCCTGTTGTGCGATGAAACATGCCCATTCCGGAAAACCGGAGGTTGCAGCGTATTCTGCCATCTGGAGGTCTCGTGTTGCCTGCTCCATCCAGTCAGTGCTCCGTTCCGGCATCTCGTAAGGGATTGACGGGCGAATATATGAATCTGGCGCAAAGATGACTGAATTGATATGGTTTCCTTGTATGCTTACACGAAGGTAAGGGACCTATATGATTAGGTAATCTGCCAGATTGATCCTACAAAAACACGGGATACTGGAGCATCAACAGGGAGAGCCTCCTGTCACTCTCTTCTCCCAGTGCTCATCCACGATACCTTGATACCCTTAAACGAGCCTGACCCTTTGCACATGGCCTGTGGAAAGAGGGGAGAGGCTGGACGCTGGCTTCGCCAGAATGAAGGTAACCTGGCTTCAGCACCGGTCTCAACTCGAGGTGCAAAGTATGACTGGGCTTGCATCCAGGCCCAGCAGGCAGCTGAAAAAGCGGTCAAATCCCTCCTGCATGCAGCAGGGCACTGGAAGATACTCACCAATTCGCTATACGAGCTGCTCCAGGAGTCTCCGACCTGGCCGGTTTCACGACTGGAAAAGGTATATCTCGATTCACGCCAGAAATGAACGTATGCGGGGGAACTTGAAGGAGAACCTGTCATTGCTGCTATTTCTCTTCGTCGCAGCAGTCGTGCTCTGGTTCATCCTCTCCCGGATGCGGTTCCTCGTCTTCATCCCCGTCTCGCTGGGCGGGTTTATCCTGTTTGTGATCGTCGTGATTGTTGTTCTGTACCTTGTGCTGGAATACCTGCTCGAACGGTCTTGGTAACAGCCCTGCTGAAAGGTGCCTCCTCGCTGGATCGCGGGGGAGAATACCATCGGGGTTTTTTTCCGGATTACCCATTTTTCAATGGACCGCTGCCGGGACGCACTTGGCGGTGGAGGCGTGTATCGCATGCGGGGGTGCGGAGGCGAAAAATCCCCCCAAAATCATTCCGGTTCATCGATCGTACCCACAGCGGAATAGGTACCGCTATCCTGAAAAGCGATGCAGGAACAGCTTCCCTTAAAAGACTTCTTGAACCCTGTTATCGAAACGGGATGAGGGGGAATGCCAGGGAACGACGATTATTTCTGGAGGGATAACACATCCTCCACCATCTCGTTCATGAACCGGCAGGCATCGGAAACCCCCTGGTTGTAAAACTCGGGGGCCAGGTGTTCGGTGACAAAGTCCAGCAGCAGGATCGCTTTCAGGTCACCGATCTCTTCCCCCTGTGCCTCAGAATAATACTGCTGTATTGCAGCGAGCATCTCCTCCCTCTTCTCCTTGGGCACGATGATTGCAGGTTGTTTTTTCATCCGGTCCGGATCCCTTCCTTTCAACAATGAACGGGAAGGATCATAACATAATCGGTCCAGTCCAGCGAGAGATCATTCCATGAGGGAGCCGTCACTGCAGGTGTGGCTACGTAGAAAGGATCGTGAGGAAGAACAAACAGCATTAACCCCAGACGAACCAGCAGAAGAACAATGGCCGCTGCCCTCCCGAAGGTGGAAACTTAAGGATCAGACTGCAGCCACTTATAATCTCCCTTCTCAAATATTTATATTCATCTGTCTGATTACTCTTCTTCGCAAAAAATAAATTAAGTCCTTAATACAGACCAGAGCTGACGCATTCTATCTTGCGTTGCCAACCCGAAGGTGGAAATAATGAAGCAGGTGGCGTTTGGATTAGTGGTAACTCTTATTCTGGTGTCAGTTATTGGCATTGGAGCCGTAAGCGGAGTGAGTTATACCAGTAAAGAAATTGTACTGACATTTGATGACCTCGAAGGGGGAGATGCCGATACGCCCCTCCCTGTCGGGTATGAAGGACTGAGCTGGGACCCGGAGTGGTTCTATTGGGACGCAGAGGAGGACCCCTATACCCCACACTCACCCGATACCCGTATCTCTTCACTCAACTACGGGGGATGGATCGATTTCTCACCCCTGCCACAGGATGTTGAATTTTCAGGTGCCTGGATATCGGGATACAATCTGACCAAGATATACTTCCAAGGCTACCACGAGGGGACTTTAGTCGGCACTTCTGCAACACTTACCCCCTCAGAGACCCCCACGTTCCTTGATGCCCAGTTTGGAGGGCCGGTGGACAAGGTCGTTGTGGTAGGCAGTGCCTGGAACTTTTTCTGCATCGATGATATCACGTACAAGGAGCAGGTGATGATTGTCGATGAGGACATCAAGCCCGGCGAAGAGCCGAATACCTTCAGCCGTGTTTCGAGGGACCCGCTCATTGTTGCCATAGTCGGCGAGGAAGGTCTTGACACCTCGACTATCATCCCAGGATCAATCAGGATAGAGGGGATTGCTCCAATGACCTGTCTGCTTGAAGATGTCTGTTCACTTTCAGGGGTGGCAGGCAAGGACGGTTGTTGTGACATGGTGATGAAATTTGACAGCAGAACTATCGCAAGGATCAGTGAGATCAAGCGTGCTGCGAAGGGATCAACGATACCTCTCACCGTCACTGGAAAACTCGCAGATGGAACACGATTTGAAGGCACCGACTACGTGGTAATCATCCGATAACGATACATCAACGGTGGCTACCTCATACCAATATACCCTTATTTTCGTGTGGAATCCAGAACAAAACGGTTCTCACTTTTTTCTGACACCAGAATTCAGGTATCCTGATTGCGGAAAGCGGACGCGGGAGGATCTAGGTCCAAAGAAGGGGTTGTCGGTATCCTGATTGCCGTGGGGACCGCAAAGGGGAGGGGGTACATTCAGTCCTTACCTTTTCAACCCAATAGCATCGGCAACGAGTATTAAAAAACCATGAAGTGTTCGCTCATCATACCGGACCGAGTGATACCCCCGACCAGATTCCTGACAAATGGTTAGAATCTTTTTCAATCCGGGCCCGTGACGCGCTTTTTAGAGTCGCGCGATTTGCTTGACCGATATTCGCACCCACAAAGCTAAATCATAGAATCGCGCAGTGGTCGGTCCGCTAAGCAGGTGCGAGCACGGCTCAGTCGTGCGAAGCGGGCGGCGATCTGCGGTGGGGGCCGGGCCGGTGACGCACGGTCGTGTTCATTCGTCCTCGCTGAGGTTCAGGCTCCGCTATCATATCACCTCGCTGTTTTTTCACGGTTGATTGTCGGGATGATAATGTCCATGGCTTCTCGCGTTGCTCCGACGCTAGCGGCTGATCGCGACCCGCTCCCCGCATACCGCTAAAGCGGAATGCTCGTCACAGTTATATCTGGTTGAAGAGCTGCTTTACCTTGGTACTCTTTCTTGATGCTCCTTACTGACGTGATCTATACGACGTTTTTTGTCCCAGACCCTCCGAGATGGTACGGATGCAGAAGACCTATAACTTTGACACATTCAGCGCGATCTTCTTAAGAACATTGAGGGACTGATATGAAGCAGCCTCATCGAAGTCTGCAAACATTGACTTTTTCAGCTCAAGGCCGATTCGTAATAATTCGGGAAGAATACTTTTTCCCTTGTCGGTGAGGAGCAGCTTCTTGGCCCGCCGATCGTTCGTATCGGTGATGCGAGTGATCAATTCTTCTTCTTCCAAGCGGAGGACGGATTTTGCCACCATCGTCTTGTCGAATCCACGGGACGATGCAATGCTTTCCTGGCTCGGCCCGTCCATTTCATAAACTGCCATAAGAACTGCAAAATGCCCCCATCCGAGATGATATTCGCTGAGTTCCCGAGCAAAATATCGTTGAGTGCTTCGGTAAATATAGGAAATCAGGGCAGCAGGCATTTCAATTTCCTGTATCCATTGTGTGGTTGTTTCACTGTCGTCTTTTACCATGGTATTTCAGGGCCTCAAAATTAGTTGAATAATCAACTATTTATAGCATTATGAAGATCACATTATTAGTTGAATAATCAACTATTCCCACGTGGATCATGAATCCGATAAAAATTATTGGCATCAAGGCGAGTCCTCGAATGTCTAAGAGCAGCGCACTCCAGCGGACAAAATGCGGTACTTGCCAGGGCAAAAGAAGAGGGAACAGAATACCAAACGGAGATTAAATCATGAAAAGCATCGTTGCACAAAAAGCCGGTCTCCGCTATGAGCCGGTTGCCATTCTCTGGAGCAATACCAAGCCCGAAGGGGCGCTCCAGCCAAAGCCGAATACTGTCGGCTGCATAATGAACTTTATCGCACAGGCACTGACAAAAGGAAAGACCGTTGCCTTCGATCGCGAGACTTGTCTCTGTACGGGTGCGAGGGTAGGGCTCGGTTTCGGGAACGGGTATCTGAATGCGTTCGGCGGGGCCGGGGTGGACTTCATGTCCGCCTTTTTCGTCAAAGGAGTCGCCAGCAGCAGGGATCCGGCGGTATACAATGCGATCGTTCAGCACATCCCGGAACGTGAACGGGACAAGTTCATTCACGGAGAACGCATCTTCAAAGACGTGGAGTGCGCGAAACGGTTCATGACCGAAGAGCTCCCGATCACGGATATTGCCGAAAAGTACGTGATTTTCACGCCACTGGGGAATGTCGAGCCGGATGAGAAACCGGTTTCGGTCATATTTCTTGTAGATCCCGTCCAGCTCTCCGGTCTCTCGATCTTCATGGGAACCCTTCGCGATCGTATGGACCCGGTTTATTTCCCTTCCCGGATGGCGGCATGCCAGCAGATCGGGGCGGCGACATATGCGGAAGCGAAGGAGAAGCAGCCCCGGGCCGTGCTCGGATACAACGATATCGCGGCACGGGAAAACGTGGGGATGACGATTCCTGCGCATATGTTCACCTTCGCAGTTCCGTACTCCCTGTTCCTTGAGATGGAAGCCGGGGCAGCGGACAGCGTCTTCGACGGTCCGATCTGGAAAGAGGTGGCCACATCATGCAAAGGAGATTGTCTATGAATGAACTGATGACGATTATTCAGCAGAGATATTCGGAACGCGAGACTTTCGATTCCGACCGGCAGGTGTCAATGGCCGACGTGAAAAAGATCCTTGAAGCCAGCCGCTGGGCACCGACATCGCACAACATGCAGAATTTCGAGATCGTCGTCGTGGATGATGAATCTGTCCTGAAACGGCTCGGCAACCTGAGCGTTTTCCCCTCGCCGGATTTCATCCGGGAAAACTTTGAACAGCTCTCCATGACGGTGGAGGAGCTGGCTCAAAAAAAGGTCGGGATACTGGCAACAGGATTCCCTCCCGCATGGATGGACAAGACACAGCTCGAGAGAGCTATTCAGGAACGACCGTCGCTGAATCTGGGCATGCTGATAAATGGTGCTCCGACGATTCTCATCCTCCTGTACGATACCCGGAGACGGGCACCGGCCTCGCCGGGAGATATGCTCGGGGCAGTCAGCCTTGGGTGCGTAACAGAGAACATGTGGCTCATGGCCCAGTCGCTGGACATCGGTTTCCAGATCCTGAGCATGTTCGGCTCGCCGGTGCAGAAGGAAGTAAAAAAGATCCTGGGAATTCCCGATCACATGGCCGTGCTGTTCGCGGTCAGGCTCGGATACCCCTTCACGCGATCTAAAGCCCTTCGGGTCCGGCGGGAAATCGGATCGATTGCACATCGCAATGAATATGGGATCACGTATTAATGATAATCCACGCAGTCAGGTTTTTATTATCATAGGATTTGTGATTAATCTGCATATGCATGTGAGGAGGAAGAGAAAAAGATTGCAAAATCCTTATGGTATCAGGGCCGTTTTCCACCCTTCATGATTCGGCGGGTGTTGGCCGGGCATATGACGCTCGGTTCATGTTCATCTCCACGGACTAAACCCCGTTTCGAGTTCGATACCCTAAAAATTGTTATCATAAACAAAAAAGGTTCAATATTGATTCATTTTTAAAAATAGAGCGAGAATTGCCCGAATTTCGCTCGACATACCCCCGACCAGATTCGAACTGGTGTCGCCGGATCCAAAGTCCTGCATGATTGACCGCTACACTACGGGGGTGCCTGACGCCTTCCTGGAACAGAAGAGGTCACTATAGATACACCATAAAAATGGATAAGGATACCCTTCATATAAGGCCATCCCGCAATATCTTTTTCCAAAGGGGAGCCCCCTTTGCGAGGGGAAGGGCAGTGCTTTTATCCGCCCTGAAGCGGGGTGTGATGCGGATGATCTATCCCTTCCGGACGATCTTCATGATATCATCGGATAATTCCTGAATCTCCATAGTCCGCTCATCCAGGTATTCCCGGATAGCCCTGATGTTTGATTCGATCAATGCAAGCTTGTCCTCAATGAGTTTGATATCATCCTTTTCCAGCGGCATGGGTATTTCTTACCTCCCTGATCATTCCCGGGTTTCCATGTTCTGTTGGTCTTGAAATCCTTATACACGTAACGGCATTCGGTGCTTCCCGGTCATGAGAACCGAACGATTGTCCCGTTCACGAGATGGTTCAGAAGGTCAACGTCCTCATGGGGCAGAGGACGATGCTCGGTTCATATTCTGGTGTTATGATCGATCCTTGGAAGGAAGTTGCTCTTCGATCGTACCAGTGCGGCGGGAGAGTACGGCGGAGCGAAGGGGAATCGTCCCCTGTGTATCACCACAGGCAGAGTATAAGTGAACACTGCCGCATATCTATATAGGAACGCATCATGAAAGGGATCATTCTTGCCGGGGGCTTTGGTACACGACTCTATCCGGTAACCAAATCAATCTCCAAACACCTTCTGCCCGTCTATGACAAACCGCTCATCTATTACCCCCTGTCCGTGCTCATGCTTGCAGGCATCCGGGAGATACTGATCATCTCAACCCCGAGGGATATCCCCCATTACAAAGAACTCCTCGGGGATGGAACACAGCTTGGCCTGACCTTTTCCTATGCAATCCAGGAGAGGCCGGGGGGACTGGCAGAAGCCTTCATTGTCGGAGAACAGTTCATCGGCAATGATTCGGTAGCCCTGGTGCTGGGGGATAATATCTTCTATGGCCAGCATTTCTCCGATTATCTGAAACGGGCAGGAGACCTCAAAAAAGGTGCAATTATTTTCGGATACTACGTGAAAGATCCGAAGGCGTACGGCGTTGTGGAACTGGACGCAGAATGCAACCCGATCTCCATTGTTGAGAAACCGCAACACCCAGTCTCCAACTATGCAGTGCCCGGCCTCTATTTCTATGATAATGACGTGATCAGCATCGCAAAACAGCTGAGCCCCTCCGGTCGCGGTGAACTTGAGATCACCGACATCAATAGGGAGTATCTGAATCGGGGAACGCTCGAGGTCCTCCTCTTCGGGCGAGGGATGGCCTGGCTTGATGCAGGAACGCATGATTCCCTGCTGGATGCCGCAAATTTCATCGAAGCGATCCAGAAACGGCAGGGACTCTACGTGGCCTGCATCGAAGAGATTGCCTTCACGATGGGGTATATCGACGCTCACCAGCTGCTTGGATTGTCACAGTCGCTGAAAAATACCGAGTACGGAGCATACCTGGAACAGATCGCATCCGGGAGCGACTCCTGAAGAGGGGCGATCTCATGAAGAAATTTGAGAGCATCGGGACACCGCTTGAGGGGGTCGTGATCCTACAGCCCCACATTTTTTCAGATGACAGGGGATTCTTCCTCGAGTCATACAATGCAGAAGAGTTCACCCATCTCGGCATTCCAGAAGCGTTCGTCCAGGATAACCACTCATGCTCAAGGAAAGGGGTCATACGCGGCCTCCATTATCAGAGCAGGTATCCCCAGGGCAAACTGGTCCGGGTATTGCGTGGGTCGATACATGATGTCATCGTTGACATCCGGAACGGTTCACCAACGTATGGAATGAACTATGAGGTTGTCCTTTCCGGGGATACCTACAAGATGGCGTACATCCCCCCGGGATTTGCCCACGGGTTCCTCGCCCTGGAAGACCGGACCGAAGTCCATTACAAAACAACCGATTTCTATCACCCTGAATATGATGCCGGAATACGGTGGAACGATCCCACGCTTGGAATTCAATGGCCATTGGTTGAAAACGGCATCGAACATCCTCTGGTTTCACCAAAGGATGCCCTCTTGCCCTTCTTCAGTGAAATCGTAAGCCCGTTTCAGTACTCCCCTGTCGAGCACTAGCAAAGGACAGGGTTCCTCTCTGTTTGACAAGGGATAATCCCTGGAGAGGAGATCAGTGGATCCTCATCAGCAGGTGTCCTCTCCCCTTTTTCATGAAGAGCATGCATCCGGCCGGAGTATGCCACAGATACTATTTTTTCGGGGACGGTGACCTGCTGAAGAAAAAAGGTAGTTCTTATGTTCACCAATGGATCAGGTTCCTGCTGTTACCACGATGCTCCGCTCATTCCATCATTTATCGCAAGAATCGTCTCCCGGTCGAACATGATAGGGAATTCATGAGAGAGGGGGTCATCCGGTTCAGGATTCATGCCGCTGGTAATCGTCCTGGAGCCGGACAATATCATCCTCGCCGATATATTCCCCGATCTGCACCTCTATGATCTCGAGAGGGACAAGCCCGGGATTTTCCAGCCGGTGCACCGCACCGATGGGAACGAACGTGCTCTCTCCTTTCCGGAGGAGGCGCTCCTGTCCGTCGATATGGACCTTTGCGGTCCCGTGGACCACGACCCAGTGCTCACTCCGGTGATGGTGCATCTGGAGGGAGAGTCTCCGCCCTTGAGGTACCGTGATCCGTTTGATCCGATACGAGGGTCCGTCCTCAAGCCGGGTATAGGAGCCCCATGGGCGGTACTCGGTCAGGTGGCTGTCAGCCCTGGGATCCCCTTTCTGCCGCAGGAGGGCAACCGCCTCTTTCGCCTCGTGTGCCCGCTGCCGTGGGGCGATGAGGGTGACATCCCCGGAATCGATGATCGCGGTGTCATGGACGCCGATCGTAATCACGAGGTGATCCCCGATCACGAGGTTTCCGGTGGAATCAAGGCCGATATACTCGCCCCGGACCGCATTCTCCTCGCCGTTCTTCTGAAGGACCGAGTAAAAGGCATCGAACGAACCGAGATCGTTCCACCCGGTCTCAAGGGGCACCACGGCGGCACGGGAGGTCTTCTCCATCAGTCCGTAGTCAATTGAGACGGAGGGGACCTCACGGTATGCTTCCTCCAGGGGTCTCGTGAAAGCCCGGGCGATATCGGGGGCGTGAACACCACATTCCTCGAAGAAGAGCCGGGTTGAGAAGAGGAACATGCCGCTGTTCCACAGGTAGCCGTCCTGCAGGTATCGTTCGGCGGTGACCCGGTCGGGCTTCTCAGTAAAGGAGGAGACGGAATACGCCCCCCCGATTGCTGGCCCCGGCCTGATATATCCATACCCGGTATGGGGCTCGGTCCCCTTCACCCCGAAGAGGACCAGCCACCTGTCGGCAAGCTCCTCGGCTTTCCGCAGGGCGTCAGCATACACCGGCCCTGCATGCACCATGTGATCGGAGGGGAGGACCGCGACCTTCGCTGGTCCGGACGACTGCTCAATCTCGCGGAGCCCGTAATAGACCGCAGGAAGGGTATTCTTTCCTTCCGGTTCAGAGAGAATCCGGCAACCGCATCCGATCATCCCAGCCTGGTCCCGTGCGATGAACTCCTGGTCGGGATTGGTGACAACAACGATCTCCTCCGGGGAGGAGAAGATCAGGGCTCGCCGGAGGGTGAGCTGGTAAAGGGAGTGGCCGTCAAAGATCGGGAGGAACTGCTTGGGAAAGTGCCCCCGGCTGAGGGGAAACAGCCGTGTGCCGCTTCCGCCGGCAAGGATCAGGGTATGTATGATGTATCCTCCTCCATGATAGTGGAGAATATGGCATCTCCCCCCATATATCGGTTTTTTCAACAGGGGGGTTTTCAGCGGAACAAACCTATGGGCGTCGTTCTATTCAGCACTGCCGCTCCCCCCTCAGGGGAGCCCGGCAGACAGGTCGGCACGAACAAGGGCCTTGACGGTTCCGGTAACCTTCGGATGTCACCGGTCATCGCGAGGAATTTTAAAAGACCGGCACTATTTACCGGTAGACTGCTCTCCTAGGACCAATGCGTAAAATAAGAACAGAATCAGGGTATCGTGCATTTATCACCCGATACTCACCGCTACGATAGCGGAACCTTCCTTTGAACTCTCCAGAGAGGGGCTCCCCGCAATCGGGAGAGAACCGATGGTCTCCTCAATCTCCCTGACACTTCGCTCTGCAATGGGGGGATCAAGATGGCTGAGATCACGAAGGACCGATGATTTATATTCAATGGGAGATGCCAAGACGCTTCCTCATTTCATCGGCTGAAATGATCAGATCATCTTTGTCCCTGAGTCGCTCCAGAGCGATCAGGTAATCCGCGTATTCCTGGAGGGAGAGCTCGGCTGCCTTCCGGATAATGTAGCTCTTATTCCGGTCAACCTCTTGTGCATGCTGTTCCAGCGCCGCATCCCGATCATCCGGGATACGGATCGTAATGACCCTTGTCATCCGTTGTCAGGTATTAATTATATTGTATTTTATTGTAATACAACACTTCCCGGCACAAACTCCTTCCCGACCAAGGAATGAGGAATCAATCGTACCGTTCTCCTGATCCCACCTTCCAGGATTGAGAGAAGAATACTCTTCACCATGGCATCCGGCCCATCCTGGAACCAGCCAGAACGGTACTCGTCCGATCAGATGAAGATGAGATTGGCGATGATGAGCACGAGCATCATCACGCCCATCCCGACCGCGGCCGTGGAGCAGAGAAGGTTGCCGCCATGCCAGAAATTATCCTCCCGCTCCCTCCTGTTGAACCAGACCGTGGCGGCGATGAGCCCGGCGATCACGATGATTTTCGTCACCCCGACAACGGTGATAAAGGTCAGGGGATACGTCATGAACCGGGCAAAAAGGGCGTTTGCCTCGGTGAAGCCGGGGAGGAAGAGGACCCCGTATGATGAGATGGCAAAGTCTGCCGCCATCAGGAAGATGAATGCCGCAAGCATGATCTTCTGGTAGCGGGTGAGTATCATACATTACCATCGAATCCCTCATTTAATGAGTTTCTGATAGGGGCAAACTGACGACGTGAAAAGGACATGCATACCTGGTGGGAGAATCCCCGGGCCCCTGGGTGACACCACGGGGGTTAGTCCGATGACCCATGGGGTTCCCCATGTGCTCCCCCCCACACGGTGATTCAACCTGGGCCCCCTTTTTTCCCGTGACCCTTCCACAATTCATATGATGCCAGACTCCCGATCCCTACCCATGGTCTCCATCGCATCGATCAGGGAGGCAGATGCCCTGCTTTCAGGGAAGATCATCCGGACTCCTCTGGTCTACTCCCCCACATTTTCAGAGAGGACAGGTGCCGGCGTGTATCTCAAACTCGAGACGATGCAGAAGGCAGGATCCTTCAAGGTCAGGGGTGCTGCAAACCGGATCTTGTCCCTGAGGGATTCGATCGGTCCCGGGGGTGTCATAGCGGCTTCTGCAGGAAACCATGCCCAGGGAGTTGCCGTAGCTGCTGGCATAGCCGGAATCCCGGCAACCATTGTTATGCCGGTATGGGTCTCACCAGGAAAGCAGGAAGCGGCGGCAGGATATGGTGCCAGGATACTTCTCAAGGGCAACACACTCGAAGAGAGCCTTGCCTGTGCACAGGATCTCGCAGAAACCAGTGCGATGACGTTCATCCACCCCTTCGATGATGAGGCTGTTATCGCAGGGCAGGGGACGATCGGTCTGGAGATCCTCGAGGATCTCCCGGATGTGGAGACGGTTGTAGTCCCTGTCGGAGGAGGAGGGCTGATTGCAGGCATAGCCACCGCAGTGAAGTCTGAACTCCCTGACGTGAGGGTGACAGGGGTGCAGGTCTCGGCATGCCCCTCGGCAGTCGCCGCACGAAAAGCCGGGGGACCGGTGACCGTGGTGTCCCATCCAACGATCGCTGATGGGATACGGGTGACGCGGACCGGGGAGGTAACCTGGCCGGCAATCCGCGACCTTGTCGATGAAGTCGTGGTGGTCGATGACAATCAGGTCATCGCTGCCATCACGGTACTGCTCGAACGAAAGAAGGTCCTCGCTGAAGGAGCGGGGGCAGCCCCCCTTGCAGCACTTCTCTCCGGGGGTATCACCCTCCATCCCGGAGAACAGGTGGTTGCCGTCATATCGGGGGGAAACCTTGACTCGTTTCTCCTCGAGCGGGTCATCCGGAAAGGGCTCTTTGATGCCGGCAAGCTGCTCCGGTGCACGATCGATATCGAGGAAGAGGTGAAAGCCCTCCCCGCACTCCTCTCCCTTATCGCCAACGAGGGGGCCATCATCTCCCGGATCGAGCAGGAGCGGGGATCTCCCGATCTTCCTCTCTCCCTGAACCGGGTGACTTTGGAAATGGAGTTACGGGGTCCCGAACACGGGGATCGGGTGCTCCACGTGCTCAGAGACCATGGGTACCGGGTTTGAGTGTGCACAACCGGAGCGTTCACAGGGAACTGTTGAAGGGATGTGCTATTGTAACGAACGAGGATGATCAGGAAAGCATCCGATACGGGCACCATGGTTCATGGTCGGTTCGCTGCTGATGGCAGGTATTCCCGCGATTCTTTCTCCCAGGGGATGAACTGGCGAGGCATCGACCCGTACTCCTTTTTTGCCCAGGAGACCGGGATAGCAGAGAGATAGGGGGCTACCGAACTCTGGCCAGGGTGCTCATAATGGAGGAAGAACCGGCCGTTCCTGGTCCGGTAGAGGTGCTTTGCCCCGTCCTTTGATGAGGCTACCAGGGTTGCTGTTGCCGTATTGTACTTCAGGCCATTGATCACCTGCTCCATGGGATCTCCTCAATGATGAGTGAAACAACAGGAGATCCCATAATAGTTTGCGGCAGCAGCAACAGGGAAGAGGACAAGGACTAGGGGAACCATCTTTCATGGGCCGGATATCATGATGGACACCCTTGCTCTCCCTCATGCAATGCGTGCTGCAGTCACCGAAATTGCGCCCGGCTATGGTTCATTGCCCCTTCTTATGGTGATCCCGATTCAGGGGTCCCACATAAAACAGCGATGAAGGAAAAAAATTACAGGATTCGGCCTGAGTCCACACTCACCTCATGGAGTACATGCGAGGGCCATGTGCAGAAAAAGAAGTGTACATTCCGGGATCACTGTGCGATCGAGAGCATGTACTCGGTCCCCGCAGGGGCGATGGGTACTTCGAAGACGAGTCTCCCGCGACGGGTCTCATTGATCGGGATGGTGGCCTCCCGGAACCCATTCACGAGGCTGAACGATGCATCGTGATAGCGATACTGCGTCCGGGAGGAATCCATGAGCGTGACAGACTCAGGGCGGTAGAGATACCCCTCAGGATACCCCACATTCCTGAGCGAGAAGTCCACCACCACGTACTCGTTGCCAGCACCAGGGTGCAGGAGAGGACTGCTGGAGTTCCATCCCGAAATACTGTACAGGCTGATGACCAGCCGTGAGGTCGCAAGAGTAGGTACCGTCTCCTTTTTTTCCCCCACAATAAAATCGGGCGCGGGGTGGGTGGTGGAGGTGCCAGGGGCGGTTGATGGTGAAGGGGGGAGTGAGGCAGAAGGGGCCGAATCTTCCGAAGTGCAACCAGAGAAGAGGATCATCGCTCCAGCAAGACACAGGAGCAAGGGAACGATCAGCAGTCTCCGCATGATGACGAGGTCAGTATCCAACAATAAATACCTCACTGCCGGACAGCGGGGGGTTCCCAAGAGCGGTCCCCCTGCAGTATCCGCCTGACGAATTCCTGCCCCGGAGCAGTGATGGCCGCCAGATTCAAAGAGCAATTCACGGTTATTTTGAAATAATAACGTTAATAAGGTGATTTTGAAACGGGCCATCCCATTCAGACCTGGTTATCTGAGCAAGTGGATAAGAACGCATAGGAATGCGATCGGAATATGCAAACTGCTGCACTGAGGAAAAAAAGATTCATCTTTGTGTATAGCATTATGCGGTTTATTTGTCAGAAGAGCCCGACGGGAAAGAGAATGTAAGCGAGCGATTACCGGGAATATTTTTCAAATTCCGGCAGGATGGTGAGAGATAAAGACTGATCAGGTCTCCCCACGAATTCAGGGAGAACCAGGGGGGTACGACTGGTTCTTGGAGAGGTACTGTACTACCAGATGTACTGCCAGGTGGGGGATAGCTCTCTGATGGTCCATTCTTATGAGCATGCTAAGAGAGAAGGGGTACGATAAGATCGGGATTGCATTCCCAAGAGCATTCTCACCAGGATGGTGAACGAGGAGCCTCCTTACGCAGGTCCTTCCCCCGGCTCCTCCTCTTTTTTCGCCGGTTTCGGGGCAGGATGCTCTGAGAGCGGGAAGAACTCCTGGTAGACCTTCCGCCGCTCATCGAGGTCAGTGTGGAGGTAGATCTCGGTCGTCTTGATCGAGGTATGCCCGAGGTTCTCCTGGACCACCCGGAGGTTCTTTGACCGGCGGTAGAGCTCGCTTGCGTAGCTGTGCCGGATCTTGTGGGGGGTGATCCCCTGCGGGGCATACTTTTTAAAGATGTGCTGGACCGAACGGGGGGAGATATGGTGCCCCATCTGCCCCAAAAAGAGCGGCCCCTCGATCCGGTTGCCGATGAACCGGGAGATCTCCTCCAGGGTCTCGTGGTCGATGAAGACGATCCTGATCTTGCCCCCCTTCCCCCGGACCTTGATCATCTCGTCCTCGAAATCGATATCCTCGATGTTGATCCCGCAGAGCTCCGAGACCCGGACCCCGGTGGCATAGATCGTCCTGACGATCAGCCGGTCCCGGTCATCCTCGATGGAGGCGATCAGCCGGAGCACCTGGCTGTGCTTCAGGTACCGGAGCTCCTGGTCCTTGATCTTCGGCCGCTCGATCGCGACCATCGGGTTTGCCGTGATCACCCCCTGGGAGTAGAGGAACCGGTAGAACGAGCTGAGCGTCGAGATGATCCGGTGGGTGGTCTTCGCCTTGTACGGTTTCCGGGTATTGATGAACGTGAAATAGTCCGTGATGAGGACCGGCTTCACCTCAACGGTCGTGTCCAGCCGGGCCTTTGAGAAGTCCTCCCAGAAGAGCTCGATCTTCTCGGGATTGTTCCTCCGCAGCCAGACATAGGAGGCGAAATGGCGGACCACCTGCTCGTAGCTCTGGATGGTCCGGGGGGAATAATTGCGCATCCGGAGGTAGTGACGGTAACTCACCAGCCATTCGGAAAAATAACCCCCATCCATGCTCTATTCTTTATAACGACTGATAATTAAAGTTTTGCGCAGAATACACATTTGCCGCAATGAATCCCCGATTCCAGGAAAAATCAGCAGGCATTCCAGGATCCCTGATTTCAGGCTCATCAGGCAGGAGACAGTTCTCCCCAGCACGAATTATCAGGGCACGATCCTCCCCTGCATGCTCAGGGAACCGCCATTATGGGGTGGGACCTGAAACGATATCCGTTATCCCCCCTCCATGAAGAGGGAGTAGCCATTCGCGGAATCGGACCCATGTTCATCGTCGAAGAATCTCAGAAAGCCCCATAGATTCGTTCTGTTGGCAGATCGAGACCCCCCGCAATAGGCTGGAGGGTCAAAATGAAAAGAACGCCTGTCTAGGAAAGGAGGAGAATGTATCCCAGGAGACCCCAGGACGTGAGCAGGATTACGTTCCCAGTATACTCTTCCTGTTCCTGCTCATCATTCTGACAGTATCGCAGGGCAGGTTCTATTCAAGGGAGCGCTGGGCTGACCAGGTTCCACTCGTTTTCAGAACAAGGGGGATGCCCTCTGGACCCGCAAGAACCAGTGGCAGTGGCAAGGGCATACCCCAAAGCCCCCTTCCAATGTAGAGAAGATCACCTCTCCCTCAGCACGTGGGACCAGGTTCCCGTGATCAACTCCCGAAAAAGTTCAGAACGCCACATGGTATCCCCTGGTGCTGCAGGCTTATCTGACCCGATCTTCTGTATCAATACCTCCACGTCATCCGTCTTTTCGACCGGTGAGGATCGAAGAGGACAGGGTTGAACCCTGGCATGAAAGCTTCACGCTAAGCCGTGGTTCAACACACGCTTCCTTTTCCCGGATTGATACCGACCGGTGATGGAATGAAAAGCCGAAGCATGACGATTTGCGACCTGCTCTGATAAACAGGGGATTGTCCGATTCGATGACGAATGATGTGGTATTCCCTCCACGAAATCGATCCCCGAGCATTCTTCTCCACAAGCCTGAACACCACTACTGAGTGAATCACTCCCTCTGATGATTACCATGGAACCGGCCTGAAGTCGGAGTCACGGATGAAAAGAGATCCTGCTATCCCGGGAGGCACTTCAAAGGAGATCCCTCTGGCCCACCCTTTGCGATCGATAGGGTGCTCTTTCATGGTATCCCCTTCGTCCGCCTGCAGGGTCAGGAATCATACCAGGAGAAAAAATCCGCATGCGGAAGCATGATTCCGTGTTCTCTCATACATGCGGGCACCCCTCTCGTTCCATCTTCAGTGTTTTTTGCGGCAGGCCCATTCACCTGATGAGGCCGAAGACAAACGGGAAACGATCACAGGGATTTGGGATCATGGTACACACGGATGTACCGATCCGCCCGTTCTGGAGGGCAATACTGCCCCGGCTGCTCCGGGATCCGTTCAAACCGGGAAAGAGAGCAGCGCAATCAGGCTGCTGCTTATCCATCGGAACCTGTTGGAGGATGAATCACCAGGATCCTGCAGGATGGTAAAAAAGAATCTATTCAGCCCCATATTCTGAAAATAATTCAAAATCTTCGTTTGAATCACTCACCAGGCCAGTTGCGCGTTCCACAAAATAAACCATATGATGCTATATCCTAAAGGGGTGCCCGAGCACGCCAATCCCGCATCCTATAATAAATCCTGTGCGCCTAACGTACTGATCAGATGGTGCAGCAGTTCGGTCAGGACGATGTCAACAAGTACAGGAAATTCAGGAAGGTGGATGGCGCCACCTACCGGAAAGTAAACCAGTTCCTGCGGAAGCGGACCTACATCACTGCTCGCGAGTGGGCGATCGCCCGCCTCTGCACCGATTTCCGGACACGGAACGGGGCAGAGATGACCTTCATCGGACTGCACCTGCCGGAACTCGTCCCGTTCATGCAGGAGACCTATTCGCCCCAGGCGGTCAACCAGGCCCGGAACTCCTTCAAGAAGAAAGTGACCAAGTCCGGGGCCACCTTCTTTTACGGCGCCATGTGCGGATTCTTCACCTCAGAAGAGCTCGATGACCTCCTCTTTGAGGCAAGCGAAGTGGCACGGTTCCTCCTTGAAGTGGAGCGCTCATCGCTGGATATCGATGAAGAGATCGACATCGAGGACCGGATCTCCGATATTATGAGAAGTGTGGGAGAGTCCGCTGCTGCCCTGATCCGCACCCGGGCAGAAGATGAGGAAAAAAAGGAGGGCGAATCCTGATGAAAGTAATTCACATTGCCGGCTTTTCCAATACCGGGAAGACCACGTTTATCAGGGAACTGCTGCCGGAACTTGAAAACTTGGGGCCGACCGGCGTGGTAAAACATATCGGCCACCACGGACTCTCCCTTCCCGAGGGGAAAGACACCACCCTCTTCCACGAAGCGGGAGCAGTGGCATCGGCGGGTATCGATGCGCAGAAATCCGTCCTGATCCTGAAGGAGACTGACCTCGAACGAATCCTTGAACTCCTCTGCGATGCAGGCGTGCAGTACGCCGTCGTCGAGGGGTTCAAGGAAAAACCCTACCCGAAAGTCGTGATCGGGGACGTTCCCGGGGCAACGCATGTCATTCTCACCAATCCGTCCGTGGAGGAAGTGCTCTCACATCTCGGGGAATTCCCGGACATGGTCACGCGGGAAGGTTTTTTCAGGGAGATCGAAGCCGGCTGTGATCCCGGCAGGGCAATACAGGTCTCGGCCATCCCTACGACCATCCCGGGAGACCAGATCACCCGCCTTGAGAGGGAGGCAGGGACCCTGGTCAGAGATCTGCATGAGGTTTCCATCCGGTTCGCGTCGACAACGACCCCCGGAGCCCGGACGCTCCTGGTCGGGATCTGCGCCCCTGATGCACGGACCGCAATTGAAGCAGCAACGAGGATCAACAGCCTCATGCTCTCTCCCCTGCCAGGATATAAGGAGTGATCCGATGACAGGAAAACGACTTTTTGGTACAAACGGCGTCAGGGGGATAACAGGGGCTGACATGACCCCCACCCTTGCCCTCTCCATCGGTCTTGCACTCGGGTCGATGCGGATCGGGTCCATCGCGGTCGGACGGGATACCCGGACCTCCGGGCCTGCCCTCTGCAGTGCAGTCAAGGCAGGGCTCCTTGCGACAGGGTGTGATGTGACCGACTGCGGGATACTTCCCACGCCGGCATTGCAGTATCTGGTGAAGGAGCATTTCGACGCCGGCGCCATGATCACCGCATCGCATAACCCCCCCGAATACAACGGGGTGAAGGTGATCGAGCCGGACGGAACCGAGATGGGAGATGAGGAGACCATCAGGCTCGAGGCAAAGATCCTTGATGAGCGCGTCCCCCTCTCCCCCTGGAACGCCACCGGACGCGAAGTACATGCCTCCCATCTCGTCAGGGAATACACCGATGCTGTCGTAAAAAAATTCCCTGCAGGGATCGGGGACGGGATCACGGTTGCCGTAGACCCCGGGTGCGGCGCCGCCTGCGCAACCACACCCGAGATCCTCACCCGCCTTGGATGCCGAGTGGTGACCCTCAACAGCCAGATGGATGGCACCTTCCCGGGCCGACTCCCTGAACCATCTCCTGAAGGACTCCGTCCGCTCGGGAACCTGGTCCGCTCAACGGGAGCGGCGCTCGGGATCGCCCATGACGGGGATGCCGACCGGGCGGTCTTTCTCGATGAGAACGGAGAATTTATCGAAGAGAACCAGGAGTTCGGCCTTATTGCCAACCAGGTCTGCCGGGACCGGAAAGGCACCGTCGTGATGCCGGTCTCCACCTCGCGCCTGGTAGAGGAGATCGCCCGCCGCAACGGCTGCGATGTCCAGTACACCCCGGTAGGAAGCATCTATGTTGCCCGGGCAATGCGTGCCCTCGAAGCAGCCCACAAACCTGTAGCCTTCGGGGGCGAAGGGAATGGCGGGCTCATCTATCCCGATCACCAGTACTGCCGGGACGGGGGCATGACCGCGGCAATGATGATCGCGATCCTGGCAAGAGAACAAAGCACTGTCTCTGACCTTGTGGCGGCCCTTCCCACCTTCCACCTCATCAAGGAGAAGATCAGGGGGGCGGACCCTTCGGCCATGATCAGGAACCTCTGTACTGCATTTGCCGGGGACCACCTCGACCGGACTGATGGAATCCGGATCAACCGAAAAGAGAGCTGGGCCCTGATCCGCCCTTCAGGGACCGAACCCCTGGTGCGGGTGATCGTAGAATCTCCTGATCAGAAGATCGCTCAGGCATTCTTTGATGAGATCATGAAGAAGATAGACCCCTCATAAAAAAATTCCAATCCTATCTCTTTTTTGAATTCCGGCGCCTTTTCGCCCGATTTTTCCCTGGAGGAATGAGCTTCCCTGTCGTTAGTTAAACCGCATGATGCTATACGATAAACCGGGAGTGAGGGAAAGACTAATACCCCTGTCAGGCAACAGAGTCACCAGGAGAGTGGAGTGGAAGACCACAGAGAGGAGTGGGGAACAGCTCCTCATAGAGGGGCGTTGGCTGAACAGGGGAGCATGGTAAAGACCATCGAGATCCGGATATCCGGGAAAGTCCAGCGGGTCGGGATGAGAAACTGCATCCGAACCCTTGCAGGAAGGCTCAATATCAGGGGAGAGGTGATGAACCTGCCTGATGGAACGGTCTATGCACTGGCAACCGGTGACCCCATCGTCCTTGAAAAGTTTGTCTCGATGATCTACAGCTGCCCGCGGGCAGTCATCAGGGATCTCGATATCCGCGACCACATCCTCCTCACCTTCCCTGATTTCCAGGTCAAGAGGATCGAATAACCCCTTTTCAGGTCTTCACAATATAAAAGTCGGCCCCATTCACCAGTGCTTCCCGCAGCACCAGCACCTGCTCGTCCAGGACCTCCTGGCAGATGGAGGTATGAAACATCCTGCTTATCCGGGTAAGGAGGGTATCAGACAGGATGCAGCGTTCCGGGCTGCATTCATACTCCCCGGGATCAATTCCCTGCCGGACCAGCCCGAGGAGCGGACGGTCGATCATCGCTGTTTTGAACGGTTCGATGAGGTCGTATACAAGACCCCTGCTCCCCTTGTGGAGGAAGCCAAGATCCGCATCCAGGCCGGCCCCGATGGCAGAGACACAGGCATTGCCAAAGAGCATCCCGTATCCCACCGAGAGGCAGCAGTTGACCGCGTCCGGATATGGCCGTGGCATCCTCCGCCGGAACTTCAGGTCGGGGGGTACCGCCCGGGCATAGATCTCGTAATACATATCGGTCACGAGCCGATGGACACGCCTGATCTCATCGACCCGGACCAGGTATTCCATCTCCGAGAGGCTCTGGTGGATAACGGGCATCTCCCCTTCGTACAGGATACGCTCGGCGCTCTCCTCCTGAGATGCTCGATCTCCTGTATCCGGTTTATCAGCGCTGCCCTCGCAATCTTCAATGCATATGAATGGGAAGGGGCGGCCTCCTGGGCTTTCCGCATCCGCTCATCAGCATGATCCCCGAACGGCCGGAGCGTACCGAGCGGTTCGCCATCAGCCTCGAAGAATGAGATCGACTTCCCGGATCGGAGCATCCCGTTCACGACCGAGGTATGGAGGAAATGGCCCCCCATCACCATCAGGTGATCGATCTGGTCCAGGGGAACCTGCTCAAGATGCCCGTTCCTGGTGATGACGAGCGACGCTTTTGTCGCTTTCAGGTGGGCACCAAACCCAGTCACAATATGCCATGGATACCGCACGAAGAACTCCTTTCCAAAAAACGGCCTGGACCCTTTGCTCGCAGGAATGAATATGGGCAGCCCTCTACATCAATTCATCGTTTTCCGGTTCAATCCCCGATACTCCGGGGAAAAACCTCTTTTTTTCAGAAGGAGGATTCCCTGTTTCCAGCACCAGTTTTCCTCTCGATCCGGGAGGATACCAAAGCAGGCACATTGGAATAATCCCACCATGACAGCCCCTGACATAGTTTTTTGACCGAATGCGACCGATATATGCATGTTTGACAGGTCAGCCGGGCCGGGTCCGCCAAAAAACCAACCGGCTGCCGGTATACCCGATGAAAGGAGGATGTGATGTTCTGGAACGAGAAGACAGAGACGCTGAAGAAAAAAGACCTTGAAACGATCCAGTTGAAACGGCTGAAAAAGACCATTGCACAGGTCCAGAATGTCGCCTTTTACCGGAATGCCTTCAGGCAGGCCGGGATCATTCCGGGGAGTATCAGGACACTTGATGATGTCCGCCGCGTCCCCTTTACCAGGAAGCAGGATCTCCGTGACGGGTATCCCTTCGGATTCTTTGCAGTCCCGCTCTCGAAGGTGGTCCGTATTCACACCACCTCCGGCACGACCGGGAAACCGACCGTGGTGGGATACACCAGGAAGGACCTTGATACCTGGGCCGAGCTGATCGCCCGGAACCTCACCATGGTGGGATTAAAGGAGGGGGACATCTTCCAGAACATGGTCAATTACGGGATGTTCACCGGAGGGCTGGGATTTCACTACGGTGCAGAGAAGATCGGGCTTACCGTGATTCCCAGTGCGACGGGCAATACCAGGCGCCAGATCGAGATGATCCAGGACTTCGGGGTGACGGCAATCCATTGCACCCCGAGCTACGCGATGCACCTTGCCGAGGTCGCCGAGGAGATGCAGGCCGATCTCCCGACCCTGAAGACCGGTCTCTTCGGGGCAGAACCCTGGTCCGACTCCATGCGGAAGGAGCTGGAGAAGAAACTGGGGGTCACCGCCTATGACTCCTACGGCATCTCGGAGCTCTTCGGCCCGGGCGTTGCCTTCGAATGCGAGGAGCGGAACGGGCTGCATATCTGGCACGATTGTTACCTCGTTGAGATCATCGACCCGGCCACCGGCGAGGTGGTGGGGGATGGCGAGCGGGGAGAACTCGTCGTCACCCCCCTGGCAAAGGAGGCGATGCCGCTCCTGCGGTACCGGACCGGGGACATCACCATGAAACTCGAGGATGGATGCCTCTGCGGGAGATCCCAGAAGATCGGGCGGATCACCGGACGGAGTGACGATATGCTGGTGATCAGGGGTATCAATGTATTTCCCTCCCAGATCGAGCATGTCCTCCTGAAAATACCCGAGGTGGGGAATCAGTTTATGGTCTATGTCGACCGAATCAATCACCTTGATGAAATGACCATCGATGTCGAGATCAACCGATCCTTCTTCTCCGGGGAACTCCAGGACCTTGCCCGGATCCAGAAGAAAGTGGTAAAAGAGCTCCGCGATGCCCTTGAGTTGCGCACCACCGTCAGGCTGGTCGAGCCGGGAACCCTCCCGCGGTTCGAAGGGAAAGCAAAGCGGGTGATCGACAGGAGAGGAGCATCATGATGTTCTGGGATCCGAGAGTAGAAGAGATGCCGAAGGAGGAGTTGCAGAAGCTCCAGTACAAACTCTTAAAGACCCTGGTATACCGTCTCTATAGTTTCTCCCCCTTCTACCATGACAGGATGAAGGAGACAGGCGTTCATCCCGACGACATCCAGACACTGGCTGATATCAGGAAGCTCCCGTTCATGTACAAACGAGACCTGCGTGACAACTACCCGGACAAGATCTTTGTCGCGGGCCAGGAAGATCTGGTCCGGTACCATGTCTCTTCGGGGACTACCGGGAAGCCCACCGTCGTGGGATACACCAGGAATGACCTTGATAACTGGACCACCTCCCTTGCCCGGGGCCTTGTCTCGTGCGGGCTGGGGCGGGGTGATGTCCTCCAGGTCAGCTACGGGTACGGCCTTTTCACCGGGGGCCTCGGGCTGCACTACGGGGCAGAGCGGGTTGGTGCAACCGTGCTCCCCACGAGCGTCGGGAACACAGAACGCCAGATCGAACTGATGCAGGATCTCCACACCACTGCTATCGCCTGCACCCCCTCCTACCTCCTTCACATGGGGGAGGTTGCAGAGAAGATGGGGGTGAGCATCAGGGACGATACCGATCTCCGCATGGGGATCCTCGGTGCAGAACCCTGGTCAGATGCCATGAAGGCACGGATCGAGGACTGGCTCGGGATAAAAGCCTACGATATCTATGGGACGAGCGAGCTCTACGGGCCGATGTTCTGCGAATGTGCAGAGCAGAACGGCTTCCATGTCTGGGGAGACCTCGCTTATGTCGAGATCCTTGACCCGGTGACAGGAGAGTCCCTCGGCCCGGGTGAGAAAGGCGAACTGGTGGTCACGATGCTCCAGAAGGAGGCGCTCCCGATGATCCGATACCGTATCGGGGACATCACCTCGTACGAAGACGGAGTCTGCGCCTGCGGGAGAACCCATCCGCGGGTGATGCGTATCTCAGGCCGAGTGGATGACATGCTGATCATCAGGGGGATCAACGTCTTCCCCTCGCAGATCGAGTATGCCCTTATGACCATCCCGGAGGTCGGCCAGCATTTCCAGATCGTGGTGGATCGCAAGGGGGCGCTCGATGACATGCTGGTCCGGGTCGAGGTAGCCAGGGAGTCATTCTCGGACAAGATCACCGACCTGATGGCAATTCGGAAGAATGTCGAGCACAAGCTCAGGAACACCCTGAATGTTGCCGTGAACGTGGAACTGGTCGAACCGGGATCGCTTCCCCGGTTCGAAGGCAAGGCTAAACGGGTGATAGACAGGAGGCAGTTATAATGGAAACAGACCGGTATGTGATCAAACAGATCTCGATATTTTCGGAGAACAGACCCGGCCGGCTCGCAGCAATAGCAAAAGCTCTCACCGAGGAGAATATCAACATCCTTGCATTCTCCATCGCAGAGGCGGACGGGTTCGGTGTTGTCAGGGCGCTTGTCGACAAACCAAAACTGGCCTATGATAAGCTGACAGGCCTTGGATTCAATGTCGCATTCACCGATGTGATTGCGGTAAAGATGCGGGAATCCCCCGGAGGACTGTACGAGATTGCAAAGATGCTTGCCAACGTACAGATCAACATCGAATACTCGTATGCCTACACCGGGAAAGAGGGGGGAGTCCTGATCCTCCGGGTCGATGATGCTGATCAGGCAGTACGGCTCATCACCTCGCTTGGCGCAACACTCCTCGAGAGCAGGGTCTTTCAGTAACCCCTATTTCTTCTCCCATTTTACCAGGTCGGAGACCCGGGAGAGCGTACTTCCCCTCCTGATCTCCTCCCTGACCCGCTCCTCAGTCTTCTGGACTTCCCTCGCACGCCTGGCAACTTCGTACGCACGCTCTTTTGGGATAACAACAACCCCGCTCTCATCGCCGACAATCCAGTCGCCCGGCCGGACGGTCTGCCCACCGCACCTGACCTCACAGTTGATCTCGCCGAACCCTTTCGGCTCCCCGGCATTCGGGACCACTGCCCGTGCAAAAACCGGCAGTGACATCTTCCTGATATCATCGATGTCCCTGACCGCCCCATCGATGACCACGCCTTCGATCCCCTGGGTCTCTGCACTCATGGTCGCCAGTTCTCCCCATGCCGCGATATCGGTACTCCCCTCGTTGTTGATCACGAGGACATCCCCTTCGTGTGCATGATCGATAGCCTCCACCGGTTTTGACCAGTCACCGGCAAACGACTGGGCGGTGACTGCGGTGCCGACCATCTTTTTTTTTCCGGCAAGATAGATGATCCCGGCCATCGCCCCTTTCCGGTGCATCGCATCCGAGATATTCGGGGCTGAAACCCCGGAGAGGAGATTCCTGGTCTCCTCCATCACCGAGATCTTTTTGGCATATCCGCTGGCAGGGGCATCCAGCGCTTCCCGGACCTTTCGTGCCGAATCCTGCACATCCGCAGAACGTGTGATCGCACCCCCGACAATCACGATATCGGCACCCCGTGCCGATGCCTGCGGTGCTGTGTGTGCATCGAGGCCGCCCGCAACCGCAATCTCTATCCCTACCGCTCCGCGGATCGTTTCGAGCAGCTCAAGGGAACTCTTCCCGATCATCTGCTGGTCGATCCCCACGTGGGCATTGAGGATATGCACGCCGAGAGCCTCAAGTTCACGGGAACGTGCCACCGGGTCGCTCACATTGATCAGGTCGGCCATCAGCCGGACTCCGAAGACCGAGGCGGTCCTGACCGCTTCTGCGATCACCGCATCATCGGCATCACCAAGGATACAGACCACCGAAGCCCCGGCTTTTGCTGCCATCTCCACCTCAAGCGCCCCGGTATCGGCTACTTTCATGTCGGCTACAATAACCTGGCCGGGAAATGCAGACCGCAATCGCCTGACCGACTCCATCCCTTCGCTCTTGATGAGCGGGGTCCCCGCCTCGATCCAGTCAGCACCACCCCTGACTGCCTCCCGGGCTATCGGCAGAGCCCTCGAGAGGTCAAGGAGATCCAGGGCAACCTGCAGTACAGGCCTCTTCATGATCACTGAGGTGAGGAGAGAGGGCATAATAGTTTGCCGGGTACCCGTCTGTGTTCCCCGGTCTTGCCGCGCTTCCATGATAACACAATAAAAAAAGGTCCGGATTCCTCCCACTTTCCTGCTCCATCCGGGAATCTTTTATGGGAATCATCACTAACACTCTGACGTACAGCAATGGAAATCCTGTCGATCATCCTAACCATCGCAGGGCTCTGCCTCTTTGAGACCATCAGCAGCATCGACAATGCCATCATCAATGCTGAGGTCCTCTCCACCATGGCCGCATGGGCGCGTCGATGGTTTCTGACGTGGGGGCTCTTTTTTGCGGTCTTCGTCATCAGGGGGCTCCTCCCCTGGCTGATCATCTGGATGACGACCCCCTCGCTCGGGCCGATCGGGGCACTGACGGCAACATTTTCAAATGATCCTGCCGTGATTGCCGCCATCGAAGAGTCGGCCCCCATACTCCTGATGGGGGGTGGCATCTTCCTGGTGTTTCTCTTCCTCCACTGGATATTCCTGGAAGAGAAGCACTACGGCCTCCGGGGGGAGTGCTATATCGCCTCGAAGGGGGTCTGGTTTTTTGCCGTCGTCTCGATGCTGCTTGCCCTCATCGTCTGGTTTGCGCTTGCCATCAATCCGCTCATGGCATTTGCGGCCGTCATGGGCTCCACCGCATTCTTTATCGTGCACGGGTTCCGGCAGAATGCCGAGGAACAGGAACGGAAGATGCTCGGGGGCACGATGTCGGACTGGAGCAAGATCTTTTACCTGGAGGTGATCGATGCCACCTTCTCGATCGATGGTGTTCTCGGTGCCTTCGCCTTCACGCTCTCCGTGCCCCTCATCATCATCGGGAGCGGCCTTGGTGCTATTGTTGTCCGGCAGATAACCATCAGCAATGTCGACAGAATCAAACGGTATCTCTTCCTCAAGAACGGGGCCATGTACTCGATCCTCGTGCTGGGGAGCATCATGGTCCTCGATGCGTTCGGGTTCCACATCCCGACATGGCTCTCTCCCATTGCCACCTTCGTCATCGTGGGATTTTTCTATGTAAAATCGGTCAGGAACATGCCGCCTGCTGAAACGGCATAAGGCCTTATTTTCGCTATCCCCTCTCTTTTTTGCTCTGTTCAAGGGTGGCCCGGCGTTCCATTCCCGGCGTTCCATTCCCGGCGTTCCATTCCCGGCGTGCGGAGGGAGAAGGACGTATTGCCCAGAGCCGGCACCCAAAAGCGTACGTCCCGACCGCCAACTGAACAAGGGTTGGTTTCAGGGCGGGATGGTGGTTGCTCCAGGCTGAAGGGAACCATTCAATTCACCTCCAATACCGGTTTCACTGGTCGATATCAGTCGTTCTGCACCGGGAGCCGCTGTGACACCCAGTTCTCATAACCACCCCGAATATTCACCACATCGGGAAAGCCACACTGGTGCATCAGCTCCATCGTCTTTTGACCCCGTATCCCCCGTCTGCAGTAGACCAGGTACCTGATCGTCCGATCCTTCTGCTCAATGCACTGCCTGAAATCAGAGCGATAAAAGTCAAGGTGCTCGGCCCCGATCAAATGCCCGCCTCGGAACTCGTCAGCGGTCCTGACATCGAGGATGCGGCAGGGACGCTCCATATCCCTGGAGAGAAGGTCAGAACATTCCCGCGGGGAGAGTTCCCGACACCCATCCTTGTCTGGCATAATTCTTCCCTAGCACCCTGGCAAAGCCCAGAAACGGGAGATCACCGTCTCATACACCCTGTGGCTTGAGACGGAAAGCGTCTGAATCCCCCGCATGGTCAGTCTTCTTTGTACTGATCAAAGAAGACGATCTCATCCTGTTCCTTCTTCTTCTGGAGCGCGATGTCTGCCGGATAACCGGCGGGCAGGAGCGAGACAAGGGTGTAGTGATCAGGAACCCCCAGCAGTCTCCGCACCGGCTCTGCGTACTCCTTCTTGTCACCGGCAACCCAGCAGGACCCCACCCCATAGGACTGGAGGGCGATGATCAGGTTCTCGGTGGCTGCACAGCAGTCCTCAAGGTAATACTTGGCCTTCCGTTCACCAAATACGGCAAAACAGACCGGGGCATCGGTAATGAACCTCCCGTGATCGGTCAGACCGGCGACCTTCTCAAGCATGTCCCTCTCCCGGATGACCCCAATCAGCCAGGGCTGGAGATTCATCGCAGTCGGGGCGAAGCGTGCACATTCGATGGCATCCCTGATGATCGTGTCCTCGACCGGAACGGGTTTGTAACTCCGGACACTGTGCCGGCATTTGATGATGGTGGTTCCGACATTCATGAGTATCCCCTTGCAGTCAAGGGAAAAAATGGTTTTGGCCTGCTGATTCCCGCCAGGGACGGATTGATGAACCGAAGTCGTTCCGATGCTCTACGGGGAAAAAGATCGTTCATAGTTCAATAGATGGCACTCTTACGGTCGGACTGAGTAAAACCACTGGAGAGATCATTTTCCCGGAACGAGGGAATTGAGGGGAAAGGTATCGCCGTCAGTCCGCGCTGCTGGAGGGTCGGAAGTTCCCTGACCTTCTCCCAGGAAAGGGGGAGGTGTGGGCCTACCTCTGGTGCCTGACCATCACCAGGAGGCAGGCGACAAAAAAGGCGGAGAGGGTGAGCATGGCACCAAAGCCCGGGGTGGTCGTGGGGGGGACCGTGGTCGGAATAACCGTGCCGGGCGTTGTTGCAGGAGATTCCGTACCAACAGTGGCAGGGGTGAGCGTAGTCACCATCGTAGCAGGAATGGTAGGGGGTGGGGTTGTGGTGGTCGTGGCCGGGTTTGTGGTGGGTGTTGGGGTGATGAGCGGATTGGTGCTCTGGAGAAGGAACTGCACTGGCACGGTCACCGTCTTTCCCTCCTGCTTGTAATTGAGATTCATATCATTCCCGGTGCTCTCCGCCCATACCGTGTAGGTGCCACTCTCAAAGCCGCCCGTCAGCCATACCCCCCCTGTATCGAATGGCGAGGCAGATATCAGGATATCCTCGAGCTGATACCCTGTCACCGAGGAATACTCAACCCCCCCTGGACCCCGGATGCGGATGGTGATCGGAGCACCCGGGGAACCAGGCCGTCTGGCAATCTCGTAGACATTGGTGTCGATCCGGAACCCCACCACGTCCCCCTTCGGGATCCAGGTGACATCGCCCGTAATCGCGAAATCGGCGCTCTCATCCATCACCCGGATCCCGATCAGCGGGTCCTGGACATAGAACGCAAGGGTGTTTGCCGGGGACAGAAACCAGGGGCCGGTCCTGCCACCAAAAAGAGCCGGGGAGAGGTAGAAGTCGGAGGGATCATCTACCGTCATCGTTGCCACGGGAACAGTGGCAGGGCTCCCGCCCGGCCCGAAATACACGATCTGCGAACCGGCAGCGGCACCGGTCGCGGAGATATCAAGCCCCTGCTCTCCGAGGAAGACCGTTCCGGCAACCGGCACGGTGTTTTCTGCTGCGAGGACAGGGGAGAGCGCAAGGAGTGCAGAAAGGATGATCAGGGCATACCAGGACGAAATGCTCATATGCCACTCATCGCGGGGACACTAAAAATAGTTTCTGGGAGGCGATCAGAAGATCGCCTGGATGGCGGCCCACATGTTCGCAATCCCCTGGGTCATCACCACCCCGACATCGATCCCGAGGATCGGGAAGATGAAGACAAAGTAGAGGATCGTCCCGAGCGTGCTCCCGATATTTGCCATGGCGGCAACAACGACCACCCGGAAGAGCGGGATCTCCATCATCTCGCCGATCGACTCAGCCCGCGAGATACGGCCCAGATCGCCTGGTCCGGGTTTCCGGATCTTTGCCTCGACGATCGCGGAGAACCAGCCGGCTGCGATCAGCGGGTTTAATGCCGTGAACCAGGAGACCGCAAATCCGGTCAGGGCTGAAAGAGGATGCCCTTTCGCAAGGAGGGTGAAGACGGCCGTAAGGACCCCGTGGATCAGCACCCAGTAGAGGAGTGCAGTGATCAGGACATCGGTTCCCACGCCTGAGAAGAGGATAGCTACCAGGAGAAAGACGAAAAGGAAGGTGACGATCCCCCCGAAGATCAGCCCCCACGGCCTGGACTTCACCTCACCCGTAAGGCTTTCGATGGCGGGCAGCGTTTCAGGGGACGCAAGATACCGGTTTATCCCCTCCTTGTGGCCCGCCCCAATCACCACGAGAATGCGTTCATGGGAGAGAGAGAGCCTCCTGATCTGGTGGGCAAGATAGGCATCCCGCTCATCGATCAGGGCCCGGGCGCCATTCGGTGAGAAATTCCGGAACTCTTCCATCGCGACGGCAATCACGTCCTGTTTCTTCAGCTCCTCCACATCGATCTCCTGCTCATCGATACTGGCAACGGATGCAACGAGGGCATAGAGCATCTTGATCTTCTCAAAAAACGAGAGTGAATGCCAGAACCTCCGGAGAGTTATCCGGATATCCCGGTCGATCAGGGCGATGCTGATGCGCCGGGCTTCGGCCTCTTCCACGGCGGCCTTCATCTCTGCCCCCGGCTCTACGCCAACATCAAGCCCGATCTTCCGCTGCAGGTAGGCAAGGATCCACTGGACAAGGAGCTGGGTGAACGTCTTTGCCTCAAGCACCGATTCGACCGAAGCTTCCTGGACCTGTTTTTTCAGGGCGGCATACCGGGTGGCATCCAGTTCCACGGCCACCACATCAGGAGAAAACTCAGCGATTGCCTCCTGCACCTCGCGAACACTCTCCTTCGAGACATGGGCCGTTCCGATGATCCGTATCTCAGCCATCAGAGCCTCCTCATCCCGGTTCCATCGATCAGCACATCAGCCCCTGCAGGGATGTGGTGCGTTGAGAGCAGGGTGCGAACCCGGTCCTCCTCTTGTTCTTCGGCACGCTTCCGTGCAAGCAGAAGCCCGGCGATTTCCCAGGCTTCACCTTCTGACAGGGGGCCCCCGATTCCCCTGCACTGAAAGACCATAAGTTCCTCTCCGGAAAGCATGAACGGGTAGGTCCTGCAGATCCATGGCCGTGACGCATACACCTGGCATCTGTTTCCGTCAAGGAAGATGCACACCCCTTCCCTCCGCCGGATACATCGTTCGAACCTGATACTCCCCCCTCCCGGCATCGCCACCGCCTCAGGGTACGGTTCCGAGAATTCCTCTCCCTCCCGGCCAGTGGCAGTGCACAGTTCCGCACGCTCCGGAGGATACAGCATCACCAGGTTGGAATCCGTATTGGTTTCCCTGCAACATTCTCCGCATCGGGTACAGGAGAACCCGATCCTCCTGATCTCTGCTGCCAGTTCTTCTTGTCTCATCTGCTTTTCACTGTCCCCTGGTAATCCGGTCAAAATTCTCGTAGACGTACCTGCCGTTCTCGGTATGACTGACTTCAGGATGCCACTGAAGGCCGTAGATATGGCGATCCGGCAATGCAATCGCTTCATTGCCACAGATCGGTGAGCCGGCAAGCCTGACTGCTCCGGCGGGAAGACCGCTGACCTCATCGGCATGGGAGGCCCATACCCGTATCCTTGACGGGTACCCGACCAGGATTTCGTCATGCTCGACAATCTCCACCTCGACAGGACCGTACCCGCCCAGCCTGCCCTTGGTGACCGTACCCCCGAATTCCCGTGCGATGACATGGAGCCCCAGACATATTCCGAGCACCGGGAGATCAAGATGGAGGTATCGTGCCGAGTTCCCCGAGCGGGAGATGTCAGGTCCTCCTCCGAGTATCAGGCCGCGGCACCCTGCGGCAACATCCTCAGGGGGCATGCTGTTTGAGATCATCCTTGCATCGACAGAACGATCCCTGAGCATCCGCAGGATCAGGTGGTTGAATTGCCCGAAATTATTGACCACATATATCGGGAGCATCCCTGATCACTTCTCTCTGATGGCTGATAATCCCTTTTTTATCGGAGCCTTCCGGAAATCCCCTCCCGGCCGGCCTGGCTATTCCCGTCACCAAACGATGTACCACACCCCTGTTCCTACGCATACCCGTGGACCGTGTGAAGGATCTTTTTCCTGATCGCGTCAGGAGAATGGCCCATCAGCCAGGCAAGGAACATGGCGCCTCCGGCACCCATCCCTTCCTTCACCTCCCCGATGCAGTACCGTGCAAGCCCCGAATGTCCCAGTTCACCGAAGCCGGGATCGACGTAATACACGGGTGTCCCTATCATTCCTGCCATTTCAGCAAAGTTGGCCGAGGAGTCATCCCTCACATAACAGGTGGTTGCGATCCCGGGTATCGGGAGATTCATCCCTTTGAGGACCGCTGCAACAGAGAGCATCTGGGTTCCCCCGCCGAGGATGATGCTCCCGCTATACGTGGCTGCGATCCCGGCGGCAATGGCGATCATCGGATCCCCGCAGCAACGGACGATATCAAGGGGGGTGCGGTAGAGGCCTTCCTGTATTCTTCTGTTCACGATGCTCCAGACCTCCTCCTTCATCCGGACAGGATTCCTGGCATAGCTGCTGCTCACCAGGGCATCATACCCGAGCCCCCGCAGAACACAGAGCGACGTGGTGGTCCCTCCGGGAACACATTCGCCGAGCACCAGAAGATCCGAAACACTCCCAAGGAAGGTCCCGATCGACCTCCCTTTCCTGAACAATGCACAGGCATCAGGGACCGCATCGCCGAACCGGGGGTCTTCGCCCGGTATGCCATAGGTGTCGAGGCATGGTACGGTCGGGGTATGGACAAGCCCTCCGTTGATGAAAAGGGGCGAGAGTCCGCAGAGTTCCATAACTGCCCTCGTGATGGATGCAGGCGTGGGGCAGCCCGTCGGGGTATCGGGGCGCACCGGCATGCTGGTGATCTTCCCGCAGGTGATCAGCTCCGCGTCGAGGATGGGGGTGAGGAGCGTCTTTTCAGGGCTTGGACCGGCACCCGAGATGCCTGGCACTACAGAGAGCATCGTATTGGCAAGAATACTGGAAAAAAGGGGGTTCTTTGCCCTGATCTCCGGGCTGCCTGTCACAAATGCCATGAGTACTCGATCTTACAGCTCTCACCTTCCCGGACATCAAGCTATCCTAACGGCAACCTAATAGCGGATGCAGGAACACATAGCAGATATGTTCGGGATTGAGGAACGGCTGGAGGAGAAAGGGATCTCTGTCGATTCCATGGTAACCTCTGCGATGCTGCTCTATGTGCCGCACGGGCTTTCGGCAGAAGAGGCAGCGCACAAGGTTCGGGAGAAGATCCTCAAGTATCTTGGCGATCCGAATATCGCATCCCTGCTCCTCGGGGCCATCCTCCTTGAAGATGAACTCTTTCTCCGGCAGAAAGATTCGGGGATCCAGGAAGACCCGGTATTCCTCCTCTCCGATGAGATCATCGGGATGGCCATCGCCGAATGTATCGGCGGGACCTATGCCCGTTTCGAGTTCACACGTTATGACCAGAAGAAACCCGGCATCCTGGCAACACTCGGCCCGTTCCTCGATGACGCGGTCGCCGGGCTGATAGCCGGTTGTACATCCCGCCTTTACAGCGAATGCTGCTGAACCGGCTCCGGGCCCTCCTCCAGTTCACGACCATCCTCCCTCTCGGCAGGACGGTTGATTTTTCTCTCTTCGCAGACCACACTTACCTCTATCCTCTCTCAGGGTACGTGATCGGGGGTCTTGCCGGGCTCGCAGCATGCTGGATCAGCATCCCGGAGATCAGGGCAGCGGTCGCCCTCATCGCAGTGCTTGGTATCACCGGGGCAAACCATTTTGACGGTCTCCTCGATCTTGGTGATGGTCTCATGGCACATGGTGGAAAGGAGGGCAGGATCCGGGCGCTCACGGACCGGCAGATCGGCACCGGCGGATTTGCTGCCGGAGGCACGGTTCTGCTCCTTACCTTCGCCGCCCTCTCTTCCTCACCACAGGTCCTGTGGGCCCTCATTGTCGGGGAAGTCCTGGCAAAATTCTCCATGGCCTTCCTGACCGCATACGGTACCCCGTTCCATGACGGCCTCCATGCGCTCCTGCATCGCCAGTCAAAACCCTGGTTCCCGGTTGCCGCCGGGATATGCTGTATCCCACTCGCACTCCTCCCGCTCCCGTACCTCCCCCTTTTGGGGGCAGCGATTGCCGCGGTCCTCATCCCCCTTCTCCTCCTCTCCATCTCCCAGCGCCAGTTCGGGGGGGTGAATGGGGACGTCGTCGGGGCTTCGGGGGAGATTACCCGGGCTGCAACGCTCTGCGCACTGGTCATCATTCCTGCGAGCGCACTTTTTTAGGGGATGCACCGCGTAATAAATTCCTGATGCTGAAGGATATGGGAGTTCACATGAAGGGCGGTGTCATCACCGAGCTCGACAGCGAATACTGCACGATACGAACGCGAATCCCGGCAGGCGTCGTCTCCTGTGACCAGCTGAAAGGGATCGCCACAGTGGCCGAGCGGTACGGGGCTGAATCGGTCCATCTGACCACCAGGCAGACCATCGAGATACCGCATATGAACCATGCAGACCTCGATGCGATTGCAGGGGATCTCGCACTCAATAAGACCCCCCTCGGCTCCGAGCGTGATGAAGTGGTGAACGTGATCGCATGCCCGGGGAACGAACGGTGCATCTTTGCCAACATCGACTCGATATCGCTCGCCCGCTCCATCGATGCAAGACTCTTTGGAAGGGAGATGCCGGTAAAGATACGGATCTCCATATCTGCCTGCCCGAATGCCTGCACGAGCCCGCTCTTAAATGAGATAGGCATTGTCGGGCAGAACCGTCCCATCAGGGTGCCCGGGATGTGCACCGGATGCGGGACATGCGTGGAATACTGCAAAGAAGAGGCGATCACAATAAAGCGGGGAGTTTCCGTTCTCGATCCCTCCCGGTGTGTTGAATGCGGCACCTGCATCAGGTCCTGCCCGTACGATCTCCTCAAATCATCCGGCGAGCATTACCTGATCACGGTCGGGGGCCGGAGGGGGAGACACCCCAAGATCGGCAGGGAGCTGATCTCAGTAAAAAGTCCTGAATCGGTACTCCTCGTGGTCGAGAAGGTGGTGGCCTGGGTATACCGGAGAGCATGGAGCGGCAGGCTCCTTTCAGACCAGATGGATGAGTTGCAGTTCGAATCATTCCGGGATGAGATACGGGCACTGGTCCCCGAGAACGACCGCGCAGAAGAAACCTTCGGGGATTTCAGCGGCGGTAGCGGGATTTGAACCCCGAATCTGCATCATCATCGCATTCGATGGCCCGTGCATCCTTTACCAGGGTGTTGAACTGCATCGCAGCTGACATCAGGGCTTCATCGCTCGAACCACCCGATGAGAAGGATCGCAGTACCGACTCCTGGGGTGACGGGTACAGCCGCTCCCCTATCCGGATCCCCTTGCAATGCACACAGAACGCGCAATTCCGGTGAACGGATACCGACCCGTCTGCGCATCCGACAGTTGCGCGGTATTTTTTCTCATCCCATGTGATTTCCAGTGTTTTCATGCGTGGGCAGGGGTTATCTTGTCCATATGTTAAATAATGTCGTTTTTTTCCTTTTTTCTGAAAAAACCGACGGATTTCGCTCATCGAAACGATTAATAAGGATACGTTTCCAATAAATACTACTCGCATAAACAGGCTGTACTTCTGCAGTCTCGTTTTTATCGGAGGATCATTATGGCTGTTGAAAAGCCCCATCTTAATCTGGCGGTCATCGGGCACATCGACCATGGAAAGTCAACCACCGTTGGCAGGCTCATGTTCGAGACCGGTGCCGTACCTCCTCACATCATTGAGGGTTACCGCAAAGAGGCTGAGACCAAGGGTAAGGCAACCTTTGAGTTTGCCTGGGTGATGGATAACCTCAAGGAAGAGCGTGAGAGAGGTATCACGATCGATATCGCGCACAAGAGGTTTGACACCCCGAAGTTCTATTTCACCGTGGTGGACTGCCCTGGACACAGGGACTTTGTCAAGAACATGATCACCGGTGCCTCTCAGGCAGATGCAGCGGTTCTTGTCGTGGCAGCCCCTGACGGGGTCATGGAACAGACCAAGGAGCACGTGTTCCTTTCAAGAACGCTTGGCATCAACCAGCTCATCGTTGCTATCAACAAGATGGACGCAGCCAAGTATGACCAGAAACGCTTCGAGGAAGTGAAGAAGGATCTCTCTGCCCTCCTCCAGATGGTGGGATACAAGCCGGCAGAGACGCTGTTCATCCCCATCAGTTCCCTTCAGGGGGTCAATATCGCCAAGAAGAGCCCGGAGACGCCCTGGTATACCGGCCCGACACTTCTGGAGTCGCTCGACACGCTCAAGGAGCCCGAGAAACCGACCGACAAGCCGCTCCGGCTTCCGATCCAGGATGTCTACAGTATCAGCGGTATCGGCACCGTGCCGGTAGGACGCGTTGAGACCGGCATCATGAAGAAGGGAATGAAAGTATCCTTCATGCCGGCAAACAAAGAGGGTGAGATCAAGTCCATCGAGATGCACCACGAGGAGATCCCTCAGGCCTTGCCCGGCGATAACGTTGGGTTCAACGTCCGTGGCCTTGCAAAGGGAGACATCCGCCGTGGCGATGTCTGCGGACCTGTCGAGGCCCCGCCAACTGTCGCTGATGAATTCACCGCACAGATCGTCGTGCTCCAGCACCCCAGTGCAATCACCATCGGATACACCCCTGTGTTTCACTGCCACACCACCCAGACTGCCTGCACCTTCGTCGAGCTGAAGAAGAAACTCGACCCAAGGACCGGCCAGACCAAGGAAGAGAACCCCACGTTCATCAAGGCAGGAGACGCAGCGATTGTGCAGGTCAAACCGACCAAGCCCATGGTCATCGAGAATGTGAAGGAGCTTCCCCAGCTCGGCAGGTTTGCAATCCGGGATATGGGAAGCACCATCGCTGCCGGAATGTGTATTGCTATCCAGCCCAAGCAGATGAGATAACTCCGAATCCCACAATATTTATCTGGTGAATATCATGCAGAAGGCCAGGATACGCCTCACAGGGACCGATTTCAAGAAGGTTGAGATGGTCTGCGACCGGATACGGGAGATCGCAGAGAGGACCGGTGTCAACATCGCCGGACCCATTCCACTCCCCACCAAACGCCTGGTGGTGCCCATACGGAAAAGCCCCGACGGGGAAGGGACCGCCACCTGGGACCGGTGGCAGATGCGGGTGCACAAACGGCTGATCGATATCGATGCCGATGAACGTGCACTCCGCCAGCTGATGCGTACCCAGGTCCCGAAAGATATCGGCATCGAGATCGTCCTCGAGAGCTGAGGAAGCGGATTGACCGCCGGAGTTCGCTCCCGGATCCGGGAATGGTGCTCCTTTCGGAACCTCTTTTTACTGATTTTTCTCCTCGGCATTCTTCTCCGGTTCTTATCCCTCGATCTCAAACTCTTCCATCACGATGAGGCGATCCATGCGTGGTTCTCGTACCGCCTGATGACAGAGGGCATTTATGCGTATGAACCGATGTATCACGGACCGTTCCTGTATTATGTCACTGCGGGAATGTTCACGCTCTTTGGTGACAGCGATCTCGTCGCCCGGATCCTTCCGGCCCTCTTTGGCGTCGCGATCATTCCGCTCATCTACTGGATCTACCGGATGGGATACCTTGACCAGCGCCAGACCCTGATCGCCGGCCTCTTTATTGCCCTCTCTCCCTGCCTGGTATATTTTTCGAGGTTCCTCCGCCACGACATATTCCAGCTCTTCTTCACGGTGCTGATACTGGCTGCGCTCATCGCCTACACTGAGCGAGGCCAGCTCCGGTATGCCCTGCTCGCAGGCTTTGCCATCGGAGGGGGGATGACACTCAAGGAAGATATGCCTATCTTCCTCCTTATCCTGGCCACCTTCGCAATCTACCTCCTGCTGACAAAAAAGATCAGGCTTCCCGAGACCTGGCTTCGTGACTCGATAGCGCTGGTCGTGGTTGCCCTCGCCGTGATGGTCATCTTCTACTCCTCCTTTGGGGCACATTTCGAAATTATCGAGACAGGATGGATCGATGCCTACAAGCACTGGGCCTCGATGCATGGGATGTGCCGGATCTGCGGACCATGGTTCTTCTATATCCTGCTCTTCCTCCTCTACGAGGTCCCGATCATCCTTCTCGCGGTATACGGCAGCGCCCAGTTTGCGATCCGCCACAACCCTCTGCCCAGGATAGCTTTCTCTCTGAAGAACCATTTTTCAGGCAAAAACGGGCTGATGGGAGCCGAAGAGAACCAGGGGGACATTCCCCAGCCGGCGGTTCCCTGGAATAAGAAAGAGATCTTCTTCCTCTTTTGCATCTACTGGATGGTCGTGACCCTTGCTGCCTACGCCTATATCGGGGAGAAAGTCCCCTGGCTGATCATCCACCAGCTCTTCCCGATGATCCTCGTCTCTGTCTACCTGATGACGGAGAAGAAGATGTACATCGCCCTTGCCGGTTGTATCTTCCTGGTCCTCATGACCTGGCATGTTGCCCTGGTCCCTGCCGATATCAACGAGCCGATCGTCCAGGTCCAGAATTCCGAGGATATGAGGACCGTCATGAAACTGATCGATGTGTCAGATACCGTGGTGATCGCATCAGAGAACTACTGGCCGCTTCCCTGGTATTACCGGGGGGATAAGTGGGAAAAGATGCGGTTCTATGGAAAACTCGTGGATGCCGGCACCATCTCCAGCGTCAATCCTGACCTGGTGATCACCCATGATATGAGCAGTTACCCAGCCCTTGAGGGGTATGACAAGGCGACCTACAAGCTCTCTTACTGGTTCTCCATCTACGACAACGAGCACCGTATCCCTGAATATTACCTGAAGAGGGATGGAAAGCTCGGGAGCATCAATATCGACGTCTTCACAAAACCAGGGCTGTATGAAAAGGCTAATGTCTCTTTTCCAGCGATCCAGCAAAGCGCTGCGCTGACCACAGAAGAGCCTGCATCCCAATCCAGGCAGCGCTGGGACCAGAAACTCGCAAATATTACCGTCCGGATGTTTGGCCCGGACAGCTATCAGAAGAGTGAAGGGTGAAAGGATTCCGTCATCCCACTTCCGAAACAATCCTCCTCCCATAGATGAAAATCTGACTTTCCTTTTCTTCCCTCATGATGCGCCAACGTATCGGGATGGTCCCCGTCACACCCGCATTACGAGACCTGGCCACGTGTATGATGATTGATTTTTCCTTTTTCTCCCCTTAAAGAGCAGCACCGTGTCAGGATGGGACCTGGTCTCTTCAGTAGTGTCATACAGAATTCAGAGGATGAGGATCTGATCTTCTCCGGAAGGGGGACGGTAGAACCCAGTGATTCCCGGAAAATCACCCGGCGCGAGCAAGCAGAATCAGTCTTTCGCTCTCCTGGGAGGGGAGAGGATGACCTCCCTCGTTTCCTGTCCCTGGATAATCCTGTTTCTTCTTCCGTGTTGCGATACGCTGGGGGGAAGAAGGAATGCCCCGGTCGATCCAGGGAAAAAAAGAGGAGCGGAAACGAGAGGATATGGAAGCAGGGATATTATCCCAGTTCATCCCACTTTCGTCTTTTCCGGAAGAGTACGATGGCTACAATCACAATGACTGCAATCACGATGATGACAAGAATCGGGATGAGCACGCTGGAGATCGCACCTGATGCCCCCGATAACATCCCTGACAAGGGATTGGAGTCCACCTTCTCTTGAAGAGCGAGGGCATCGTTCAGCACTTCATCTCCTTTGGCCGCCGCTTCGGCAGCTTTTTCCGCGGCTTCCGCATACTTGCCTCCTGATTGGAGATCTTTGGCATCCGAGAGTTTATCCGCGGCTATCTCCCATCGCGCAATGATCGGCATGAGCCGGGCATCGGAACCCATGCTCTTGTTGACCTTGAAGTACGTGATCAACTGCTCGGTCTGTCCAATGGATCCCTCAGCAGTCGAGATGGCATGCTGGGCTTCCATCACCGCCACTGATGAGTCCAGTTCATCGAGCAGCTTCTTGGCTGCCGAGAGATCGCTTGACTTGCGGACGATGTCGGTAGATTTCTGGGCACTCTGGATATATGCAGCAGCCTGACCGTATTTCGCCTCTGCCGTGGTCAGGTCAATCCCGCTGCCAGCCAGCTGATCCAGCTTCTGGCGCAGGGTGCTCATCCGTGCTGATTCGGATTGTATGGTATCGCCGATCGCAGCCGGATTCAAGACCATCTTCTTCTTCACGATTTCGGTGCCAACGAGCGTATTGCTGCTGCTCAGCTCACGCACCCTCATGATGATCTTTTCGGATGAATTCGTGACAACAGGAGCAGTTCCCGCCACCTTGACCTTCAGCGCTATCTCACGATCCGATGGATACGAAAGCTCCCAGCCGCTCAACTGGATATTCGGGCCGGCGTCAGTCTTTGCAGGAAATTCAACTCCATCCTGGATGATGATATAGGTCCATGTCGGATCAGTAAGCTCGGTATCCATCTTCAGGGTATTCTCTTTATCAAAGGTATATCCCCCTGAACTGACAAAATTCACGGTGAACGATGCTGATGCCTCGGTCTGGCCTGACACCAGGTCTCCACTTGGTAGTATGGCAATATTTCCTACCGAAACGGCCGCCGATGCAATACCGACGAAACTGATGAAAACTATCAGAACTCCCAAAACCTGTAACTGCCTGCTCATCTCTCATCACTCAAACAATGGTTCAATATCCTCGTCAATCGTCAGAGGCTTCCGTTCCTCTGCACGCACCGAATCCTCTTTTGTCTCCCTGGCGATCTCGGTCAGCTCGCGGATGCGGGGGGCATTTCCAATCGTTGAAAGGAGGACCACGGCGGCAACAAAACTGCTCCTTACCGGGTAATCCCCTCCTCTCACTTCGACTCCGGCAATGTTCTCTTCCACCCAGCTCTTCGCTTTCTCGATCCCCTTCCGATCGAGTTCGTCGGGTGGTCCGGCAACAAGGACAAGGGCACGTTCAGCGGTCGAGAAATCGCAGGGCAGCGTGAGACGGCCAAGCATGGCCCTCCTCACCAGGGAGATGATCTTTGCAGTCCGGTCCTCCCCGAGGAGCACCTCCTCCGTCGCTTCTCGTTTCTTCAGGGTGCTTGTGATCCCGCCGATGATCCCGGAGAGAGGGGACTTCGACCGGTCCGTGGTGACACTGGCGATAGCATAACCGACCGTGCTGATGCCACCTCCGCGGAGCGTGTTGATGATCTCGCTCGAATCGACCACCATCTCACCGACACCGGCCTTTCCCATCTCCCCTGCCCTGAACAGTACGCCAAATCTCCTTACGATCTCATCATTAAGCCGGGAGAATGCACTCTTGATGCTCTCTCCCTCGTTTTTCCATGCACTGTTATCAAAAACGAACGTGTTATCGGCTTCCTTGATGAGCGTCGTCAGACTCCGTGCTGCATTGAATGAGTAGAGTTTCCCTTCTTCAGGGGCAGGGAGGATGCCGAGCACATACACCGGTTCATGATAGATGTTCTTGAGCTGGCGGACAAGGACGGGGGTCCCTCCTGATCCTGTCCCCCCACCCAGACCAGCGACGACCATGAAGGCATCAACATCATGGGTTCCCTTCCGATCGATGGCGCTGACAATGCTGTCGACCTCATCCATGGTGATACGGGCACCTGCCGCATTGTCCGTGCCGACCCCATGTCCCTTGACAACCGTCTGCCCGATGAGAATCCTGTCTTTTAATTCGATATGTTTCAGTCCCATCAGGTCTGTCCGGGCGGTATTGACAGCAATTGCCCGGAAGCTGTTACGGCCAAGCTTCCTGTCCTGTTCAAGGAACATGTCGACAATTTTGCCTCCCGCCTGTCCAAAACCAATGAAAAATATTCTCATGGACCCAAAACACCAGCCGGCCGATTCTTTCGGAATTATCCGAAATGTTCTATTTATAAAGTTACTTTCAGAAGTTCAAAAACTTTCTTATACCAAACCGCCTCCAACGGCCTTTATATGCGGCGTATACGTATGCGGAGCCTTTTTTATCCCGCTTTTCAAACCTATACTGCAGAATCCGACCATGAAGGTATGTATCATTGGGGGAGGGCTTGCCGGACTAGCTGCTGCATTGCGCCTCAAAGAACGGCACGAGGTTGATATCTTCGAAAAGAAAGGCCACCTCGGTGGATGCCTTGCCTCTCACCATGTCGATACCTATTGGATAGAACAATTCTACCACCACTGCTTTTCCGGCGATCGGCACCTGCTTGATCTCTTTTCACAACTGCACATCAGCGACAGGCTGGAATGGCGGAAAGGTACTACCGGCTATTATGCCAACAACACCATTTACCCGCTGAATACTCCCCTTGAGATACTCCGGTATCCGCTCCTCTCTCCCATTGACAAACTGAGGCTTGCACTGCTGACGATGCGATCGAAACGGACCGATCCTGCCTCGCTTGACGATATCACCGCACCTGAGTATATCATCTCCGAAGTAGGAAAGCGGACGTATGAGTCGTTTTTCCAGCCGCTCCTTACCAGCAAGTTCGGCCCCATGAGCGAGAAGGTCTCCGCTGCATGGCTGATCGGAAGGATTGCCATCCGCTCCGACCGTGGTCTTTCAGGAGAACGTCTGGGATACCTGAAGGGAGGATTCCAGGTCTTCCTGGATGCCCTTGCCGCTGAGGTGGGGCATGACTGTACAATCAGGCTCCATGATCCGGTCATCCACATGGTAAAGAACACGGAAGGATGGCGGGTGAACGGCCAGCGGTATGACGCGGTACTCTCAACGGTTCCGCCCCAGGTGCTCACTTCCATCGGCGGCCCCGTGCTCCCTCCGGTGCCCTACCAAGGGGCAGCATGCCTCACGTTGGGGATGGAGGAGGAGTATACCAAGGGGATCTACTGGCTGAACATGAAAGATCCAGGTTCATTCGGTGCCGTGATCAGCCATACCAATTTCATCCCTGTTGAGCGGTACGGAGAGCATATCGTGTACCTGGCCTCCTATTTCACAGGAACCCTCCCGGCCCAGGCAGGCCATCTGATGCGGGAAGAGTTCTGCACCACGTTCTCCATCCCCGCCTCCCAGGTCCACTGGGAGCGGTTCACGGTTGAACCCCTGGCAGGCCCCATCTTCACCACGGGATATCGGAACCTCATCCCGCACTACCGGGAGAAGGGGCTCTACTTTGCGGGGATGTTCTCGGCATCCAACTACCCGGAGCGGAGCATGGAGGGATCGGTCGTCGCAGGATATCGTGCCGCCGAAGCGATCTCAGAGGGAGGCACGTGACCGGGGTGGAGGTGAGTGCAGTTATTCCCGTCTTCAATGACCGGGAGGCACTCAAACGAGCGATCCCCCTCTCGATTACCCGCCTCAGTGAGGTGGCGCCATGCTTCGAGCTGATCATCGCAGAGGATGGGAGCACCGATGGGAGTGCCGACCTCGTCCGATCATGGGAGGAGCAGGATTCGAGAGTCCGCCTCTTCCACAGCGATGAGCGGCTTGGCAGGGGGCGGGCACTGAACAGGGCATTTTCCGCAGCAGAAGGAGCGATTGTCTGCTATTACGATGTGGATCTGGCAACGGATATGACGCATCTCGGGACCCTGATCGGTGCCATCAGGAACGGGTATGACATCGCCACCGGTTCACGTCTCCTTCCCCAAAGCAGGATTCAGAGGAGCGGAGGGCGTGAGATTGCCAGCAGGGCATATAACCTCCTTGTCAGGACCGTGCTTGGCAGCAGGCTCCATGATCACCAGTGCGGTTTCAAAGCCTTTTCACGGGAGAAGATACTCTCGATCATCCCCGTTGTCAGAGACATGCACTGGTTCTGGGATACCGAGGTCCTTGTCAGGGCCGGGAGAAGAGGCTTATCGATCTGTGAATTTCCGGTAACCTGGCAGCAGGGAGGAAAGACAACCGTGAAACGGCACGATGTATGGGACATGGGGACCGCAATCCTCAGACTGTGGTGGGACCTGCATGTTGAGAAAGATTAGCGCCATTGCCGTATCCACCCTGATCGCAGTGGGAATTATCCTCTTCATGCTCTACCGGGTGAAAGATGACCTTCTTGTCGCGCTCGAACACATTGTCTGGATCTATTGTGCCATGGCAGTGGCCGTCTGTTCCCTTGCATGGCTGCTCCGTGGAGTCCGGTACAGAATTATCCTTTCCGGCATCGGGATTCGATGCAGCATCCTCTTCTCCACCGGCTGTATCTTCATCTCACAGACTGCAAACCTGATCGTTCCCGCAAGGCTCGGGGACCTGGTGCGGGTATTCATCCTCAGGCATGAATTCGGATCAACCATTTCGCAGGGGATCTCCTCCCTCGTGGTGGAACGGGTGTTCGACATCGTCATGGTAGCCCTCCTTGGTGCGGTCTCTCTCCTCTTCGTGTTCAATGTCCCCGGAGAATACCTATGGCTCATCGTCCTTCCCCTCATCCTTGGGGCCGGTTTTTTTGTCTTCCTCTCGATCAGTGATCGCTTTTCATCCGACAACCGCTACCTCCGGATCCTGCTCACGATGCTCGACCAGATCAGGCAGGTATCGCTCTCTGCAAAATCCATCCTGGCCCTCTCCTCCTCATCGGTCGTGATCTGGATCCTGGATGTCCTCGTCTGCCTCTTTGTGGGAATGATGTTCGGAGTGACCATCCCGTTTGCGGTGGTTACGCTTGCCATCGTTGTCGGCAACCTGGTGAAGGCCATTCCCCTGACTCCCGGTGGCATCGGGACCTATGAGCTGGCGCTTGTTGCCATCTTTTCCGCTGCCGGGATCGATCCGGCCGTTGCCACCCTGATTGCCGTGATCGATCACCTGCTCAAGAACCTGGTCACCCTCGGGGGCGGGGTGATATCGATCTACTTCTTTGGCGACTGGGTGATCGACGCAATAAAATCCGCCTTTAAAAAGGAGCTCCCAGAGGATGATCACCCCGGGGTATGAAATCCAGCTCATGATGGTGGCAGGGTGGCTGATCCTGATCGTCCTGCTCCAGCTGGGACTGTGGCCTCTCCTCCGGCCGGTCCTGAAAGAATTCTCATTCCCGGCGGCATTTCCTGCCTCGCTGCTCCTTTTTACCCTTGTCTCCTGGTACTGCGGCCTCCTGCATCTCCCGGTATGGATCGCGGTTCTGCCGTTTGCAGCCCTGCTCATATGGTTCGCCTACAAAGGATGTTACCGTCGTGACACCTTCAGGGGACAGGGGGTATGGGCGTTTGTGTTTTTCCTCTTCTTCTTCTTCATGCTCGAGCTGCGGTTTATCAATCCGGGCATCTCTTTCGCAGAGAAGTTCATGGACCATGCATTTCTGGCATCGATCATGCGAGTGCCGGTCATCCCCCCCCTCGACCCGTGGTTTCTCGGGGGAACCCTCAATGTCTACTACTACCTCGGTTACTGGATGTTTGGCACGCTCGGGATCGTCTCGGGCGTCCCGTCCCCTATTGTCTTCAATCTCGCCCTTCCCACGGTGCTTGCCAATGCAGCGGTGGGTATGTATGCCCTGGCACACCTCCTCTCTGACCGCCTCCGGTGGCTGCCCCTCCTGACGTTCCTCGTGGTCAATCCCTCCTTCATCTGGCAGGTGATCCTCGGGAAAACCTCAGGGGCCGTCCTCTGGGACAGTACCCGCACGATCCCGGACACCATCCACGAATATCCGGCGTTCTCGTTCGTGTGGGGCGATCTCCATGCCCATGTTGTCTCTCTCTTCAACCAGGTCTTCCTCCTCTTCCTGTGTGTATATGCCCTCACCCATTGGAAGATGATGACTCCCCGGCACCGCTTTTTGCTCGTGGTACTGTCAGCGCTTTCCCTTGGTTCCATGCCCCTGATCAATACCTGGGATGTGCTCCTCTATGCCCCGGTCACCGTGCTCTTCGGGCTCCTCATCTGGCATGAGGACAGGGAGAACGTCGGGGAAGTCGGGTCCGGGACACTCCCGGGTATCGGACTCCTGGAACGGTTTATGGCGCGGGCATACAGTTTCCTTCTCCTCGTCCCGCCCCTCTCCCTCCTCTGCTACCTCCCCTACTACGTCCAGCTCAAGAGTGGTGGGATACAGGGGATAGGCATCGTCCCTGCCCCGAGCCCTGTCCCCGCCTTCCTCCTTGTCCACGGGTTATTCCTCATCCTCTTCCTGGTGTACTTGAGAAAGGATATCATCCGGATGCCACTGCTCCTTCTCGTCCCCGTCCCCTTCATTCTGGGGGGGTACGCTGCAGCAGGAATCGCGGCCCTGCCGCTGGCATACTTCCTTACCAGGAGGATGAGGACCCCCGCTGAAATCCTCGCAATCTGCGGGCTTTCCGTGATCATGTTCTGTGAATTTTTCTACCTGAAGGATAATATGGGGGACGTATATTACCGGATGAATACGGTCTTCAAATTCTATCTTCCCGCCTGGATCCTGATGGCATCCTCCGGGTTTGCACTGCTTGCGGTCATGCTGGGACAGCCGGTGTCCCACCTGAAGATCACCAAGGGCCTGAAACGAGCGGCACTCATCGGCGTCACAGCCCTGCTTCTTACGGCACCCCTGATCATCCCGTTCGAATACAGCTCCCGCGATGCCACCCTGAATGGACTCGCCTGGCTTGATACGACCCATCCGGGCGATGCAGAGGCGATCGCGTTCCTCAGGTCGCTTTCAGGCAGCTACGGGATTGTGGAGGCTGAAGGGGGAGATTACGGGTACTACTCGCGGATATCATCATCGACCGGAATTCCTGCCATTATCGGCATGCCATTTCACGAGTACATGTGGCGGGCTGACACGTGGTATGGGGAACGGGTGAATGATATCCGGCTGATCTACGAGGACCCTGCACAGACCGTCCCTCTCATGAGGAAGTATAATGCCACGCTCCTCTATATTGGGGACCCGGAGCGGGAGCGGTATGCGGTGAGGGCGGAGGAGGCCGGCCTTCCGCTCCTCTATAACCAGTCAGGGGTACAGATCTACCTCCTCTCCGCCTGAACAGCCCGGCTGCCGGTACACTCTCACAAACATTTATTGCCATTCCTGTTGATTTTATATAGCTACATCGTCGTCACTGACTGATGAGTGATGAGGGAGACTACGCTACTCCTGAATGAGGTGAGTTATGGCAAAGACGTACGTAAAATTCCAGGTTTCTGAAGAGATTCAGAACAAGGCGCTCGAAGCCCTTGAGATTGCACGGGACACCGGGAAGATCAAGAAAGGGGCAAACGAGGCCACCAAGGCAATCGAGAGGAGTCTTGCAACGCTGGTCCTTATTGGTGCTGATGTTGAGCCGGAAGAGATCGTGATGCACCTCGGCCCGCTCTGTGAAGAGAAGAAGATCCCCTTTGTGTATATCAACAAACAGAATGATATCGGGGCCGCAAGCGGCCTTGAGGTTGGCTCCACTGCTGCAGCGATCGTCAAGCCCGGGAAGGCCAAGGATCTCATCGACGAGGTCGCCAAACAGATCAGCGACCTGAGAGCGTGAACAGACCATGGCAGATGAAGGAACGCCTGCAGAGGTCATCGAAGTGATCGGATCCACCGGGATGCACGGCGAAGCCATGCAGGTGAAATGCCGGATTCTCGACGGTCCAAACAAGGGGCGCATCATCACCCGCAATACGGTCGGACCCATCCGCGAGGGTGATGTGCTGATGCTCCTTGAGACCGAACGCGAGGCCAAGAAACTCTCACGGCGGTGAACGTACTATGGTAGAACAGAAAAACTGCAGTTTCTGCGGTGAACCAATCGAGCCCGGGACCGGGAAGATGTTTGTCAGGAAAGACAGTACCATCTTCTACTTCTGCAGCTCGAAGTGCCAGAACAACTTCCGGCTGGGCAGGACTCCCCGCAGGGTTGCCTGGACAAAAGCCGGGCGAAAGGCGCTCGGAAAGGAGTAATGCGGCATGGACCGGACCTTTGTGATGGTCAAACCTGACGGGGTAGCCAGAGGACTGATCGGGGAGATGGTCAGCCGTTTCGAAAAAAAAGGGCTCAGGCTGGTCGCTGCCCGTCTCGAGAAGCTCCCTGAAAAGCGGGTGATGGAACAGTACAGGGAACACCTCGAAAAACCGTTCTTCCCATCGCTCCGGCACTATATCACCAGCGGCCCGGTATTCCTGATGGTCTGGGAGGGGAAATCAGCCGTCACGGTCGTTCGGGCGCTTGTCGGTGCCACACATCCGGCCGAGGCTGCCCCCGGGACGATCCGCGGTGACTTCGCACTTGATATCGGCAGGAACGTGATCCATGCCTCCGATTCGCTGGAAAGTGCAACGCGTGAGATCGCCCTCCATTTCACCCAGGAGGATCTCTGCTCGTACAAGAGGATCGACGAAGCCGTATTGTACGAATAAGTATCACCGGAATCATCCCCTTCTTTCACAGATCTGATAAACACTCCTCTGATCACATACCCTTCTGACGAACCCCGCAGGTGCGGTTTTCATGCCGGAATGGCGGGGATCATTTTTCAGGGTGTAACCCCTCTCTCAAAGAGAGCCATGCATGGTTCCCCACTCGTTATGAGGGAACCTTTCGTATGCCGGATGGGGGGAAAGGCAAACGCTCTTCCCTTCAGAGGGCACACCATCCCTTATGGCCGGCGAAATGGTCACGTTTGCGCTCCTCTCGCTCTCGTCGATCATCATTATTGTGAATCCGCTTGGCGCCACCCTGACCTTCGTCTCCCTTACGAGCTCGCTTGATCGTGAAACAAGGCTGAAGGTAGCGGTGGAATCCTGCCGGTATGCCCTCGCGATCCTCATCGCCTTCGCCCTGGCGGGAGGGATCATCCTCCGGCTCTTCGGCATCACGATCGATGCATTCCGCATTGGAGGCGGCATCCTCCTGTTCGTAATCGGGATGGAGATGGTCTATGCCCGCACCTCACGGTCCAAGCTGACCGCAACGGAAAAATATGAGAGTATGGATGCAGAGGATATCTCGATCACCCCCCTTGCAATACCGATGATCGCAGGCCCCGGCGCCATAACCACGACGATTGTCCTGATGAATGAAGCGTCAGGATCTTTTCCGCGGATTGCCCTCATTCTCGTCTCGATCGTGATCGCAATCCTTCTCACCTACCTGATGATGGCACGATCGGATCAGATCGTCAGTCGTGTCGGGCAGAAAGAGTTCCGGGCTATCAACCGGCTGATGGGGATGCTTCTGATTGCCATTGCAGTCCAGTTCGTGATCGCCGGACTCACTGCGGCATTTCCGGTCCTTTCAGGGACCTGAACAAAGGCACCAGAGACAGATCAACAAGGAGAACACCATCATATGCCCATAAAAATTGCCGGAGCCCAGATCGGGAGCAGGTGGGAGGATCCACAGAAAAGCCTCCAAAAGGCTGAACCGTTTATCAGGAAGGCCGTTGATGATGGGGCCTCACTGATCTGTTTTCCCGAGCAATACCCCACAGGATGGGACCCCCGGTCTGTCCGGCATGTCGAGGAGCGGGACGGCCCGATCGTCTCCCGATTCCGCCACCTTGCACAGGAATATGGTATTGCACTACTCGGCTCATTCCGCGAGCGCTCTGATCCCAAACCGAGGAACACCTGCATCGTTGTTGATCGCGAAGGGGAGATTGCTGCCACCTATGCGAAGTCTCACCTCTTCACCCCGGCACACGAAGACGAACACTACTCCCCGGGTAATACCCCGGGAATCTTCAGACTCTCGAATGTTCCCTTTGGTATCGCCATCTGCTATGACCTCCGTTTCCCGGGGCTTTTCGGGGCGTACGCAAGGGCAGGAGTCTGCTGCATGCTGGTCCCTGCAGCATGGCCTGCATCCCGGATCGGCCACTGGGAGCTCTTGCTCATGGCACGGGCGATCGAATACCAGGTGTATGTCATGGGGGTGAACCCGACGGGAATGACTCCGGTAGAGACGTATTGCGGCAGATCGCTTGCCATTGATCCCTCTGGAACCGTGGTTGCAGAAGCAGGGGAGGAGGAGGTGCTGATCCCTGCCGTCATCGATCCGGAGATGGTTTTTCGTGTCCGCGAGGCGCTCCCCGTATACCGGAACGGTCTGTTGGATGATGGTTCCCGGAACCAGGCCTGATCAAAGGAATAGGATCAGTCTGCAATACCGGATGCGTATATGTGCGATGACCACTCAGATCTAGAGCATGTATCGCCTCACCTGCGTGCAATGCGGCCGATCCTATCCTCCGGATGAGATCATCTATACCTGCCGTTCCTGCGGGCACCTGCTCTTTGTGGAGTACGATCTCGACTCCCTTACCATTAGGCGTGAAGAATGGGATCGGCGTCCGATCTCTGTGTGGCGGTACCGTGAGCTCCTTCCGGTCACCATCCCGCCTGTCACCCTGAAGGAAGGGGGTACTCCGCTCTACCATCTGGAACGAATCGGAGAAGAGATCGGGCTCCCTCACCTGTATGCAAAACACGAAGGGATGAATCCCACCGGATCGTTCAAGGACAGGGGAATGACCGTCGGGGTGAGTATGGCACTCCAGCTCAACAAATCGACGGTTGCCTGTGCAAGTACCGGGAATACCTCGGCAAGCCTCGCAGCCTATGCTGCAAAGGCCGGGATTCCGGCTGTCGTGCTCCTCCCTGCCGGCAAGGTGGCGCTTGGAAAAGTGGCACAGGCCCTGATGCACGGGGCACGTGTCATCTCGATCAGGGGTAATTTCGATAAAGCCCTCGAGATGGTGCAGGAACTGTGCATCAGCCATGGGCTCTACCTCCTGAACTCGATCAACCCCTTCAGGCTGGAAGGGCAGAAGACCATCGGGTTCGAAGTGATCGACCAGCTCGGGAGCGTACCGGATCGGATCGTCCTCCCGGTCGGGAATGCAGGGAATATCTCTGCCGTGCACAAGGGACTCGGTGAACTGCACGCCCTTGGCCTCATCGAGCACTACCCGATGATGACCGGGATTCAGGCAAAGGGCTCAAGCCCGGTCGTCAGGGCGATACGGGAGGGACTCCCGGAAGTGATACCGGAAGGAGAGCCGGAGACGGTTGCCACCGCGATAAGGATAGGAGCACCAGTCAACGCCGAGAAGGCACTCACCGCGATCCGGAAGACCGGCGGTACTGCCGAATGGGTCACCGACGACGAAATCCTCGCGATGCAGAGGGATCTTGCACGAAAAGAGGGGATCGGGGTTGAACCGGCATCGGCGGCATCGGTTGCAGGGGTACGCAAACTTGCTCTTGAAGGAGTGATCGATCCGAGTGAGCGGATCGTCTGTGTGGTGACCGGGCACCTGCTGAAAGACCCGGAGACGGTGATAAAGCAATGCAAGCCACCCACCGAGATCGATGCGGACGTGCAGTCGCTGCTCTCTGCATTGCGCTCCTCCTGATCCCTGCGTCAGTCCTGGCCCTCAGCGCCGGGTATGAGATACTGCCGAACGGGACGGCATACCGGGCATCGGTCGAGATCGTGGATGCCGACCGTTATTCTTTTTCTGAGACGGGATTCCTGGGAGAGAAAATTCCTGTCCAGGTAAGCGACGTCTCGCTCTCGGGCGATTGTCCCCGCAATTCCTGCAGTTACAACAGTTCTGACCGGTTCACCATCACCTTTCCCAAAGGGAATTATACCGTTCACTATACTGGATCGGTCCGGGATAACCATTTCCTGGCCACGTTTCCCGAACCATACTCGGTGCAGGTGATCCTTCCCCCCCCATTCGATGTCAGGAACCGGTTCATCGGCTCCCTCAGTCCAGGGGCAGAGGTGAGCGAGGGAGACGGCGGCACGGCCATCATCACGTGGAACTCGACAAAGAATGCCGAGCTCCGGTTTTACACTGAGAACAGGGTGACCCTGCTGACCATGTTCGGGCAGTTCTGGATCATCATTGCAGTAGTGCTCCTGCTCCCGTTCCTCTTTACTTGGAAGAGAAAGGCGGGATAGAGCGGGTGGCTCCCCTCCACTTTATCCCAAAGACCTTTCCTTTTTGAATAACGCCCTTGAGGATGGTAGATTCAGGTCTTCCTTACACCACCAGGGGGCTTATGATCCAGTAGGAACCGGTGGAGCGGCTTTTACCATGGTCCTAATCCCTGTATATATAGAGTTTCATGGCCCATGAGACTGCAAAGACCAGGTATTTTGAAACGTAGTCTGATGCCGTGATGAGTGGAAAAAAAGAATGAGAGTAACAATTGATCGCAGCGACTTTGCAGAAAAAAATTATTTTTTCAGCGTGATATCGATCCCGAACTTTTCGGCGTTCCGGTCAGCAAGGGCCTGGATCTTGGCAATCTCGGTTTCGTTCTTCTTCGGTTTGAAGAGGTGGCGGAACCGCTTCTGCTCGATCAGGTAGTCCTCCACCGGCTTTCGCACTACCTTCTTCACCTTCGTGACCACGCCATTCTCCATCTCGTAATTGACCCAGAGGCCGGTCTCAATGGCAAGCTTGCCGATTGCTATCGTCTTCTCTCCCTCAAATCCCCATCCGGTGCAGCAGGGTGCATGGACCTGGATATAACAGGGTCCCGGGGTATTGATGGCCTTCTCGACCTTCTTCTTGAAATCAGGGGGATAGGCGATGGATGCCGTTGCCACGTAAGGGGCGCCGTGGGCTGCAAGGATCAGGGGAAGATCCTTCTTCGGCCGCTTGTTGCCAAACGAGCAGCTCCCCGCGGGGCTCGTGGTGGTGCTGGCATCGTAGGGGGTCGCCCCCGATCGCTGGATGCCGGTATTCATATAGGCCTCGTTGTCGTAGCAGATGTAGGTGAAATCATGACCCCGCTCGAATGCCCCCGAGAGGCAGAGGATCCCGATATCAAACGTTGCACCATCCCCACCGATCGCTACGACCTTCTCCTTCCTCCCCTGCTTCGCAAGAGACGCAACAATCCCTGATGCAACGGCAGAGTTGTTCTCAAAGAGCGAGTGGATCCAGGGGACCTTCCATGCTGTTTCAGGGTACGGCGTCGAGAAGACCTCCATGCACCCGGTCGATGAGACGATGATTGTATCCTTTCCCGCAGCATCCAGCATGAGTCGGGCTGCCATGGCAGCACCGCAGCCACCACATGCACGGTGACCTGAGTCAAAGAGCCCGCAGGCCGCCTTGTCGTTCATTTCAGCACCTCCTCGCGGAGCCCGTAATAGAGGTCCCCCTTGCCTTCCTCGGCGAGCGTGACAACCCGGGCGATATCCTTCTTCTGCACATCCCTGCCTCCAAGACCAATGATGTAATCATGGACCGGGATCTGGCTCCCGTAGAGGGCATCTTTCACTTCGAGTGCCACGGCTCCCTTTGACCCGAGAGAGATATTCTTGTCAAGGACCGCAACCCGGCTCACGCCGGATAAGGCTTTTTTCACCTCTTCTGCCGGGAACGGGCGGAAGGTCCGGATCTTGAGCAGGCCGACCTTTCTGCCTGCATCCCTCAGATCATCGATGGCATCCTTCACCGTCCCGCAGAGCGACCCCATTGCCACCAGGGCACAATCCGCATCCTCCATGCGGTAGCTCTCGACAAGCCCGCTGTAATCCCTGCCAAAGAGTTCGGCAAACTCTCTTCCTGCCTTCGGGAATACCGAAAGGGCTTTCTTTGCGGCCTGATCGATCTCATAGCGGAATTCCATGTAATAGTCGGGGGCCGCAAACAGACCAAAGCTGATGGGATCGTCAGCATCCAGCCGCTGGAATGGCCTGAATCGCGGGAGGTAGCGGTCCACCTCCTCCTGGGAGAGAATATCGACCGGTTCGTAGGTATGGGAGAGGATGAACCCGTCGAAGCAGACAAACGATGGGAGAAGGACACTGTGATCCTCGGAGACCCGGTAGGCAAGGTAATGGAGATCGGTCGCTTCCTGGTTGTCCTCTGCATAGAACTGCAGCCAGCCCGAATCCCGGAGCGAGATCGAGTCCTGCTGGTCGTTCCATATGGAGAGGGGTGCTCCCAGTGCCCTGTTGGCGATGGTCATGACGACAGGGAGCCGCATGCCCGCGCAGTTGAAACAGACCTCGAACATCAATGCCAGCCCCTGGGAGGTGGTGGCTGAATAGACCCTCGATCCTGCAGCGCTCGCACCAAGGCAGGCCGAGAGCGCAGAGAACTCGCTCTCAACGGTGATATACTCAGCATCGATCGTGCAGTTTGCCACCATCTCGGCCAGCGCTTCGACAATGTGGGTCTGGGGGGTGATGGGGTACGCGGCAATCACCTGGGGGCGGCATTTCCCCACTGCATCTGCCACCGCAAGGGATCCCTCGGTTATCTGGAGCATGTCACTTCTCCTCCTTCTTCATCTCGATCGCTTCGGACGGGCATTCCTCTGCACAGAGCCCGCACCCCTTGCAGTAGTCATAATCCGGAACAGGAAGTCCCTCTTCGTTCTCCCCGATGCAGCCTTCAGGGCAGACGATCCTGCACATCCCGCAGCTGGTGCATCGTTCATGGATGAATGCCGGCCTGAACACCCGCCACGACCCGGTCCTGTTGTTGCGCGATTTCCCGGGTCGGGCAGTGCAGCCTGTGCCGAGCGCCATGGTCAGGCCGCCCCCTTCACGGCATCAAAGGCTGCTTTTGCCGCAGCAATATTCTTGGTGGCGAGATCTCCCCGGAACCGCCTTTTGACGGCATCTTCAAGGGCAGCAAATGCAATCTCTCCGCTTGCTGCAGCAAATGCACCCATCAGTGCTGTATTCGTTATGGGGAGGCCTATCTTCTGGAGGGCGATTGAGGTTGCATCGATGGTGATGACCTTCACTCCCTTCGGGACAGGGGAGTCGATCGCCTTCTCCGTGTTCACAATTGCGATCCCCCCCTCTTTCATCCCGAAAAAGACGTTCACATCCTTGATCAGAGTACTGTCCTGCACGATGATATAGTCGGGTTCATAAATCTGGCTCCGGAGACGGATCTTTTTGTTGTCAAACCGGACAAATGCCTGGACGGGTGCGCCCCGCCGTTCGACACCGAATGCAGGGAAGGCTTGTGCATGCATTCCCCCTTCAAATGCGGCGACCGCAATCAGCTCTGCAGCAGTGACCGATCCCTGCCCGCCCCTGCCATGAATTCGTAACTCTCTCAAGAAAATCCCTGAATCGTTCCTATGACGGCTTTGCAGCCACCTGATGCAGCTGCAAATCCAGCAATGATGTTCTTCCGGCGATACTGTAGTTTCTGGTACCTATTGCACCCGAAGAAATAAAAAAATTAGCATGATTGATAATGATAAACTCTGATCCCTTCAGGGAAGATCTCCCCGGACCCCTTCCGGGGCAAGGTTACCTGTCAACGCTGATCCCGAGAATTTCGCTCCCTCCCTGGAATACCTCCCTGGCAATGAGAGCCAGCCCTGACGAGGCACACCATTCATCATAGACCGCCACCTCCCTGCCCAGGAGCGCTGACACCTCGCCGGCAATACGGGGTCCCAGAGACCCGGCGAGCGCAATTCGGGCACCAGGGTTGAGGACGAGCAGGGCAGCACATTCCATCGCAGAGAAGAGTGCCACTGCGGAAAGCCGTTCCTGTTCGGGGAGCGTATGGTTCACGCCTGCCCGGAGGAATGCCTCGTTTGCCGTGCTGATCCCGGCATCCACGCTCCGGATGGCATCTACATCGAGCGCCCCATGCTCAAGTCCTGGTGCAAAGATACACGCATCGAATCCGCCGGCAATCCGGCCATCCCTGATGAGCAGGCTTACCGTGTTTGAAGAGACATCGGATACCACGACATCGCCGCCGAGGTCACAACATACCCGGTACGCGATCCCTATCTTCTCCGGGCTTGCCTGATGGGAGTAGACCTTGAACCGGGTGTCGGTGGGAGAATTCCGGTGCAGACCCGGGATGACGATGGCAGGAAGACCGCTCTCCCGTATCTGGTCGAACACGCGGGTTCCCCCTCCGACATGCTTGCCCGCCCCGTCCCTGCTCCGAATTCCCCGATCCACCACCCGTTCGATCGGGGTGATGCTGCTGATCCCATCCCCCATGGAATAGGTGAGAGCAATCCCGGATATCTCATCGGCAGGACAGAGTGTCCTGAGATCCTGCCAGCAGAAGCTCCGCGCCTCCTCCCGGGTTATTTTGAACCAGGACTCCCCGGTGGAGAACCGGATCGAGGTAGTGCCGTGATCAATACCAATGAACATTGTTACCCATTCCTGGGCGGGCTGTCACGTTTATTATTGCGATCGCGAGGAGCATTTCCCTCCCGGGTCATGGGGATACTCCCCAGGATTCTCTTCACGCTCCTTACCCTGTGCAGCATGCAATGCCGGGAACAAATGCCCTGATGCATCCCTCTGAATAACGCTTCGGCCAACGGGCGATCGCTTCCCTGATCGCAGATCTTGATCGGGAAGTATCCATCCAACCACTCCTGCCGGCACTATACAGGCAGCCCGTTTGAACATCGAATCTTAAAAGCACAGTTTTAGTAGGAGAGAGGAGAGAATTTTAAAGGTGAATGCACAGAACGGGGGCGGAGTCTGAAAGCGGTCGTTACAGGAGGGGCCGGGTTTATCGGATCCCACCTGGTGGATGCCCTGGTCGAACGGGGCGAGTCAGTCACCGTTATCGACAACCTCTCCACCGGAGATATCCGGAACATCGCAGGGCATATCGGTTCCGGAGCAGTCAGGTTCATCAAACACGATCTCCTCCTTGACGGATGGCAGGAGCACCTCAGAGATGCCGGCCGTATCTATCATATCGCTGCCGATCCGGATGTCAGGGCAAGTGCTTTGCACCCCGAAGAAGTGTACATCAGGAATGTTCATGCGACGGTGCGGGTACTCGAGGCCATGAGGATGGCTGGGTGCACTGAGATCGTATTCACCTCAACATCGACCGTATACGGTGAGGCCGATCTCATCCCGACCCCCGAGGAATACCCCCGGATGGAGCCAATCTCCATTTACGGGGGGACAAAACTGGCCTGCGAGGCGATGATCTCTGCATATGCCCACACGTTCGGGTGGAAGTCATGGGTATTCCGGTTCGCAAATATCATCGGCGAACGGAGCAATCATGGGGTTATCTGGGATTTCATCCATAAACTCCGCCAGAACTCCCGGGAACTCGAGATTCTTGGCGATGGAACGCAGACAAAATCATACTGCTCCGTGCCGGCATGTGTTGATGCCGTGCTCTTCGCCGTGGCACATACCAGTGCCCCGTTCACCTGTCTCAACATCGGTTCGGAGGACTGGATCGATGTGACCACCATTGCATCGATCGTAGCCGATGAGATGGGGCTTCCGGACGTATCATTTCACTATACGGGAGGAGACCGCGGATGGGTAGGGGATATCCCGCGGATGCTCCTTTCCATTGAAAAACTCAGGTCACTCGGCTGGAGATATGAAGTGACCTCGCAGCAGTCAGTCCGGGAAGCCGCCCGGGCACTGGTCCTGGAGAGGGGATTCTAAAGTGAGGTGAGGGGCATGAGGGAAAGGCAGAAGAAATACCTGGTCATTCTCGGCGATGGAATGGCGGACGAGCCTCTGGCGGAACTCGGGGGGAAGACCCCCCTGGAATTCGCCAGGACTCCGAACATGGACCGGATCGCCCGAGAAGGGACGATGGGACTGGCGCGGACCATTCCGGAAGGATTCGAGGCAGGGAGTGATATTGCCAACCTCGGGATTCTCGGTTATGATCCCCGCTCCTGCTATACCGGGAGGGGGCCTCTTGAAGCGGCGAGCATGGGCCTCGAGATGGCTCCAGGGGACATTGCTTACCGCTGCAATCTTGTGACGGTCGTTGACGGAAGGATGGCTGACTTTTCGGCAGGCCATATCTCGAGCAGAGAAGGAGCATCCCTTTTTGCATCGCTTTCAGAACACCTCCCGGATATCTCCCTCTCTCCCGGCATCTCCTACCGGAACATTCTGGTGGTGCATGGGGGGGGTGGGGCAACCACCTGTCCACCCCACGATATCGTGGGTGAGCTGATCGAACCCTCCCTTCCCTCCGGGAAAGATGCCGGGATTCTGCGGGAGTGCATGGAGAAGAGCCGGGAGGTCTTCGCAGACCACCCGGTGAACAGGGCACGCATCTCGGCACAGCAATCCCCCGCGACCCAGATATGGCCATGGAGCGGGGGGAAAAAGCCCAGGCTCATCCCATTCCGGACCCTGTTTGGCAGGGAGGCAGGGATCATATCTGCAGTTGACCTGCTCCAGGGGATCGCAAGGCTTGCGGGGATGGAAGTGATTCGGGTACCCGGGGCAACCGGGTACCTTGATACGGATTACCAGGCGAAGGCTTCCTCTGCATTGGAGGCACTTGAGCACCTGGATTTTGTCTACGTCCATGTTGAAGCGCCGGATGAGGCCGGTCACCTTGGAAACGTCTGCGAAAAGGTGAAGGCGATCGAGCGGATTGACGAGCTGATCGGGACCGTGATGGAGGGGTTTTCCGGGGTTATTGCAGTACTGCCCGACCACCCTACCCCCATACGAATCAAGACCCATACCTCCAATCCCGTTCCATTCGCGATATGGGGCAAGGGGCGGGATGCCACGACCTCTTTCTCTGAAAAAGAGGGATCACGCGGGGAATATGGTGTTATTGATGCCCCCCGTTTCCTTCCCCTTCTCTTCTCATAACTCCTTTTCCGCTCATGATAAACCATATCAGAGCGGGTGGAGAATATGATCTCATGGGTGGCCATAAGACCCTCACTATTGGCGTCACCGTGAACCTGGAACACTATGAGAACCTCCGGGTTGAGGTCAGCGGGGACGCGGACTCCCCTGGCGACGCGGAAGATCTCACCCTGTTTCTCACCGCGATACTCGGCAGCTTTGGGAGGAATGACCCGGCTACGGCAGAGCGGATCGACAGTTACCGGAGGCGCGTCCTCCCGGGATCTGCCAGCAGCGTCAGTGCAGGAGGCGAGGGGGCAGCGATCCTGCCCCCTGCGGCTGAGTCTGGCGGGGGAGGGCAGCCGGAAATTGAACCTGCCGAATCCCGGAAGGCACAGGCGTCTGCCCCTGTATCCCCTGCAGGTGCCGCCGGGTCAATCTCCGGTCCAACCTGTGACTCGTGCGGGACACCCGTCAGCCCTGCAGAGCAGAAGATGAGTCAGCTCTTCACCAGCCGAATTTTGTGCAGAGCATGTATGAAGAACCTGTGATACTGAAATACCTGAGAGGCGATCCGGATGAAAAAGAATCTCCTGATGTGGGACGAGACCCTCTTTCGTGACCCGGAGGTCTTTGAGATCGATTACGTCCCGGAGCAGTTCAATCACCGGGAGAGCCAGATACGCGAGCTGGCGTTCCAGATCCATCCCGGTCTCCGGGGGGGGCGTCCCCTGAACACCATCTGCCGGGGACTGCCGGGAACGGGCAAGACTACCAGCGTGAGGAAGATATTTTCGGAAATTGAGGAAAATACAAAGAAACTGGTGCCGATTTACATCAACTGCCAGATTGACAACACCAAGTTTGCCATATTCTCCCAGATCTACCGGCGACTCTCCGGTCACCTCCCTCCTGCCTCCGGCACCTCTTTCAAGCAGGTCTTCGACGCAATCGCCCGAATGCTCCTGAAGGAGGAGGTGGTACTTCTGGTGGCACTCGACGATGCAAACTACCTCCTCTATGAGAATGAGATGAACCGGGTCCTCTACTCCCTCCTCCGGTCCCATGAAGCGTATCCGGGAACCCGTATCGGGGTGATTGTGATCATCAGCGACATGGATGTCGACCTCTCGCAGGCGGTGGATGCACGGGTGTCATCGGTGTTCCGTCCCTCAGAGGTATATTTTCCCCCCTATAGCGAAGATGAGGTGCGGGAGATCGTCAGGGAGCGCGTTCTGCAGGGACTGTATCCGGGCTGCCTCCCTGAGGAGATGTTCTCTCTGGTCGTTGAACAGACCCAGAAATCCGGCGATCTCAGGGTTGGCATCGATCTCCTCAAAAGGGCCACCCTGAACGCGGAACGGAGGGCCAGTCGTGTCATCGAACGTGATGACATCTGCCAGGCGTACGATGTCTCGAAATACCTGCACCTCTCCTTCTCGGTAAAGTCCCTCAAGGACGAGGAGAAGGAGGTCCTTCGGGCACTTGCGAACCACAGCACGGGAGATTCAGAGATGAATGCAGGAGAGGTCTTCCGGGCGGTCAAAGAGACTGTCCCGATAGGGTACACACGGTATTATGAGATCATCAGGAAATTTGACGCGATGAGGCTGATCAATCTCCATTATCGCGATGGAAAAGGGAGGACGCGGGTGATTAGCCTCCGCTATGATCCGGCAAAAATTATCAATTATCTGGGCTGAGTTGATTTTTAAAACACATCATTTGAAAAATCTTATCTCTTTGGCAACCATCTCTTATGGTAAAGGGGGTATTCCACGTGCTCAGTGTGAATGAATTAGCTCTCGAAATTTTTGAGAACCTGGCAGAATATGCAGAAGAGTTCAATGCTGCATACCATGAACTCGACAACGGTGCACGGATAGTCGATTGCGGTGTAAGTACAAGAGGAGGATATGCTGCCGGCAGGGCTTTTACCGAGATCTGCATGGGTGGCCTCGGAGAAGTGAACTTCAGGATGGGTCATATCAAGGAGTTCCCGGTACCCTTCATCGATGTCTTTACCGATTATCCAGCGATATCCTGTCTCGGTGCACAGAAAGCAGGCTGGACGATCAAGCAGAACAATTATTTTGCTATGGGCAGCGGCCCTGCACGGGCGCTCTCACTCAAACCAAAACATACCTACGAGGTGATCGAGTATGAGGATGATTTTGACTCCGCAATTATTGCTCTCGAAAGCGATCACCTCCCCAACGCAGGAGTCATGGAGAAGATAGCCGAGGAGTGTCAGGTTGATGTCGCTAACCTGTGTGCGGTGGTCGCCCCCACAGCATCGCTTGTCGGTTCAATACAGGTGGCAGGCAGGTGTGTCGAGACGGCCGTCTACAAGCTGAACGAGCTCGGTTTTGACACCAAGAAGATTGTTGCCGGGTTCGGCACAGCCCCAGTGCCCCCGGTTAAGAAAGATGCCACACGGGCGATGGGAACGACCAATGATGCAACCATCTATCACGGCAGGATTATGCTCACGATGAAGGCGCCGGAGATCAAAGAGTACCTGGAAAAAATCCCGAGCAACAAGTCGAAAGGGTATGGCAAACCGTTCTATGAGATCTTCAAGGAGGCACAGTTCGACTTCTATAAGATCGACACCTCCCTCTTCTCACCCGCAGAAGTGGTTATCAACGAACTGACCGAGGGAGTGGTATATCACTGCGGTGCAGTAAATCCGGATGTCACCCTCAAATCCTTTGGTCTCATCTGAATCAACACTTTTTTTCTGTCATGGCGGAGCATGGGCCCGTGTCAGGGCAGGCTGCCTGGGAGGCAGGGTACCGGAAGAGCGGGAGAAGGTATGGACGTGCTCCGCCTGATCTCCCCCCTTTTCCTCCCGGAACACGGATTCTTGAGGCCGGGTGCGGAGACGGGAAGTTACTTCTTGCCATGACCGGGAGGGGGTGGGACATTGTTGCCATCGATTTTTCCAGGGAGGCGATCAGGATCAGCGCCCGTCAGAACATGCTGGAGAGGGGTCGGTTCGTCCAGGCAGATGCCGCGGCTCTTCCTTTCACGGCCAGGAGCTTTGATGTGGTGTCCATCTCCCATCTCCTCGGGCATCTCCCGGAGGAACACAGGTCCCGTGCGGCATCAGAGACAGAACGGATCCTTGTTCAGGGAGGATTTGCGTATATCCGGGTCTTCTCCACGCGGGATTTCAGGGAGGGGAGAGGAGTCCTCACCGAACCCCATACCTACCTGAGGGGCGATGGGATTATGACCCACTATTTCTCAGAAGAGGAGGTCGAGACCCTCTTTCCGACACTTGTCCGCAGGGAACTGTCGATCTCTGAATGGTCCATGAGGATAAAAGGTGAGCACGTGATCCGTTCAGAAATCATCGCACTGTTCAGAAAATGACACACTGCCAGGGCTAAAGCCCTGAGATCAGCTGAGGTCAGGCAAGTCCAGGGGAGACCGGAGGGGGGATAATCGCCTTTTTGTGAATTCAACGGTGAGGAGCACCGAAGGTCCTCCCAGGATCACGACCGGAAAGTCGTCCGTTCCTGATAGGTGGGATGTCACTGTATCCCGGGATTAGTCAGCAATTTTAATATGGTTACCGTCGAATCAGTATAGTCCTAGCGGGCTCGTGGTCTAGCTGGTTATGACGTCGCCCTTACACGGCGGAGGTCAGGAGTTCGAATCTCCTCGAGCCCATCTGTCTGATGGTTCCCATGTGCTATGGGACGAGGATTGAGTGCCGGATTGGTGGTGCGGCACCCCCCTTTTTTCTGGAAAAAAATGATCCCATATTATGCGTTCCCAGCCTGATCTGACACTGGTGCAGCGGAGCTGGGCTGATTGGAGCGTAGGGAGGATTTTTTTAAAAAGACCTTAAATGCGAATTATTTTTTTATTATAATCCCTAATTGGGGTTAGAAAAATTCAAGATGAATGGCGGGTTATTTCGGGCAAATAAGTGTGATCTGCCTGACGCCATCAAAAATATGATTAAAACATGAGAATTTTACCAAATGATTTATATAGAAGAAAATAAAATCCATTTTTTGGTGCACCGATTCCGCGGGCGAAGCCTGCCCGGAAAAGCACTAAACAATCAAGGTGGCATCTATATTGGCAGTACTCCAGGCATTAGCAATGACGGGGCGGTTGTTCGGTACACCAATTTGAGATACAACATTCTGATAAAAAAGGTATCGGATCGAATCGGGCAGGCCAACCCTTCCGCGATCTTTTTTTTGTTATTTTAGTCACATCAATACCGATTTCACGAAGAAATAATTCCTGGTTTTCCCTTTTGGTGATAGTAGCGGGTTAAGACACCGGCAGGGGCCAATTCCTTGCCGATCGAAACCGGCCAGGGAGTGCTGATCCGGTCATATCTCCCGGATCGTGGCCCCTTATCGTTTCCGGTGATTCTCTATGCGATGCGCTCCCTTTCAGGTCCCTGGATGAACGATTTCGACGAGCGTTATCTCAAATACCATATCCTGTCCCGCAAGGGGATTGTTGAGATCGACCGTTACCATGGTATCAGTGGCGTTGGAAAACCTCATGTATCCTGGGCTGCCATCGGAATTTATCCAGCGGTACCCGGATCCGATACCAGGATACTGGAATCCGAGCAGAGTTCCCTTGGACTCCTGTCCCTGTAAAAATTCGTTCACCTCCGCCTGATTTACTCTGAAGACCAATGATTTGTTATAAAGGCCATACCCTTTTTCCGGGGGAATGGTAACAATTTTTGTCGTTCCTGGAGTCATGCCGAGCACTGCTTCTTCAATCCCGGAAATGACCTGCCTACTTCCCACGGTGAATTCCAGGGGGGTGCTGTTTACGTTGCTATCAAAGATCATCCCATCCTGGAATGATGCAGTATACCGTACCTTGACGGTATCATTAGTCTTTACCCCTTCCTGCACGGGAGCTGAACAGCCAGCCACCAGAAGGAAAGCATAACAGATGAGGAGAGCAGCGGTGAGCCATACTACGGAACCCCTGCTTCCAGTCGTGAGTGGATTCGTTTTCATAGGTATACATAATCCCCCGCAAAAGAGTATAAGATATCCTGTGCACGCCACAGCCTTGCTCTCCCTGATGGCCCGTTCCCGATTACCTGGCCGGGCTTCCCTCTCGGAGTGCCCCATCGAATCATTTTTATTGGAATGAACGCGAACTACACTGGTATTCAGTGGGCATCATGACAGACGATGGATACAGAGAGGCAGAGGTTGCCGGCCGGAAGGTCAAGTGGGATCCGGAACAACTGCGACGGATCAAAGAACACCCATGTTTTTCAGAGCAGGCCTGCCACGCATTCGGGAGATGCCATCTTCCGGTTGCTCCCAGGTGCAACATCCAGTGCAACTATTGCATCAGGGATTTTGACTGCGTAAATGAGAGCCGCCCTGGGGTCACGACAAAGGTCCTCGACCCGGACGCGGCAATTGATATGGTCCGGAAGGTGATGGAGAAGTTCAATTACATCAAGGTCATCGGGATTGCCGGTCCTGGTGAGCCGCTCGCAAACGAAGGCACCTTTGAAACCCTCCGGAGACTGCACAAAGAATTCCCGAGCGTGATCAAGTGCATCAGCACCAACGGGCTCCTTCTTCCCGACAAGATCGATCTCCTCCATGAATATGATGTGGGAAACATCACCGTCACGCTGAATGCAATTGATCCTGAAATCGGGGCAAAGATCTACCAGTTCATTGATTACAAAGGGAAGAGGTATACCGGCGTAGAAGGGGCCAAGATCCTTCTCGAAAACCAGTTGAAGGGGATCGAGATGGCCGTAGACCGCCACATGATCGTCAAGGTCAATACGGTCTATATCCCTGGTATCAACGAAGATCATATCCCGGAGATTGCCAAAAAGGTAGGTGAGATGGGAGTATACAACTTTAATCTCATTCCCCTGATCGCCCAGTACAAATTCGCTGACATCACCCCGCCCACACCCGAGATGAAGAGAAAGATGCAGGATGAATGTTCAAAATACGTGAAACAGATGCGTCACTGCCAGCGATGCCGGGCAGATGCAATCGGACGTCTCGGTCATGACGTTCAATCGTGCATGTATTCAGAGTAGCCCGTTTTTTTTTGTCCTCCCCATTTTTTCCCCTGATTCATTCCAATCTACTCGTGACGAGAGGATGCCATTCACTATACGACCGGAATACAGGGACCAGGGAGAAGAGAGAGCAATGAGAAAGGAGGGAGGGATTTTTGCATCAGGTGAGAGGGGCGTAATCGGCAAGGATCGCATCAAGACGGCTGATCACCGCAATGAGTGGATCCGGTATCCCGCCGGTCTCGGTTGTGACGGTCTTCCCATCGTGGGTGAGGGTATACGAGAAATAATCAGCCCCGGGAGAAGGTGCCGGATACGAAGAGGCAAGCGAGGGAAAATCAGCATCGGAAAGGAGACTCTTCATCTCTGAAAGCCGGTCTTCCGGGAGGGTGAATTCTCCTTTGGCGATTCTCCGTGAATAGACCGCCTGTCCATTATCGAAAATGACAAGCCGGTCATCAAAGGCCGCGATCCCCCCGGTTCTTGCATAATCCACCAACACCTTCTGAGTTGTATGATTGTCAGAGGGAACCGGAGGTGTCGTGACGCAGCCTCCAATGAAACTCAGGACCACCAGACATGAAAAAAACAGGATAATCCCTGCTCGTGAACGGGATGAAAGAGCAGCGATGGGGGTTCTTTGTCTTGCATGATCAGTGTGCATTGTTTCTCATTTTACATCTGGGGGCATATATGACTATTCCAGAGAGGATGCGGGAAAAAGAACGGCGTGTGTGACGGTCAAATCTGAAGGACATCCCCCTCTTCACCCTTCGCTCCCTTCCGGGCGGGCGTTAATGACTCGAGAGAAGAGAGCAGGACCCCGACCTTCTCGTTGTTGAAGATCTCCCTGAACGCATTGAGTTCAGCCTGCCCCATGATCATTACCCCTTTCTTCTTCATCGGGGTCCCCTTATCCGTCAGGGGATTGATCTCAATTGCGAGAGAGGCAGGTCTCGATTTGGTCTGCGGGAGTTTCAGGATCGTAACGCCCCGGATGGAGGTCAGCTTCCGCTCCCAGTCGTCGCCGTTCTCCAGGAAAACACGTAAGGTATCAACCAGTTCCATACCAGAACATCAGCGGCATGGGATTAAAAGGATACGCGTGCAGGGTGAAATAACCAGACCGGAAGGATCACCGGACATCCTGTCGTCCCCGTCTTCGTCTCCCGTTCCAGACAAGAAAAGAGAGTCCGATACCTCTTATTTGACCAGAACACATATACTCCCGATCAATGCCACGTATCACCCTTGGAAAGCATCGTCCTTTCTCTCTCGATCTGACCCTCGGATGCGGACAGGTGTTCCGCTGGCAGAAGTCCGGCGAATGGTGGACCGGAGTGGTGGAGAAGGACCTGATCAGGATTCGCCAAAAAGGACGAACGCTGATATGGGAGGGGTCAACACAGGAGCGGATACGTGACTATTTCGGGCTCGATCATGATCTCGGCCGGATAATCGAGTCGGTGGACCGCGATCCGGTCATCCACCTCGCCGTCGCCAACAGTACAGGGCTTCGGCTGATACACCAGCCGCCCTGGGAATGCCTTGCCTCCTATATCTGTGCCACCTATGCCAATATTCCCGGCATCCGGAGAAAGATCGCCCTCATCTGTGATACATTCGGCGATGAGATCTCCAGCAGGGAGGATTTCAGACTCTCAACGTTTCCTTCCGCCGATGTACTGGCCGAATCGGCCCCCTGTGATCTGCTGCGATGCAGCCTGGGATACCGGGCACCCTATCTGTGTGCAACGGCAAAGGAGATTGCCGCCGACCCGGGATGGATTCGAAGAATAGAGGCCCTCGACTACTCTGCAGCCCGGCGGGATCTCATGCGGCTGATGGGCGTCGGGCCCAAGGTCGCAGACTGCGTTCTTCTGTTTGCCTTCCGGAAATACGAGGCATTTCCTGTCGATGTTTGGATTGCCCGGATCATGCGGCGGTATTATGGGGCAGGGGAGAAAGAAGGCTACGAGCAGATGAGCAGGAAGGGAAGGGAATATTTTGGTCCCTGTGCCGGGTATGCACAGGAATACCTGTATAGTGAACGGGAGAGGCTCCTTTCATCAGATCCGGGAGTTCAGGTCCCTTCGTTCCAGCTCGCCAGGTAGTGCTCCTGCAAAGGGCTAAGGGAGTCGATGGCGAGGCCCAGGGCGGTGAGTTTCGTCCGCGCAACCTCTTCATCGATTGATTCCGGTACAGGGTAGACGCCGGGGCTGAGCTCGTGGCCATGACCGGCGATATGGAGCACGCAGAGCGCCTGGAGTGCAAAACTCAGATCCATCACCTCCACCGGATGTCCCATCCCCTTCGGACTGGCAAGGTTGACGAGTCTCCCCTCGGCAAGTACATGCACCTTTTTTGTCCCGACCTGGTAGCTGTCGATGCCATCCCTCCGCTCGATCCGGCCTGCATGCTCCTCGAGCCACTTCACATCAATCTCGACATTGAAATGGCCAGCATTTGCAAGGATGGCGCCATTCCGCATCATGGAAAAATGGCGGGAGGTGATAACAGACGTATTCCCTGTTGTCGTGATGAATATCTCGCCAGTCCTGACCGCCTCGTCCATGGGCATCACCAGGAAGCCATCCATATGCGCTTCAAGCGCACGCCGTGGATCGATCTCGGTCACGATGACCCGTGCGCCAAGACCATGCAGCTTTCGCGCCAGCCCCCGTCCGCAATAGCCATACCCGGCAACAACGACACATTTTCCCGCCATAAGCACATTTGTGGTGGCCATGATCGCGGTGAGGGCACTCTCCCCCGTACCATGCACGTTGTCAAAGAACCGTTTCATAGGGGTGTCATTGACCGCTATGACAGGAAACAGCAGCTGCTGATCCCTGGCCATCGCCCTGAGTCGGTGGACACCGGTGGTTGTCTCCTCGCAGCCACCAATCACCTTCGGGATGAGTTCGGTCCTTTTTGTATGGATCCGGTGAATGAGGTCCATTCCATCATCAACGGTCACATCCGGCTCAGCATCGAGCACCCGGTCAATGGCAGCATAGTATTCATCGACTGAAGCGCCCCGCCTTGCATAGCATTCCACTCCGTCCATCGAGTTCAGCGCAGAAGCGACATCATCCTGGGTGGAGAGTGGATTGCACCCGGTGATGAATACTTCCGCGCCACCAGAAACGAGGGCTGCTACCAGGTTTGCTGTCTTGGCCTCGACATGAAGGGCCATCCCGATCCTGGTTCCCCTGAGGGGGTGTTCTTTTGAAAAGCGTTCCCTGATCGCTTCCAGTACCGGCATGTACTGCCGGGCCCATTCAATCTTCTGCATTCCCGTACTCATTATACCCCACACCAGAGGTGACACCAGACCTGGCTGGCGCCTCCCATCCGTCAGTTCCTGCCTATAGGTTCCCCCTCCACCAGATAAACTGTTACCGGTCTTTCAAAAGGATGATGATGAAGGCGGTAGAGAAGCTGGTACATGGTTCTGACAAGGCGCATAATTCCGTGTCTCGATCTCAAGGATGGACGCGTGGTGAAAGGGACCCATTTCCTCTCCCTCAGGGATGCGGGCGATCCCGTGGAGCTTGCACAGCGGTACAATGAGCAGGGGGCTGATGAAGTGGTGTTTCTTGATATCACTGCTTCAAGTGAACACCGGGGCACGATGCTTGAGGTGATCGGGCGGGCGGCTGACCAGCTCTTTCTCCCCCTGACCGTGGGAGGGGGAATCAGGTCTGTCGATGATATCCAGCAGATTCTCAGGGCAGGGGCAGACAAAGTCAGTATCAACACGAGTGCGGTCCTTGATCCCATGCTGATAACCAAGGGATCTTCCCGGTTTGGTACGCAATGCATAGTACTTGCCGAGGACGTCAGGAGAAATTATTCGGAACATCCCGAGGCAACGATGATCCCGCTCCCTGATGGTTCCCGCTGCTGGTATGAGGTCGTGATTTACGGCGGGAGCAAGCCAACGGGAATCGATGCAGTGGCATGGGCCCGGGATGCAGAGCAGCGGGGAGCGGGAGAGATACTCCTCACCAGCATGGAAACGGATGGAACCAAAAACGGTTTTGACCTCCCCGTCACCAGGGCTATCTCCGAAGCGGTCGGCATCCCCGTCATCGCCAGTGGCGGTGTCGGCACGCTGGAGCATTTCTACGATGGATTTGTCAAGGGGAAGGCAGATGCCTGCCTCGCGGCAAGCGTCTTCCATTATGGAGAATATACCGTGCGCCAGGTCAAGGAGTACCTGGCATCGCGTGGTATCCCGATACGGCTCTGAGATCGATCTCGAAGGCAGCAACGGAGTGCTCAAGCTCAAATCCGTTCAGCACTGCGGGATGGATCTCCCCAAACATCCCGATTTTTCGGTTTCCAGCCATAATATCAGCCCTGCGCCCGTTTATAAATGCTGGGTCAGCCGATTCTACGGTGGTATATTCGAGCGAAAGCTCGTGCAGGAGTGCATCAGCCGTTGCATACGCTTCTGAAAAGTCAGCTTCAGGGTGAGTGCTGACACCCGCAGCCTGCTGGTGGGTGGTGCAGTGGTGCACAACGTCTCCCACGGTGAAAAGACGCTGCGGCAGTTCCCGGTGCCGGTTCATTGCCAGAAACTCGAGCAGCAGCGGGATGAGGTCAGTCCTGACGATGGTGTTCTCGATGCTGATGGGGTGCATCACACGGAGGACCCCCGGGTGTTCGGGCCGCTGCATCCGCAAATACATGATCTCCTCGCTCGTGAGGGTAAACGGCATCACTTCGAGGTATCCAAGGCCGCAGAGGACCTCTCTGACGAGGTCTGCCCTGACCAGTACGGCGTGCGGTTTTCCAACGGTGTACGTGGGAGGCGGCTGGGAGATGATCCGGTCATATCCGTAAGCGATCGCCACATCCTCGAAAAGGTCCCAGTCATGCATGATATCAGCCCGGTAGCAGGGGATTTGCACCTTCACCGTCTCTGTATCCTCCGCTTCAGCCCCGAAGCGCATCTTATGGAGGAGCATTGCCATCTGGGGGGCGGTCAGTTCAATGCCGAGGAGACGGGAACATTCCTTTACGCTGACTGATCGTTCCACCGGGGCAAGGGTCGGAATATCCTCCCCCCCGACTGACACGCTCTCGATACTCGCCCCTGCTTCTGCCATAGCAGTACAGATGATATTCACGGCTACGCTGACCGCCCGCGTATCGGTTCCGGTGGTATCGAGCAGGATATTCTTCGTGTCGATGGTAACCCGTGTCCGCTCCCCATTGATGATGGGGGGGAACGAGAGGACATGGTTGTCCTGGTCAACGATCAGCGGGAAGAGCGGGAAGTCCCTGACAATCTTGGCATAGTCCCGCCCTTTCGGATGCTTCTCCAGGATCTCATCCATGCTCATCTCTTCACAGTAATCGAGCGGGACAAACCTCCTGCTCCTTGGTGATGCGATATAACGGAACGGAGGGGTGACCGTGTCGAGGTCATGAATGCCGATAGCCACCTTGCTCCTGCCGCGGCCTACCGCCCAGTGAAGGGACTCCTGGAGCGACATGATGCTCTGAATCGACTCGTCATCGAACGATACCCCGCGGATCACAGCGGCTCCGAGCACCGGGCGGATTGAGGCCAGGTTCGGATCGACCGTAAACGAGATGCCTGATGGCCTGACCCGGTACATGGGCAGACCTGTCTCGATCCCAAGGTAGCCCCGCATCGCCCTGGCAACACCTTCCGGAGAGAAGAGATCAGGGCGGTCAGGGAAGAATTCGACATCGGCATGATCGTCTTCGATCCTCTCCACATCGGAGCCGATCAGGGATATCTTCTCGAGGATGGTCTTCCGGTCGGTCCGGGTGAGCCGCTCGAGATACCGGTAGGGGAGGGTGATCACTGCCATGGTCAGATCCCCCCCTCTGCATCCGTGATGACAGGGGTCTCACGCAGGAACTGAATATCGCTCTTGTGCAGGAGACGCAGGTCTTTTAAGCCGAGACGAAGCATCGCAATCCTGCTGATGCCAAGGCCCCATGCGAGCACGGGGCAGGTTATCCCGAGCGGGGCGGTAACCTCCTCGCGGAAGACCCCGGCACCCCCCATCTCGACCCATCCGATCCCTTCAACATATGCTTCTGCATCGAGGCTCGGCTCGGTGTAAGGATAATACGAGGGCTTGAACCGGACGCTATCCAGCCCCATGCGGTTGTAAAACTCCCGGAGTATCCCGAGGAGGTTTGCGAATGTCACGTCCTCGTCCATCACGATCCCTTCGAGTTGTTCGAACTCGGCTAGGTGGGTGGTATCGATCGTCTCGCGGCGGTATACACGCCCCACGGCGAATGCCTTGACGGGCGGATCCCGGTGCGCAGCGAGGTGCTGGATGGAGAGGCAGGTGGTGTGGGTCCGAAGAACGCACTGCCGAGCCTTCTCTTCTTTCCAGGTCCCTCCCCATCCGGTCGATGACGTCCCGCCTCCATCGATATGCATGGCCTTCACTTTTTCGTAACCCTGGGGGAGGGGCAGGGTCTCGCTCAGATAAAAGGTGTCCTGCATCTCCCGTGCCGGATGGTCCTGAGGCTGAAAGAGAGCATCGAAGTTCCAGTAGCATTGCTGGATGATCTCCCCATACAGTTCCTCAAACCCCATCGTGAGAAGGATCTCACGCATCTCACCGATGATCCGCTGGTAGGGGTGTACCTTCCCGGGATAGAGCCTCCGTGGCAGCTTCTTCACATCATAGCGCCTGAAATTACAATCCCTCCATGTGCCTGATACGATCTGGTCACGGGTGAGGGTCCCGGTCTCTGCCCGAAGGTCGAGCCCTGCCTGCACCAGGGCAAGTCCTTCGGGGGTTATGGAAACCTTGTGCTGCACAGTCTCATGTTCAGCCAGGATACCCCGTTTGATCAGATCCTTTGTCCTTGGATCATCAGGAGCGGGATTTTTAAGGGCTGCTTCATCTGCATCAGTGGAGGCACCCGGGATCTTTTCCACGGCAGATCCCGTCACCCTGATGAGGCCTTTTTTCCGGAGCTGCCCAAAACCGATCGCGAATGCAGCGTGTTTGCGGAGGTCCTCAACCGTTGCTCCTTGCCTTATCTCGCGGAGGAGTTGTGTCTCGGGCAAACCGGTCTCAAGATACCGATTCCCTTCATCAGTATAGACGAGTTCCCTGGCGACGATTCGTTCGGTCGCCACCAGCCCTTTTTCCTGTGCAAGATGCGCCCATTGCACGACCGCCTCCGGGGTGGCACCCAGCAGTCCGGCAAGAGGGGTGGCAAACGTCCTCTCTTCTTTTCCAAGGGCGGCCAGCAGGCGTTTCTCATTCTGCGTCAGTTCAGCCATGTCACACCCTGATAGTGTCTGTGCATGCGTCGATCTTCTCCCTGAACTCTTTCAGGAACGCCACCACCCGTTCAGCGGTGTCCTTCTTGCATTGTCCGCACGTGATCTCCCCGCCCAGGCATTTACGCCTTATTTCTGCCAGTTCTGCGTCTTCCGTTACCATGTGGAAGAGGTTGAGGAGGTAGAGGGAGCACCGGTCGGGTTCACCACCGAGACGCTTCTGCTCCTCGAGAGTCATCCTCCCCCCGGTGATGCCATTCATCACCTTCTTTCTGACAACCGGGTCAGGCTCATGGAACGAGATGGTGCTTTCGGGTATGCTCGATGACATCTTCCCCCCGGTCAGGCCCGGCATGAAGATATGGTATGTTGAGGAGGGGGTATAGAAAGCAAATCCGCCGTGAGCCCGTTCGATCTCACGGACCCGGGCAGCGACTTCGGTGCACGTCCCCCCCTTGATATCAACATGGCCCTCATACTTTTTCGCATGGGGAAATGCCGATTTGACTGCGTTGAGCGCAGCTTCGGGGGCATTCTTTGAACGGACACTGATGTATCCCTCGCGCTCTTCGATGGTAAACATGCGCATCTTGTGAGCGATGCCCCGTGCAAGGCGGATATGGGGGTCCTGGTCAACCCCGACCGGGACCACAGTCGGGGCAGGGCCGCTGTCCACCTGGGGGAAGAGGATATCGGCAACCTGGGTGATGACGCTCTCCGCATGGGCGAGTTCGGTATCGGCCCCGAATCCGTAAATAGCCGTGAGCTCCGAGAAGTTCACCTTGGTTGCGGCCTCGAATGCAAGATCTTTGAGCCGGTTATTCCTGCTCTGGAAATAGGTCGTTCCTTCGAACCCGAGGGCGCACAGGCAGGCGAGATACTCCTTGCCGAATTCGTCACATTTCTCCCAGGATATGCCCCGCACGGCATGGGCTTCCCTGTCGGCAATGGCCACGTATCCGCTGCCACCCTGCTGCACATGCCAGACCACCTCCTTCATCACCATCAGATGGCCGAGATGGGGATGGCCGGAGGGCATGAAGCCGGTGAGGACATGGAACGGTCTTTTATCACTGATACATCCTGCAATCTGCTGGTAATCGCGGTGACCTATCACGATTCTCCTGCGCATGAAGGAAGGGACTTCCGGTATCATGGGCAGGACATTTTCGATTGTTTCGATGCCAAAATCGGTAAAGAGTTTCTCAACATCCACCAGCGGCTGGCTTGACCAGGGATTTATCTCTTCCATGCACCACGCTCACAGTTTAATCCGGGCAAATTCGACGTATTGGATTCCCGCAGTACCTTGTGCTGCAAACAACATCTTCTTTTTCACGCTGTGGGCAAGGCGGACTGATCGGGAGATACTGCTCATCGGAACCATGTCCCCGGGTGCAACGGCATGGACCAGCATCTCGGAATGTGGCTTTAATCCGGAGTATACCCTGAAATGATGCCCGAATTTATACCCTGTCCGCGGAATAAATCCTTCCTGCCGTAAATTGGTATAGACCATCATTTTCTGTTCAAGCTCCTTGTCCTGATCGGCAACGAGAGCTCGAAAATCGTCCAGCCGTACTGGTCCTTCTTCGTTCCAGAGGGTGAGGACTCCCGCACGGGCAAGGTAGATGATCTCGAGAGGGGAGAGGATCAGGCGTTCATCATCGAGCGCTATCCCAAATGATGCGAGATGTGTTCGTTCTTCCTCGCGAGGGCAAACGAATGCCGATTTTCCCACCAGCAGCCCTTTCAGGGTCGGGAGGGGTTCTTTGGGAACAGCCGCCGGAAGCTTCTGGACTTTTATCTCATAATACGTCAGTTCGCTTTCATCGTCAACAATAGCCAGGATGTGCTGTTTCCGCATGTGGGTTGATGAAGTCGTTTCCTTTATGAGGAGGGAGAAATCCACGACATCCCGCTCGGAAAGAACCCGGACCATATACTGGGACTGCCCGCTCCCTGGCTTGTGGCCTCTCCGGAAGACGCGGAAATCCTGGGGACCGGTCTGGACCGCATATCCCCTTTCACGGAGATCACGGTATACCAGAAAAGTCCGTAAAAATTCTGGATTTTTCGCAAAATGCGCAGAAAGCTGGTCGAAGTCATACCCGGGTATCTCAATCCGTTTCCGTGAAAGGAGGTAGCAGGCCTCTTCTGGAGACAGCCGTAATCCGCTCCCTTCAGGTCTTCCATACCCGCTCTGGTCGTACAGGGAGCGCCCTTCACTTCCAAGACGGACAGAGACCCCGTCAAGCCTCGCCTTCATTGGTATTGTTATTCGCTCCCCGTTGTAATAATATGCTCACCAGATCAGGTGAGGCCGTAGTGGACACTGAAAGTGATGGCCTCCCTACCTATGAAGACGACAAAATAGTGCCCAGGAACATTGCAACCTTAAAGCCATTGAATCCCGATTCCAACTCATATTTTCCCGTATTTTAACAACCGGCAATCGGCATCATTTCCATGGAATAAACCATAAGACGCTATATCTTACGCCGGGTCTGATGGATGGAGCGAGAGGGCAGACCCCGGTTTCCCCAGCTGCTCCGGGAGGAATGGAAGATGTCAAATCAAAGGTTCCCCCCGGAAAAACTGCAGCCCGGGAACTTGTCTCCTGTTGAGAACGGATCTTCCATTAAGGACCTGTCTTCCACAAGAGGAGTGAAAAGAGGAGGGACAAAAGATACGTGAAGAGAGGGAGAAACGGCTTTCGGGCGATAGGGAACGGTATTACCTATCCGACAGATCTTCCTCATTCCGCCAGGGCAACAGCAGAATCACCCATTCCTCACCCGGCAAGCTCACGGACCTTTTTGATATTCCCCGCGTCATCCCTTCTCTCATCGACCGGGGTCTCGCAGATCAGGGGGAGATTTCGCAGGAGGGGAGTGGAGAGGATCCGTGCAAATCCCTCTTCACCGATCCGGCCCAGACCGATATGTTCATGGCGGTCGAGCCCCGAGCCGAGATCGCCTTTCGAATCGTTCAGGTGAATGAGCCGCAGGTGTTTCAGACCGAGTGTCTCATCGAACCGGTTCAGGGTCTCCTCAAGTCCTTCACCTGAACGAAGGTCGTACCCCGCTCCGAATGCATGGCAGGTGTCAAAGCAGAAGCCAATCCGGGAAGGTTTTTTGATACCTTCCATGACGGTAGCGATATCTTCGAACCGGCTCCCGATTCCGTTCTTCTCGCCGGCTGTATTTTCGAGGAGGAGAAGCACCGGATTGTCTACCTTGTCCAGGGCATCGTTGATCATTGTAGAGACACGCCGCTGCCCGGCCTCCTTCCCTTCCAGCCCATAGTGTCCAAGGTGGGTAACGAGGTATGGGATCCCCAGTGTCCCGCACCGTGAGAGCTCGGCAACCAGCGTATTTCCTGATTTTTCCGCGAATTCCGGGTTCATGGTGGCCAGGTTGGGGAGGTAGGGCATGTGGTCAACGGCAGGGGCTAATCTGCTTTTCCCGAGCTCCTGACGGAAAAGGGCCACTTCGGCAGGTTCGAGATCCCTGAACATCCAGCCTCTTGGATTCCTCGAAAATATCTGGAAGGTATCACACCCTGTGGCTGATGCCCGTCCCACAGCCTTTGAGATACCCCCGGCGATTGATACATGTACTCCTATCGTTACCATCAACCGGTCTCCTTCTATTCACGTAAGGTAGGGATTGTGGATACTTCGTTTTTGGGTTCCTGCGTACCTCTTCCTTTTCTCAATCAAGCAAACCTCCATCCAGACACGTCAGGGGAGAGTGGATAAGAATACGGGAGGGAGGATATCAAAGACCAGCAGCACAGGGGGCAATATCCCGGCACTGCTTCTCCTCATTATTCCATATGGAAAGAAACCGGGGGGGTGAGAATCCCTATCAATATACCCCGGGAAAGAGAGCAGACGGATACACACGGATCCAGTCCTGCCAGTGAGGGGGGGCGATACTCGCTTTTTCAGCACCGTGGTACCAATGCCTCGAGTTCTGCAAGGACAGCCCCGGCAAATTCAGAGGTCCCTGCAGTTCCGCCCAGGTCCCGGGTCTTTATCCCCCGGGCGATTGTCGCCCTGATAGCCTGCTCAACGAGCCCGCAGGATGCATGCTCTCCGACATGGTGGAGGAGCATGGCTGCACTTCTGAATGCTGCGACAGGGTTTGCACTATTTCTTCCGGCAATGTCCGGTGCACTCCCATGCACCGGTTCGAAAAGGGAGTGATCGGTCCCGATATTTCCGCTTGGCAGAAGACCGAGCCCCCCTACCAGATACGCGGTCACATCTGACAGAATATCCCCGAACATGTTGGTGGTGACGATCACATCGTAGCGATCCGGATGCTGAAGCACATCGAGGCAAAGCGCGTCAATGAAGCGTTCCTTTACCGGGATCGCGGCTTTCCGGGCTTCCTCAAGGCAGATGTCCCGGAAGAATACATCCGATTTGAGGATATTGGCTTTGTGACCGATCGTGATATCACGGCGTCTCGTGGCAAGGGTGCAGGCATACCGGGCTATCCTTTCACTTCCTTTTCTCGTGATGCAGCGGAGTGTGCATGCCGAGTCATGCTCTATCTTTTCAAGACCGGAATACAGTCCCTCGGTATTCTCCCTGACAACGATGATGTCAAAACCCTCACCCCAGACAGGCCTGACATTGGCATAGAGATCAAGCTCTTTCCGGATCCGGACAATGACGCTCCGGTAATCACGGGAGGGAGGGGTGGTAACCGCCCCAAACAGGATCGAATCGGCAGTGGATAGCAGCGCAATATCATCCTCCGTTATTGCCTCTCCGCTCCGTTGCCACCTGTCAAACCCGGCCTCCACCTCGAAAAATTCGATGTCCGGCCGGATGATATGAATCGCCTCACGAGCAGGCGGTATGACCTCGTGACCAATCCCGTCTCCTTCAATAATGGCAACCCTCATCTTCCCGCCCTCCAAGTGGCGAGGAGATCGCTGACTGCCGAGAAGATTTCAGAGGGGGACGCCCCCCAATGGACCACGGCCCCGAACTTCCCCCCCTGCATCCCGATTCCTTCTCTCTCTTTCCGGCAGCATCGTGCGATGAATGGTTCTTCGGCGACCATTGAGAGGGGGCAGATATCCGTCACCTCGAACCCTTCACCATAACACTCCCGAAGAAACTGGGTGGCAGTCAGGCACCCGGCCACCTTCTCCCCTCCCAGGAGGAGGTCGGCATCGAGGGTCCGGTCAAATCCTGATGCCCGGCAGGGATAAATGTCAGCATCCACCTGGGAGATGTCCCGGAGGGTGTGCTCGAAGGTTACATCGAGCCCGGAGAAGAGACCCGCCTCTTCAAGATCCCTGATACAGGCTGAAAGGCTTGGGCGGGGGGGAATGACATCATACACGGCCACGGTCTGGAAGAGCGAGAGGTCAGGATCACAGACAAACGTGGTATGTTCATCGATCCCGGTGAAGATGGTGCACCGCTTTCCTGAATCCGAGGCGAGGCGCACGAGCAGGGCCCGGTTATGCAGCTGTACCTTTTCCGGATAGAGCCAGGTCTCCCCAGGGTATGCAAGAACCCGCGTCTCGACGACCTCCCGCATCAGGCCTTTCCCTGACGGGTCCGTTGTCACTTCGAGGATTTCCGGGCCGGCAGGGGTATCATGGATGAGGTAGCGCGAGAGGAAGTACACCTGATCTCCACAGGGGCGTGTTGATGCAATCCCCACCTCCTTGCACTGGCGGGGGAAGATCATCGCTCCTGCCTCCAGTGCGACACGAGGCCCCCGGCTGCAAGCATCTGGAGCATGCGGGGGGAGAGGGGCCGGATATCCCGGGAGATCCCGGATACGGTGATCAGCCCTGCCGTGAGATCGATCTCAACCATATCCCCTTCACTGCATGGTATCTCCACCTCAGCAAGGGGGAGACCGATATTAATGGCATTTCTGAAGAAGATCCGTGCAAAGGAAGGGGCGACGATGGCTCTGACCCCTGCCTCCTTCAGGGCAACCGGGGCCTGCTCACGGGAGGAGCCGCATCCGAAGTTCTTTCCGGCAACAATGACTGCCTCGTCAAGCTTATCAGCAAGATCCGGATCGAGATCCTCAAAAACATGACGTCGCCATATGGAACGATCCTTCGTCCGGAGATATCGTCCGGCAATGATCTGGTCCGTGTCGATATCTGCCGGAAGACAGACCGCGTGCCCTTCGATCTTCATACCACTCCTCCGGGGACGGTAATCTCCCCTTTCAGGGCAGATGCTGCCGCGGTTGCCACTGAAGAGAGATAGATCTCCCCTCCCACCCCCATCCTGTTCCTGAAATTCCGGTTCGAGGTCGAGAGGCACACTTCTCCCTCTCCGATCACTCCCATGTGAGCCCCAAGGCAGGGACCGCATCCTGGCGGGAGCACCGTGCAGCCTGCGGTGATGAGATCTGACAAAACGCCGGTTTCGGCTGCCTTGCAAAGGACCTTCCTTGATGCAGGGCCGATGATGGTCCGTATCTTCACCTTTTTGCCGCGGACTATCGAGGAAAAACGGAAGAGATCCTCATACCGCCCGTTTGTGCAGGTGCCGACAAAAACCTGGTCAAGGGGGATTCCCGCCATCTCATCGACGGGCCTGATGGTATCCACGCGGGGCGGGACGGCAATCACCGGTTCGATCGCTTCGAGATCGAACGTATACTCCTGGGAGTATGCGCAGTCTGGCGGGTCCTGCACCGCGGTTTCGTGGCCGTACGACTGGAGGTACGCACGGGTCACTTCATCGGCATAGAACATCCCGGTTTTTGCCCCTGTTTCAACCGAAAGGCTGCAGATCGTCATGCGCGAGTCCATAGAGAGGGAGGATATGCCTTCTCCGATGAATTCGAGGGCATGGTAGGTGGCCCCATCCATGCCGAGCCGGGCAACGTACGTGAGGGCAAGATCTTTTGCTTCGGCTCCGCCGGAGAGAGAGCCTGAAAGGACCAGCCCTATCGTAGCCGGTATCCTGAACCAGGTCATCCCGGATGCAAAGATCGCCGCCATGTCTGTAGCCCCCACGCCCGTCGAAAATGCTCCGAAAGCTCCGAGGGTGCAGGTATGCGAATCGGCGCCGGCAATGATCTCGCCGGGGAGTGCGATCCCCTCTCCCATGAGCTGGTGGCAGATCCCGCCACCGATATCAGAGAACTGGAGTCCCGAAGAGCTGGCAAAGTTCCGCAGTTCGTGCTGGAGATCTGCGGTGGTGGAATTGTTCGCCGGCACGATATGGTCAAAGAGGACATATGCCCGGGAAGGATGGCTCACTTCAGTGACCCCAAGTGCCCGGAACGTCTCGTAGGTCAATACTCCCGTGCCATCATGCACATAGGCACGATCCACCTCGCGATCAACATACTCCCCCGCGCCTCCTGTGAGGATCCGCTCTGACAGGGTTGGCATCGTTTACTGCTCCTTCCTTACATGCCGTATCAGGGCAGTGAGGGTCTCAGGGGTAATACCGCACTTACTCTCCCCGAGTTCCTTCACTTCATCGAGCACTTTGCAGATCTGTTGTTCCGAGAGCGAGTACCCGAGGGTTGCCACGACATGCTCGAGCGCCTTTTTGCCGGTGTGCTTCCCGAGGATGAAACGCCGTTCTCCCCCGACCATGTCAGGCAGGAAGTACTCATAGGTCTGGGGATCTTCGAGTATCGCGGCGATATGGATACCACTTTCATGAGAGAAGGCATGCTCCCCGACCACCGCTTTCGTCTTCTGAAGGGAAATGCCTGAATAGGCCTGGACCATCGTTGAGATATCACACAGATGGGAGAGATCATACCGGTCCACACCCCCGTTCATGCGGAGCGCCACCAGCACCTCTTCAAGCGCGGCATTCCCTGCCCGCTCCCCGATCCCGTTGACCGTGGTATGGAGCTGAAAAGCCCCCGCTTCTGCAGCCGTGACCGTATTGGCCGTAGCACAACCCATGTCATTGTGACAGTGGGCACAAAAAGGCCGGTCGACCGTGGAGACCAGCGTGCTCATTATCCTGAACATCTGCATGGGGACCAGGCTGCCTACGGTATCAGCAAAACTGAGAAGGTCAGCACCATGATCAGCACCGCCCCGGTACACTTCAAGGAGGAACTCCATGTCGGTGCGCGAAGCATCTTCAGCCGCGAAACGAACGGCGAGCCCGTGGTCCCTGGCAAAATCAACCATCTGGAGCGCCTCTTCGAGCACGGCCTCTCTGGGCTTATGGTACTTGTGCCTTATATGCCGATCAGAGGTGGCTATGAAGATGCTCACCATGTCCACATTACAGTCAACTGCCGCCTCGACATCCCCTTTACGCGCCCGTGCCAGGCAGCAGATCCGGGCATCAAGCCCCATCCCTGCAACCGTCTTTACACACTGTCTCTCATAGGGCGATACAACGGGGAACCCGGCTTCGATCACTTCCACCCCGATCTCATCGAGTTTTGAGGCGATCGCCTGTTTCTCCTCGCAGGAGAATGAAACCCCAGGGGTCTGTTCCCCGTCCCTGAGTGTCACATCACAGATCTCAATATTCCACGGTTTCATGATGTCTCCCTTCCGGGCAGGTTCCCTGAACGATGAGAGTAACGGGCTCTTCCGGAATGGTAATCAATTCTTCGAGTTGTTCTGTGGCCGATGCCCTGACTACGAGCGGATCTGCCCACCTGATGTATTTGCAGGGGGACGGAGCCTCCTGCCCCCCGGTCATTCCCATGCACCGGTTCTCGAGCACGATGCAGAGGAGGGACAGTCGCTTTTCATACACATCGATGAGGCTCTGGAGCCCCGAATGCAGGAGTGCGTAGTCGCCTATCAGGGCAACATGCGTGCTCCGGGCAGCAACCCCGATGGCACTCCCAAGACCATAGCTGGCGCCTGCGATACGGTAAGGAGGATTCAGCGCCAGGATTGAACATCCTGCATCAGCGATTGCCTGTATCCCTTTCCTCTTCATGATGTCAAACACCGGAATAAACGGGCAGTTTCGACAAAATGTCCGGTAAAAGCCCCTGCTCTCCGATGTCTGTGGCGGAGGGATTGCTGCAGGGGGAACAACCGCCAGGTGTTCGGCAACAAACGGTCTGCCGATCTCATTTATCCGGGTGAATCCGGCCAGTCCGGGAGGGGGAGGGTAGACGGTCACAATCCGCGAATCGCCTTCGGCAGCTCCGACCCCTGCAACACCGCCTTTCATCCGGTTCAGCCGGCTCCTCGCTGACCATGCAAACATCCCGGGGAGATACGAGTCCGCCTGATCCACCCTTCCTTTCATGGTTAGGCGGGGATCGGCAACCTTCCCTTCCCCGGGCGTCCGCGGAACAGCAGTCGCCACGGCCTCGCCAAACACCAGTTGGGGAGTAACCCGGAGGATGACGATCCGGGAGAATGATTCTGAAACTGAGAATGCTTCCTCAACACTTGCAGAACAGACCTCCGGATCAGGCTCGAGTACGGGGGTCTGTGCCAGCTCGCCAAAATAACGGGAGTCCATCGCGTTCGTGGAACCTGCTGCCATGGGATCGTCCCCAGCAACGATAACCACTCCCCCGGCCAATCCCTGGGTTGTTGCCTGGACAAGGAGATCGGCACCGTTGTTCAGTCCCACGTTCTTCATTATGACGGCCGCCCTCTTCCCCATGATCGAGTCGCCGAGAGCATACTCGAGTGCGACCTTCTCCGCAATCACCGGTTCGGCCTTTGCCATCGCTGAAAGTTCCGTGACCGGATATCCCGGGACCGCATAGCAGTGATCAGCACTCCGGGAAAGGGCAGAGGCCAGCACCTCAAATCCTTTCATTCCGCTCTGTCCCTCCCCGGCACCAGGTCACACCCGGTACATTCGAGACACATGGTGAGAGCACGACAGGGATCAAGCCCTGCAGCGGAGAGTGCCTCGGTATGGAACGCAAAGAGGCGGAGGAGCCGTTCGGCAGAGGGTCGGCTGAACCCTGATAACTCCCGGGCGGGATTGAGCGGCCGGAGGACAGGGATGATTCCACGTCCACAAAGGTTCTCGATACAGCACTCTGCCTCTTCATCTGTCTCACCGAGTCCGATGATAAGGTTGGAGAATACATGGTTCCTCCCAAACAAAGGTACGGAATCCTCAAGGGCGTCCCATACGGAACGGTACGAAAGTCCCGGGCACATCTCCGTGAATAACTGCTCCGTTGCCGCCTCGACATTGAATTTCACTTCAGTTACCCCGGCAGCATGCAGCCGCTCTGCAGTACCTTTGCCGGGAAAGATTGAGACTCCAATCGGGAGACCGAACCGTTGCAGCCTCCCAGTCACCTTGATGACATACTCCTCTTCCTCCTCGACGCTCTGCAGCATCCCGCTTGTCAGGGAGATTGAGTGAATATTGTCCCGTACGTTTTCAACCATCGCTTCAATATCTTCAGGGCTCTTTCTTCCTGCATCGATTGCCGGGACCTCGCAGTATTTGCAGCGGTATATACACCCCCCGGTGACCGTGATATACGCCTGCCCCGGACAGTGGAGCGCAATGGGTTCGAGCCGACCCCCTATTTCAAGATTCCAGGCTTTCAGGAGAGCTCTCCCGGATCCAAGATGAACAATCTCGAGGGAGCTGTTCTGATCAATTGCGAGCCTGACCCGGCCTCTGCCGCAGGAGAAAAACACCGAACCCCCGGTTCCCGCACCCGGACCGGCAGTGGATGAGGATTGGTACCGGGATGCAGGTTTTCCTGTGAGGCGGACCGTCCCTTCCGCAAGGAGCCTTGCCTTCAGCTCTGGCCAGTCCATAACGAGAGCGCCTCCTCAAAACGGGTGTAGAACGGAATCGCAGCGACCGCACCAATGATTCCTCTCCCTTTCATGATCAGTTCCAGATGCCCTCCCTCCATCTCGGGCAGGAGATCGCGCTGAACCTCTCCTTTCTTTACCATCCAGGCAAAGGGGAGGAGAGGGGATGGATCAAACCCTGTGAACGCCGCCATCCCTGTTTCATCCGAGAGCGTATACTTCCGGAGCAGGTTGTGGAACCTGGCGACCAGCTGCCCGGGGTTGGCGGAGGCAAATTCGCAGACGATACTGACACAATTTTTGGTCCGGTACGGAACGGGGAAGAGCTGCACTATGGTATGCGAGAGGTACCGTGCCGTTTCATCTTCAACTGCCCGCGCAATATTATGGGCAAGCGTCCAGCTTGCCCCCTGATCAGGGGTATCGGTATCGTCAACTCCAATCAGGACCCTCTGCATCCTGGGGAGCCAGATCGTTGCACCTGCCTTTCTGCCCCCTCCCGAAGGATCGGTCTGGTGGCGTATGACACCCCCTGCATAGGATCGGCCGGCAGAAGCGCCCACCCCTCCTCCGCCAAGCCCGATATAGGATATGGCGATCTCATCATCGCCGATTTCTGCTCCACAAATCCCGGCAGGGAAGGACGACCCCTGCAGATCCAGATTCGCGATTCCCGGGCTGAGGAGGTATCGGATTGATGCCCCTACATTCCGGGCAGACCGGACCAGCGGGCTCCCGACATAGTGATGCCTTGACCACATGGCGCCACCAATGCAGTCAAAAAACTCGATGAGTTCGATCGCTGTTCCTTTTTCATCGGCAAGAGCCACAATCCCGGGATACCGTATTTCATACGGATTCCCGGGCAGCTCGTCCTCATCCTCTCCCTTAGGCGATGACTCCGGCCCTTCTGAAATCCGGAGTTCTGGGCATGCATCAGCTTCTTTTCTCCTTTTTGCCATGAGCAAAAAACGCTCCCGCGAGATGACAGTCTCAGACCCATATTTTCGTTGCCGAAAATATCGTTAACAAAATAATCGGCAACAAGATATTTAATCCTGATTGAAACGGTTGGGGGAGAAAAAATTAGAGGATTTTGTTCAGTTCAAATTTGTACGGGCCAAGAGATCCGCCAAAGTTACCGGCGGTGATATATTTTACCCCCGGAACCGTGCAGGCGGCATGGATCCCTTTCGCCATTGCTTCACCTACACATTTCTCATCTATCCCATCGATAACAATCTCGTACACTCCTTTTATTCCTGCCGGGACCTTGCTGTCCGGAACCTTCTCGCGTATCGTCGGGCAGTACTTCTCGTTGGTACTAGCCGGCATGAATTTATACTTGTTTGAACCTACCTTGGAACCGCTCGCCACCACGCCCCCCGGGAAACTCGTGATGACCCCGCAGACCTTATTGATAGCCTCCACTGCAGTCTGGGCTCCCATGAGTGCCGCCATCTGGTTCTCTCCCATGACAAAGAAATTGCCTCCTGCAACCCCTTTCACAATACCAAATTCTTCTTCGCCGATATATTCGCCTTCCATGATAGGAATGACCCAGCATTTCCTGCCACCGACTTCTTTCTGGTACTCGTACCCGTCCCCGAAGAAATGGAGTTTGACCGCAATCTTTTCTGCCGCCTGGGGAAGACCATCAAACACTGCGGTGGTAGGAGAGGTAAGGACACATTCAGCGAGACGCTCGACCACCTGCTCTTTCAGCTTCTTCTTTGCAGCGCAGATCAGGATCGACACACCGGGTCTTCCATCAGGGGTCTGGTCTGCCCTGAGTTCACTCTCGATCCCGGCCTCGCAGGGGCATCCGATTGCCGATGTCGCAAAACCCGTGGCTTCGGTCGCCGCTTTCCGGGCCCATTCCGTGTTCACTGCGGTGATGATGATCCGGGAGATCCATGTGGGGAAGGCTTCCGCGTAGGTATCATCAATTGGTACTCCGTGTATCTCCATGAAATTCCTCTTTTTTATACCAAAGATAGTAGGATAGTGCTAGAATAAATTTTCTAATTACCTTTCTATCAAGGCTTGCCACCTGCACGGAAAAAAAGAGCACCTATGTTTTTCCCATCGGGGCAAAACGGTATAAGGAAGTACAATTATTTTTTAGGGAGGATGGGTAAGGGATGTGTATTATATATAATTTCCTATTTGATGTTAGTACTTAACGAAGCGCAGCCAGATTAGGCGGTTCTTTATTCATATTCGATTAATTATAGTATCAATAAACGGTTTTTTATTTACCAGTGTCTGGATAAAACGGCCTGAACGCAGGTGGGATTTAGACAGGTTTATGTGTATAATTTAACCATTCTTTTATAGTCGATTTTTGAATCGATCTAAAGCTGGTGCGTGATACAAGCATGGCATTTGCATTGCACGTTAACATGGAGCGTTGTACCGGCTGCAATAATTGTGTGGTCGCATGCCCCGTTGATGCGCTTGAACTCTTCACCATAGATCCTGCGACAAACGAGAAGATCTACAAGGTGAAGCACGGGAAAGCGATGGTAATCGACTTCAAATCCGAGCTCTGTGCCGGATGCGGAGTCTGCGTCGAGGCATGTCCACATGATGTGATCCGGCTGGCGGGACGCGGGTCGGTAACATCGGAGGCCAAAGTTGGTTAACGTTCCGAACATGGACAAACTTGAGGTTATTGAATGACACTGTTTCCAAAATTCTCAAAGAAGCGGGATGGCGTCAATGTCATCCAGGAGCAGAAGCTTCTCCAGCAGGTGAACCACCTGATCCTCAATTCCGAGGTCTGCACCGGGTGCGGTATCTGTGTCGAAGCCTGCCCTGAAGAGGCAATCGTACTCGGCCTTGTCGGTGCCACAAGGCGAGGCGCGGTCTCATACGCAGCGCCCGTAGATATCGATGAGGCAAAATGTTCCTACTGCGGAGTCTGCGTCGTCATGTGTCCGTTTAATGCACTGACACTGAAGATTGACGGTGAGGAGCGTCTCCCCATTGTGGAAAAAGAGGGCTTCCCGACCTATGACATGGTGGCAGATATTGACGATGAAAAGTGCGTCAGATGTACCATCTGCGAGGAAGTGTGCCCGAGAGATGCCATCGATCGGGATGTGACCGAATTTGAAGGAACCCGGACTGATGGGAAAGAACGTCAGCTGGCCATCAAAACCAAGACCACGTTCAAGGTAGACGATGAGAAGTGCACCCTCTGCGGTATCTGCGGGGCACTCTGCCCGGCAATTACCGTCAAGCACAAGCCTTTCACCGCAGAGTCGGGAAAGGTCGAAGGTGAAGTGGTCTGGGACGAGACGAAGTGCGATGCATGCAAGGTCTGCGTGGAAGCATGCCCCGAGGAGTGCATCACCGTCGAGCGGGAGGTCGAGAGTGATAAACTGGAGGGTCAGGTTGACATTGACCAGAAGATGTGTTGTACCTGCACCTGGTGTTCGCGGAGCTGCCCGACCGAGGCCATTACCGTTGAGAAGCTTTTTGAGGGAGACATCGAGTTTGCCCCGGAGAAGTGCCCCGGAGGCTGTTCAACCTGTGTCGAGGTCTGCCCGGCAAATGCAATCTACCTGCCATCCTCGGTTCCCGCCAGCCAGATGAAAGGAAAAGTGGAACCCACCATCGCAGTAAACAAAGACTTCTGTATCCTCTGCGGTGCATGCGTGAATGCCTGCCCCGGCGAGGACATCATCAGGCTCCACCGGACTGGCATCCGCGTCAAGGGCAAGGAGACCGATCTTTTCAATAAAATCAAGGAGAAGTTGTGCACCCCCAGGACCTCCAAGGTCAAAGAGGAGACCCCCGGGAGCGTACAGCTGAAAATGATGGAGAAGGCGTGAGGGGATACAACATGCCAAGAACGAAAGGATACCCTGAAGCACTCGATAAGAAACTCGCTGACACCCGTCTCTATGAAGATGAGCGCCACCCCGAATTCACAAAGACCGTTGAAAAACTCTCAATGAGCATCCCCCACATGTGCTACCAGTGCGGGACGTGTACAGCTTCATGCCCTTCAGCGCCCCGCAGCTCATACCGGATCCGGAAGTTTGTCAGGAGAGCGCTCCTCGGCCTTGAAGAGGAAGCCCTCACTGACCCCGATCTCTGGCTCTGCACCACCTGCTACAGCTGCACCGACCGCTGCCCCAGGGATATCGCTCCGACCGATGTGATCATGGCGATGAGGAACCTCGCATTCAAGAGAGACATCATCCCGGTGAACTTCTTAAAGACCGTCCAGGCCATTTACACCACTGGTCATGGTGTTCCGAACAACGATGTGAACCGTGCAGCACGCAAGAAGCTTGGGATGAATCCCGAACCACCAACCACCCATGCTTTCCCGCAATATGTCAAAGGAATCCAGAAGATCATCGACTACTATGAACTCAAGAAGAACGCAGACAGGATTGTCAAAGAGAGAGAGGGGTGAAGACTGATGCGTGAATATGCATTTTTCCTTGGCTGTATTGCCCCGAACCGCTACCCTGGCGCAGAATCCGCATCCTACAAGACCGCAGAGAAGCTTGGTATCAAGCTGCTTGATCTTGAGGGGGCCAGCTGCTGCCCGGCACCAGGTGCATTCGGTTCAATTTCCCTTGAAATCTGGTATGCCATGGCTGCACGGAACCTTTGCCTTGCCGAGCAGATGAAGAAGGACATCGCCCTGATATGCAATGGTTGCTACAAATCAATCTGGGAAGTCAACCACAAGCTCAAGCACCACAAGGAACTGAAGGAGAAGGTGAATGAGGTCCTCAAGACCATCGACATGGAATTTAAAGGGACCATCGATGTCTGGCACCTCGCGGAACTCTTTTACGATCCTGAGATTGTCGGTGTCCAGAAAATCCGTGACAGTGTGAAAGTTTCACTTGAGGGAACGAGGATTGCCGTTCACTATGGTTGTCACCTGATGAAACCAAGGAAGGAGCGACACTTCGGCACCACCGAACACCCAACCTGGCTGGAAGAGATGGTGGGAGCACTCGGCGCAGAACCCGTCGAATACCGAAATAAGATGCTCTGCTGCGGCGCAGGTGGCGGGGTCCGAGGATACGATCTTGTCCACTCACTGGATATCACCAATGAGAAAATGATCAATCTGAAAGAGGCCCGCGTGGATGCCCTCACCGAAGTCTGTCCGTTCTGCCAGCTCCAGTTTGACAGGGGACAGATCGAGATTGAAGAGAAGTTCGGGGTGAAATACAACCTGCCTGTGCTCCACTATTGTGAGCTGCTGGGACTGGCACAGGGAATGAGCCCGCAGGAGCTCGCACTTGACCTCCATGGCATCAGCTGCGAACCATTCCTGCAGAAGGTCCTGTAAAGGAGGGAGAGAAGATGGCAGAAAAGAAGACAAAGAAAGAGACTGCTTCCAAGAAAAAGGAAACACCCAAGGCAGCTGTATCAGCAAAGACTGAGAAGGCACCCGCCGTAAAAGCTCCCGCGACTGAGCAGAAAAAGGCCCGCGTCGGTGTATTCATCTGTCACTGTGGTACCAATATTGCCGGATCAGTTGACATCCCCGATGTGCAGGAGTATGCAAAGAGCCTGCCAAACGTTGCATTTGCAGACAACTATCAATACATGTGCTCCACCCCGGGTCAGTCAAAGATTATTGCTGCTATTAAAGAGAACGATCTGACCGGCATTGTGGTGGCAGCCTGTTCACCACGTCTGCATGAACCAACGTTCAGGACCGCCACCAAGGAAGGAGGGCTGAACCCGTTCCGGTTCGAGATGGCCAACATCCGCGAGCAGGGCTCGTGGGTGCACATGCATGACCGTGAAGGTGCCACCGATAAGGCCAAGGATGCTATCCGGATCGCCGTTGCGAAAGCGTCGCTCCTGCAGGATCTCATCCCGAAGACCGTTCCCGTTGAGCACGCAGCCATGGTGGTTGGTGCAGGGATTGCAGGCATGCAGGCCGCACTCGACCTCGCCAATGCCGGGATCAAGACCTACCTTATTGAGAAGAACCCGACCATCGGCGGACGTATGTCCCAGCTTGACAAGACGTTCCCCACCCTCGATTGTTCCCAGTGTATCCTCACCCCGAAGATGGTGGATGTCGGGAGGGCTGAAAACATCGATCTGATGACCTGCGCTGAGGTTGAGAATGTCGAAGGATATATCGGCAATTTCGAGGTTACCATCCGGAGGAAAGCCCGTGGCGTGCTCACTCCTGCAGAGGCAGAGGCAAAAGGAATTGTGGGTGGCGGCTGCAATGGTTGCGGCGATTGTGAAGCGGTCTGCCCGGTCATCAAGCCGAACCCCTTCGAGATGGGGATGAAGCCCCGCAAGGCGATTTATATCTATCACCCCCAGGTCGTGCCCCTTATCTACACCGTTGACTGGGACTCGTGCATAAAGTGCGGGCTCTGCGTCGAAGCATGTGGCGAAAAGAAGGCTATCGACCTCGAGATGAAGGATGAACTGGTCAAAGTCAAGGTCGGTACTGCGATCCTCGCAACAGGATATGATCTCTTCCCGATCGAAAAGAAGGAGGAATGGGGTTACAAGAAGTACGAGAACGTGGTGACCAGTCTCGAGTTCGAGCGGCTGATCTGTGCATCAGGGCCGACCGGCGGGCACCTTGTTCGTCCAAGTGACGGGGTGACACCAAAGAAGGTCGCCTTCCTGCTCTGTGCAGGTTCCCGTGATAATACCGGCGTTGGAAAACCCTACTGCTCGCGGTTCTGCTGCATGTACTCCCTCAAGCATGCCCACCAGATCATCGAGAAGATCCCAGGGGTACAGCCTTACATATTCTACATGGATATCAGGTCCTTCGGGAAGATGTATGAGGAGTTCTACTACCGCATCCAGGATGAAGGCGCCAAGTTCATGAGAGGAAGGGTGGCAAACGTCCTTGAGGATCCGGATACGAAGAACCTCTTGATCAATGCCGAGGATACCCTCCTCAACCGGCCAATCAAACTCGAGGTCGACATGGTGGTGCTCGCAGCTGCCGTTGAGCCCTCGGCAGAGACTGATCGCACGAGGAAATTATTCGGTGTCTCACGCTCGATGGATGGATGGCTTCTCGAAGCCCACCCCAAGCTGAACCCATGCGGGACAACTACCGCAGGAGTCTTCCTTGCAGGGGTCTGCCAGGGACCCAAGGATATCCCAGATACTGTTGCCTCGGCAGAAGGGGCAGCCTCTGCAGCAAGCATCCCCATTCACAAGGGAGAGGTGGAGCTTGAGCCCTACTTTGCCCAGTGCATCGAAGAGAAATGTGCAGGGTGCGGCATGTGCGTGAACCTCTGCCCGTACCAGGCACTGTCTCTCGTTGAGAAAGAAGGCAGGACGGTCATGCAGGTCACCGAAGCGAAATGTAAAGGATGCGGAACCTGCGGAGGGTTCTGTCCGGGTGGCGCCATCTGGATGCAGCACTTTGCTACCCCGCAGATCATCGCTCAGATTGATGCATTCCTTATCGGGGGTGCAAAGTAATGGCAGATGAATGGAAGCCCCAAATCATGGGAATCATCTGCAACTGGTGTTCCTATGCCGGCGCTGACCTTGCAGGCAGTGCCCGCACCCAGTACCCTCCCGATATCAGGATCATCCGTGTCATGTGCACCGGGCGTGTGGACCCCCTCTTTATCCTCAAGGCATTCACTGATGGAGCTGACGGTGTCCTTGTCTCCGGCTGCCACTTCGGGGACTGCCATTACCTCGAAGGAAACTACAAGGGTGCAAAGCGAATGTTCATGGTAAAGAGCCTGCTCAAGAACATAGGTCTTGAGGACAAGAGACTCCGGATGACATTCGTATCTGCATCCGAGGGTGCAAAATGGGCAAAAGTCGTTGAGGACGTTGTTAAGACTGTCACCGATCTTGGCCCTAATCCCCTCAAAGAGCTCGCACCGTAAGGGGGGTCGGATCAATTGACCAAAGTTGCATTGAATCTGATCAGTGGGCGTACCATCCAGCAGGGTGTGGCCATGGAAGGCGGGAAAGAGAAAGACGCCTATACCAAGGCCTGCGGCATCATCGAGATGGACTCTTCCGATCTCAAGAAACTCGGTGCCTGGCGGAACACCAACGTCCGCGTGACCAGTAAACACGGGAGTGTGGTGGTCAAGGCAGTGGAGGCCACTCAGGGCCCCCATCCCGGCCTTGCCTACATTCCCATGGGACCATGGGCAAACTCTGTCACGGACCCCAATACCTACTCCACCGGAATGCCGACATTCAAGGGTGTCCCGATCGAGGTTGAGATAGCGATGAACGAAAAGGTGCTGAGCTCTGTGGAGCTTGTGCAAAAAAAATGCCGGGGTGAGATCTGATGACCAAGACAGTGACCGATGTGGTCTGTCCCTTCTGTGGGACGCTGTGCGACGATCTTGAGGTGGAGGTCTCCGATGACGGCAAGACAATCGTTGACGTCTACAATGCGTGTGCGATTGGTGCAGAGAAGTTCATGCACGCCCAGTCCAAGGACCGGGTCAAGCGCCCGCGGATGCAGCAGCCGGACGGCAGTTACAAGGAAGTCACCTATGACGAGGCCGTGGAGTATACTGCCCAGATGTTTGCGAAGGCCAGAAAACCGCTGATGTACGGGTGGAGTTCGACCAGCTGCGAGGCACAGAGTGTCGGGCACGAGATCGCCGAGAAAGCAGGGGCGATTGTGGATAACACCGCGACCGTCTGCCATGGCACCACGCTGATAGCCGTCCAGGACGTCGGCATCCCCAGCTGCACGCTCGGGGAGATCAAGAACCGAGCCGACCGGATCATCTTCTGGGGCTGCAACCCAACTCATGCGCATCCGCGGCACCAGTCGAGATACTCGATCTTCCCGCGAGGATTCTTCGTGAACAAAGGGCACAAGAACCGGAAAGTGATCGTTGTGGACCCGCGGGTCACGGATACCGCAAAGATGGCGGACATCCACTTCCAGATCGAGCAGGGCCGGGATTATGAACTGCTGAGCGCACTCCGCGTTGCCGTCCGGAATGAACCGCTGCCCGACACGGTTGCCGGCATCCCGAAAGAGAAGATCTACGAGGCTGCGGAGCTGCTGAAGAGCGGGCGGTTCGGGATCATCTTCTTCGGCATGGGAGTCACCCAGACGCTCTCGAAGAACCATAACATCGATGAGGCGATCATGCTCACGAAGGACATGAATGAGTTCACGAAGTTCAGCATCATGGCCATGCGTGGTCACTACAACGTTACCGGCTCCGGCCAGGTGCTCGGCTGGCAGTTCGGGTACCCCTACTGTGTCGACCTCTCGAGAGGATTTGCCCGCTACAACCCGGGGGAGACCACGTCAAACGACCTGCTCCGGCGGGGCGAAGTGGACGCGGTGTTTGTCCTTGGGAGTGATCCCGGCGCCCATTTCCCGATCAGCTCCGTAAAGAAGATTTCGCAACTGCCCTCGGTCTGCGTTGATCCCCACATCACGCCGACCAGCGAGATCTCAAAACTCCACGTACCAGTGGCGTTTGTTGGTGTAGAAGTGGGAGGGAACTGTTACCGGATGGACAACGTGCCGATCGATGCCCGAAAAGTCGTTGATCCACCGGAAGGTGTCCTGACTGACACCGAGTTCCTGACCCGGGTTAACAAGCGGCTTGGCGAACTGATGGGGGTAGCCTGATGACTGCCACCGAGTACCTGATCAGGAACGGGTATGTGTTTGACCCGGTCCAGGGGATCAAGGGAGACAAGGCGGATGTTGCCGTCA